>Ga0172374_1000264_pt1 | contig 41402 bp, 40 predicted proteins | sample LakKiv3m_FD_114536 | JGI IMG/M metagenome (GOLD analysis project Ga0172374, IMG submission 114536) | Freshwater microbial communities from Kabuno Bay, South-Kivu, Congo - kab_092012_10.3m | ecosystem: Environmental > Aquatic > Freshwater > Lake | place: Democratic Republic of the Congo... | reverse complement strand
TTGTTTGGAAGAGGCGGAGAGTACGTCCACGGAGCCGTCTTTTATAAGGACAAGATCCTCGATACGGATTCCATATGAACCTTCAACATAGGCGCCCGGTTCTATGGTAACGGTCATATACGGCAGAAGTGTTTCGGCGTGGTGTACGGTCAGTCTGGGAGCTTCATGAATATCGAGGCCTACCGAGTGCCCCAGGCTGTGCGGGTACACCGGCAGGTTAGCTTCGGCAATCACTTCGCGGGCTGCGGCATCGAGGGTGGTACCGCTCCGCTCACCGTCCCGAAGAAGGCTCAGCGCTTTTTCATTCGCAGAAAGCACGGCGTTGTACGCTTTAATCCATTCGGGTTTGGGAGTTCCGATAAAAGCCATCCGTGTCATGTCTGCGCAGTACCCGTTTACCCTGGCTCCGAAGTCCAAAAGAATAATGTCATTTTTCTGCAGCAGACTTTGTGTATCCGGTGCGTTGTAATAATGAGGTTGGGAGGTGTGTGGGCCGAATGCGATGATTGGGGAGAATGCGTTGCCGGCACCGTTTGCACGGAAAAACTGCTCGATTTCCCACGCCAGGGTATTTTCGCTTACCCCGGGGCGAATGAATTGCCGTATATGGGTAAAACATGCGTCAGTCAGCGCAGCCGCTTTCCTGATGTTGATTACTTCATCAGCGCGTTTGATCATACGCAGATTTTCTATTTTCTTTCCCGTCGGTATGAGTCGCACGTGCGGAAGCGTTTGTTTCAAGTTGGACAATTCCGCGACTGTCAGATGTCGGTCTTCAAATCCCAGCTTGGATATGTGGTCGTCAGTCGTGATCGTAATAAGTGCTTTCGACAGGGGGTGCTCCCGGCTTATTTCCGTAAACGTGAGTCGTTTTGCCTGAGTGAGGCGACGCGCAATCTCGGTATACAGACGGCTGGTAAAAAGTACGATTTTATCGTGAGTCAAAAGCACGTAGGCTTCGCGCTCATGGGGTGAAACCCCCATAAATCCGGTGAGATACCGGACATTGGAAGGATCGGTGATGAGAATTGCGCCAAGCGAGCCGAAAAACCCTTTATTCATCGTTGGTATCGTACCACGAAAAGGTGTGTTATGGGGTTTCCGCGGGCGTCACCGTGGGTTTGGGTGTCGCTTTGATTGTCGCGGAAGGAGAAGCGTCGGGAATGAGGGTTGTCGTAGGAGCACCTGCCGCCCCGGTGATATTGCCTAAATCCAAAATCCGGGATGCACTGATGCGGTTTTCTTTTTTGGGAACGGGGATGCCGACGATATGCACGGAGTCTCCGACCGCCAGTTTGGAAAATCCTGCCTTGGTTATGCCTGAGGCGGCGGTCCACGCAGTGGTTTTGGTGGACTTTTCGATATCAACGGTGATACTCCTGCCGTCTGCCGTATTGACGATGAGCGAAAATTCTTCGCTGTCGACGTCGGCGATAACACCGGTTATGCGTGATGTCTGGATTGCACTTTCTATAAAGATATACTGCGCTTTCAGTAAATCCAACGCTTCGTCGTAGGTGCCGAATACCGTAATCGGATCTTTCACTTCCAGCTTTTCCAGATCCAGATTTACCCGTTTACCGCTTATAACCTGAGAGACGCTCACGTCATCAGTGAGTTCGATTTTAATGTCTTTTGTTTTTGTCTCTACAGAAGCTGAGGTAAGCGAAATTGTTTTTACCGTACCAAACATCGCTCGTTTAACGACGGATCTAAGTTCCGCAACTTTGGTAGCCAGCCGGACTTTAAGTTCCTCAAGCTGCGCACTTGCCGTTGATGTGTTTGCGGCTTTGGGAGTCGCTGAAGGAGTCGAAACTGCAGCAAATGCGGGTGTTGTCAGCATGGATACTATGCCGATACATGCGATACACAATGCAATGCGGCGCGATTTTTGTATGTTCATGTGTTAAAAATCCTCCGGTGTGTAATAGACGATAACTGACTGCGTCTGTATGTTTCCTTTTGAATAACTCGTAACGATAAGTTCATTTTTTCCTTCTCCCAGGGAAATTTTGCCGGCATATGCGCCTTCCGCGTTGGCCACGACGACGTTTTCGGTGCTTTCTCCCTCAAGAACTATCGTCGCATTCGGCGGGGCGGAGCCGGAAACCAGCGATTCGTTTTTCCCCTCTATCGCTTCCGGTAACGGGCTTTGGATTGTTAAGACTTCATTCGGTTTCGGGGTGGGAGACGGCTTCGGACCGCTTTTTTGCGAGGTAAATTTGGAAATCAGCGATGAGAAATCGGGCATGTGAATCGGCGGAAGATTTTTAAACACCGACGGACCCAAAAAAACAAGCGCGGCAATCACGAGTCCTACCCCGAATCCGATAACAGTAGCAAGAAGCGCGTCTTTATTCATATACAGAAATTGGAACAGTATACGTAATTATACCGTACGTACCGGGGCAGGGAAACCCTAAGCTTATAGCGTAGGGGGTTGTTGCTTAGGATACTTAAATCTGATATAAAATGCAACTACTATGGAAATACTTCCCCTGGGTCATGCATCATTTAAACTCCGCGGTAAATTCGCTACCGTCGTCACGGATCCGTATGATGAAAAAGAAATGGGTATCAAATACCCCAAACACATCGAAGCGGATATCCTGACGATTTCCCATAATCACTTTGATCACAACGCGAAAGGCCTTATAGGAGGCTCTCCGTTTGTCGTCGAGGGAGCAGGAGAGTACGAAATCAAAGGCGTATCCGTCATCGGTGTCGGGTCGTTTCATGATGATAAAAACGGAGAAGAACGCGGAAAAAACACGATGTACAGGATAGAAATAGACGGTCTCCGCCTGTTGCATTTAGGTGATTTAGGACATGTGTTGTCATCTGCGCAGGTAGATGTGGTGGACGGTGTGGATGTATTATTTATCCCGGTCGGAGGCGTCTATACGATTGATGCGGAAAAAGCAGCGCAGGTTATTTCCGACTTAGAGCCGCGTATTGTCATTCCGATGCACTACGGAACCGATACGTACAATAAGGGTCTTGCTCCCGTATCCGTATTTTTGAAACAAATGGGCAAAGAATCCGTTACTCCGGGAGCGAAATTAACGATCAGCCGCGATAAACTACCTGCCGAGATGCAAGTCGTCGTACTTGAGTAAACCATGACGAGCCCCAAAGTTCCTCCGCACGACAATGTCGCCGAACAGTCGGTGTTGGGTGCTGTTCTTATTGATAAAGATACCATGGTCGATGTCGCGGAATTTTTACGTCCGCATCACTTTTACGCGCCGATCCACGGAATGATTTTTGAGGCAATGCTTGAATTGTATGAGGCGCACGAACCGATAGACGTCGTGACGCTTTCTGCTCAGCTTAAGAAAAAAGGGACGCTGAAAGACGTCGGGGGAGCAGCGTATTTATCGGATCTTGTGAATGTGGTGCCTACAAGCGCCCATGCCGAGCAATATGCGCGCATCATTACGGAACACGCCACGAAACGGCGGTTGGTAGAAGCTGCAGCCAAAATTACCGAGATGGCATTCCGGGATGAAGGCGGATCGGAGTCCATCGTCAATGACGCGGAAATGGAAATTTTTGCCATTGCCCAATCGACCACCCGGCGCGATTTTTTACCGATTAAAGATGCGCTCGCCGCATCGTTTGACCGTCTGGATGAACTGCATAAGCGGGCGGGAGGGTTGCGGGGCGTGCCGACTGGATTTAATGAAGTGGATACCAAACTGGCCGGCATGCAGGATGCAAACCTTATCATTCTCGCCGCACGTCCGGGAACCGGCAAAACAGCCATGATTTTAAACATCGCACAGCACGTGACGGTAAAAGAAAAAATTCCGACGGGCATATTTTCGCTAGAAATGAGTAAAGAAGAACTGGTTGACCGGTTGCTCGTTTCTCAGGCGGACATCGACGCATGGAGGCTCAAGACCGGCAAGCTGACGGACGACGATTTTACCAAACTATCTGATGCGATGGGTGAACTCGCGGAAGCGCCGCTGTTTATCGACGATACGCCGGGTATGAATATCATCGAGATGCGCACGAAAGCCAGGCGGCTTCAGGTAGAACACGGTGTGAAACTGATTATCGTGGATTACCTGCAGCTATGCGACCCGGGCCGGAAATTTGATAACCGTGTCCAGGAGGTATCTATTATTTCCCAAAGCCTTAAGAATCTGGCCCGCGAACTGCGGATTCCGGTTCTTGCCTGCTCACAACTTTCCCGGGCAGTAGAAACGCGCGGCACGAGAGTGCCGGAACTGTCGGATTTGCGTGAGTCCGGATCCATTGAGCAGGATGCCGACGTCGTCATGTTTTTATACCGGGAAGAAGCGGATCAGGCGATGTGGGGAGACCAGATTCAGACAAAACTCAGGATCGCCAAACACAGAAACGGTCCTCTCGGGGAAATAGACCTTATATTCCGCGGAGACCGCATCCGGTTTTATTCCGTGGAACACAAGCATACCGACGCCCCTCCTGCTGTCCACTAGCCGTATTCCGCTTGCCGCCTCATTTGCGTTATAATACTTTCTGTTGCCGAGGTGGCCCCTCAAAGCCACTGGGGCAACAGCATATTGATAAACGAGTATTGCCGAGGTGGCGGAATGGCAGACGCTCAGGTCTCAAAAACCTGTGAGGTTAACCCCTCGTGGAGGTTCGACTCCTCTCCTCGGCACCAAACACTAGGTATGGTATAGTGAAACACATATGAAGCTTTCTAAACTCTATTCACTGGCAATAACGATGGGTATCGAAGCGGACCCGCGCGGGAAAGACGGTATCAAGAATCTTCTTTTGCGCCGCAAAAAAGAATTTGACGAGCTCCCCAAATCCAAACGCGAGGAGTATGACGAAGAAGATTTGGTCAATCCGTATTCGGATTCGCGTATTTTCTGGGGGAAGCCGGATATGGAAGTCGATTCCATTATGGCGGGTATCGATATCAACGCGGCGGAAGTGCTGCTCGCCGACCGCCTGAATCAAAAAGGGGAGAGTATTGATCTTCTGCTGACTCATCATCCCGAAGGCGCATCGCTTGCATCACTTCATGAAGTCATGGAAGTTCAGGCGGATATTTGGGCCAAATACGGCGTTCCGATAAATATTGCCGAGGGTGTCATGCGGGAGCGTATTCATGAAGTGCAGCGGAGATTTTCTCCTGTCAATCATGCGGAAGCCATCGATGCGGCTAAACTGCTCGGGCTGGCATTTATGGGAACGCATACGGTGACGGATAATCTCGTGCATCAGTATATGGAACGCCTCTTTGAAAAGAATGTTCCCGAGACTGTCGGGGATGTCATGGATATGTTAAAACGCGAGCCGGAGTATAAAGAAGCAATGAAGGGAAAAGCAGGTCCCATGATATTTGCCGGAGATGCAAGGAATAGAGCCGGAAAAGTTGCCCCCATTGAATTTACCGGAGGAACGGAGCCGTCCCATATTATTTACGAAAAGCTTGCCATGGCAGGAGTGGGAACCGTTATCGGCATGCATGCGGGCGAGGAGCACCGGAAAGAAGCACTCAAATATCATATCAACCTCGTGATAGCCGGGCACATGAGCTCGGACAGTCTGGGGATGAATTTACTGCTTGATGCGTTTGAGAAGCAGGGAATTAAAATTCTTCCGTGTTCCGGTCTGATCCGCGTCCGCAGATAAACAACAACTATTTCCTTCCGGGGATTGCAGATTTTTTCGTGGTTACGAAAGAATAAATAAGAAGAATGCGACTGTGGCAATCTGCGTAATCAATCCAAGCGGGAGCTGTGCTTTGGCGTGGAATATGTTCGGAAGCTTATAGAACGCAAAGGCAAACCGTTCCAGGAATCCGGCATTTTTGGCCGGTTCATGTTTTTTCTGACTGGCATAGAAGATGTACCACGGGGTTTCCAGCCAGTCCGGCATAATGCCAAACGCAACGGTAACGGCCCAAAGGGTAAACGGCAGATGCTGCCCGAAAAAATAATAGGAAAGCACTATTCCGAACACTGTCTCCGTGATGGCAAACACGCCGGTCGCACGTTTTGGACGGTTTCTCCAGTTCGTACCGAAATCCCAATGGGGGATGCTGTCCATGACATAGTGGGAAGCGAGTGCGAGAAGGGAAGCCGTACCGGGGTCGGAAAAACGTGATGCGATAGCTCCGGAAACGAGGGCGTGTGCGGTGGCAGTCATGGTTCTATTGTATGATAAGATGGTTGGTGTTGCAAAGTTTCAGCCTGAAATATATGAAAGTTACCCACCTCACGAAAAAAATGGATCCGGTGCTGGAAGTGCTTTCCAACGGATTGTTCCGCAGGTTATGGATCGGTCAGATGACAAGCCAGCTTGCGGGCAACATGCTTATTTTTTTGTTAGCGCTTCTTATGTACCGGAAAACAGGGAGTAACGTTGCGGTATCAGGATTGTTTTTGGCGTACGGACTCCCGTCATTATTGTTTGGCGTTATTGCGGGAACTATCGTTGACCGTCTGGACCGCCGCGCCGTGCTGCTCGTAGCCCATGCGTCACGCGCACTGCTGGTATTTGCAGTACTTGCCCTCAATGAGCGGATTTCCGCGGTGTACCTGATCGTTTTTCTCTATGCGGTGATCAATCAGCTTACGATGCCTTCCGAAGTTCCCCTGATTCCGCAATTCGTGCCGAAAAGTCACCTTGTATCAGCCAACAGTCTTTTTTCATTTACCTTTTACAGCAGTATGGCAATCGGGCTTATTTCAGCAGGCCCCGTACTCCGGTGGCTCGGGCGGGACGGAGCCCATATACTGATCTTCGCCCTTTTTCTTGTCGCGGCAATTTCCGTGTTCGGTATCCCCCCGCAGGGGGAGGGGATTAAATCCCTGAAGCGTATATTTCACTATGATATTTTCTACATACTGAAACGGTTTTTGGCAAATATGCAGATGGGAATCCAGTATGTTGCCAAATCTCCGGTGTTACGGGATGCGGTCGTGTTGCTTACGGGTACACAGATCATGCTGGTGCTGCTGGGGACATTAGGGCCGGGATTTGCCGATACGGTGCTGCGCATTGATGTGCGGGATGCATCGCTTCTGATTGTCGGCCCCACGATTTTCGGCATATTAAGCGGCACGGTATGGGTCGGGAACCGCGGATACCGGTACCCGTCGACCAGACTTATGAATATCGGCGTGGTATCTGCCGGTATTATTCTGATTACCACGTCGCTCCTGTTCGGAGCTGCAAATACCCTGTGGTTTTCGCTTATTCCGCGACCGCTTGTTTTGACGCTCGCGCTGGGATTGTTTTTTATGTTGGGAGTAGCAAACAGTCTGTTGGATGTCCCGTCCAATACTATTTTGCAGAAGGAAGCCGAGGGGGACATGCGGGGAAGGGTGTACGGAATACTGTCTGCGTCCGTGGGCGGAGCCGGCATTCTTCCTGTCGTCATAAGCGGCGTATTGGCGGATTTAATCGGCGTCGGGCAGGTTATTTTTTTGTTGGGACTCGTGGTAACATTGTATGGGTTCTACCGGTGGAGCGTGAACCGGCAAGGGCCCGTTTCTGATCCGCATACCATATGATACCGGCACTTATACCCATCGATCATGGAGGCATAGTCGTCATGAACAGCGTGATCGTGCTGGCATGGCTTTCATTTTCATTTCTGTTCTGGCGGGGGTTGCGTGCCGTCGCTGTCGAGGAAGACAGGATTTTTGATCTGACGTTTTATATGACGCTTGTTGCGTTTGTCGCTGCCCGGTTCGGGTTTGTGCTCACGCATTGGGAACTATTTTCCGGTAAATCACCGCTTCTGATTGTCGCATTATGGGTGTCTCCCGGATTATCCTGGCTTGCTGCGTTAGTCGGCGGGCTGGCTGCATGTGTCGCGTTGAGCCGTCAGTACAAAGTACGGCTGGGACTGGTGTTGGATACCCTTTCTACGGCGTTACCGCTGCCGATTATTCTCGGAGAGGCGGGTTCGCTGATTACCGGTGCTGAACTTGGGGTCGCCTCCGGGCTTCCGTGGGCGCTCCGCATAGGCACAGACGGGATTACGCGTCATCCGATACAGCTGTATGAAATGATTGGGTTAATTATGGTAAGCATTATCATGCTCCGTCTGAATGCACGCTCCGTCAGGAATAAATGGCCGTACGGGATAACCGGAATCTGGTTTTTCCTTTTGTACGCGACAACCGCGTTCCTCCTTGAGTTTTTTAAAGATGCTCGTGTATACTGGAGTACGCTTAGCGCCAATCAATGGGTGTTGATTGGCATTTTTGCTGAATGTGTTGGAGTGCTCTATGTGCGGGGCGGCGGCAGGGAACATCTGCGGCCATTTGCACACAGATTATTAAAATTTTTGGAAGAGAAAGGAACGAAGTTGCATGAATCAATTTCCCGCCGACACACTGACTGACATCAAAACACATCTTGAAGAAGAGAAGGCCAGGCTTCTGGCGCGCATTGCGGAACTTACGGTTCAGGATCCGTTCAGCGATCCGGACAGAACGAGTGATAATGCCGCAAGCGATACGGAGGCCAGTGAAGAAAGTAATCATGACCGGGTGTCTGCATTGGTCAATGAACTGAAAACACAGGCAGCAGAAGTAGAAGCCGCCTTATCCAAGATACAGGACGGTACGTACGGATTCTGCGTTGAGTGCGGAAAGATGATCGATACCGACCGTCTGGCAATCCATCCGACAGCTACCATGTGTTTGTCCTGCGAATCGAAGAAGAAAAAGTAGGCGCAAGATGGATATCCCCATACTTTACGAAGACGAACATGTATTCGTCATAAACAAACCTTCTGGGATTGTCGTCAACCGCGCGGAATCAGTGAAAGAGGAGACCGTGCAGGATTGGGCAGCCCCCAACGTCTTACGGGACGGATTTGTGCCTGCTACCGATAATGAAAAAGTGTTTGTTGAGCGTGCAGGGATCGTGCACCGGATAGACAAAGAAACATCCGGCTGTCTTATCATTGCCAAAACCGTTACTGCATTTACCGATATACAGCGGCAGTTTAAAGAGCGCATTGTCAAAAAAACATATCTTGCGATTGTGCACGGCCATCTCGTGCCGGAGTCAGGGGAGATACGGGCACCGGTCGGACGTCTTCCGTGGAACCGCGAGCGGTTCGGGATTCTTCCCGGCGGCAAGGATGCAGTGACTAAATACACCGTTATGCGTACGGGAAATTCACACAAAACCGATATTTCATTGGTTGCCCTTTATCCCGAAACGGGGCGCACCCACCAGATTCGGGTGCACGTAAAATACATTAACCATTCGATCATCGGGGATTGGCAATACGCCGGCCGCAAAACGGCACGCGCAGACAGGCTTTGGGCACCCCGTGTGATGCTGCACGCGTGGAAGGTTGCGTTTATGCATCCTGATCATCATACGGAACTTGCAATTGAAGCTCCCGTACCGGATGATATGAAGAGTATCATCTGAAAAATACGGAGAGCCCGGGATGTCCCATTCACTTTCGCTCATTACTACGTTTCTGCTGCTTCTGTCTGCCGCTTTGGGCGGGGGAGCAATCGCCGTACGGCTCAAACTTCCCTCCATCGTCGGCTACATAGCAGGAGGCATACTGGTCGGAAACATATTCTCCCGGGGATTTGATCATCAGTTGATATCCATGATTGCGGAAGCCGGGGTGACGTTGCTTCTTTTTACCCTCGGCGTTGAGTTTTCATTTCACAGGCTCAAACGCATTCTTCATGCGATTTCCTGGCCGGCGATTGCACAAATGGTCATTACGCTGCTTGTCGTGCTGCTTTCGCTCATAGCGCTCAAGATTTCATTTATTCCGGCGCTTTTTCTCTCCAGCGCTGCTGCACTTTCCTCGACGGCAATTGTTGTGAAGCTGTTGTCTGAACGCGGAGAACTTGATTCCGTTCCGGGGGAACTGGCAACCGGGTGGCTTGTCATACAGGATCTTGCCGTCGTACCGATTCTGATACTGCTTTCCGCTGTTTCGGGAGCCAGCGGTCACGAAGGCACGGTTATGGCAGTGCTGGGAGCGGTATTGCTGGCCATGCTTAAAGCAGGAGTTCTTGTTACGGTTGTGTTATATCTGGGGAGCCGGGGAGTACCGGCGCTTCTTGCCACCGTTGCGGGGTTCCGGAACAGGGAATTTTTTCTGTTAACAACGATCGGCATCGTATTTTTCGTCGGATTGTTAACGTATGCCGTCGGCCTGTCTGTTTCATTGGGGGCATTTATTGCCGGATTGCTGGTTGCGGAAACCAGCCAAAATCACGCGGTGTTTGCCGAAATACGTCCGCTTCGGGATTTATTTGCCGTCGTATTTTTTGTTTCGCTGGGGATGGCGCTCCCGGTAAGCGCTCTGGTGAGTTCGTTACCGGCCCTCGCGGTTATGACGGTTGCGGTGGTCGTAATAAAAGGCGGCAGCATCTACACGCTGCTCCGGTTTCTGGGGTATCACCGTAAAACTGCGTTTCTGGTCGGCATTTATTTAACACAGGTCAGTGAGTTCGGTTTTGTCATTGCTGGTACGGGAGTTGCATTAGGCGCGCTCAACGAAAGTCAGTCATCGTTACTTATCGCCGTAACATTTATCACCATTCTCATTTCCAGCCCTATGATAAGCCGGGGTCACGAGGTGTATTATTTCGTTCATTCACTTACCCGGCGTTTTCCGAAGTTGTTCCGTGAGAAGGCTGAAGAAGCGCCGTTGGGCGGAAATGCGGACAACGGCTATCCGATCCGCGATCACGTCGTCATCTGCGGATACGGCAGGGTCGGCCGTTACATCGGCCGGGCGCTGCAGATGAGCAGTATTCCGTTTCTGGTTGTGGACTATAACCAGCACACCCTGGCAGGGTTGCGGGGGGCTGGGATTCAGACAGTCTACGGAGATCCTGCAGATAAAGATGTGCTGGATTTTGCCCAGGTGGATTATGCCAAGGCACTTGTTATCGCTATTCCTGACCGTCATACGCAGGAAATGGTGATCGGGAACGCACTGTCGTTAAACCGCAGAATTAAAATTATCTGCAGAACGCATCATGAAGAAGATCAGCGGCATCTTAAATCCTTAGGGGTTCAGACGATCGTTCAGCCGGAATTTGAAGCGGCACTTTCCATTGTTTCGAAATTACTTTCGGATTTTAATATTCCCGAAGAGGAAATGGCGGGGAAAATGAGCCGGCTCAAAATTGAACACGGGATAGGGTAAAATAGGCAGATGAAACAGTTTTCCTTCACATTTACCCAAACCGGGATTGCACAGGGTGCCAGATTGGGAGCCATCGTTACTCCGCACGGAATTATCAACACGCCGGCATTCGTGCCGGTCGGCACGCAAGCGACCGTCAAGTCACTCACCCCCGATGAACTGAGTACACTCGGCGTTCAGTTGTTTTTCGTAAACACGTATCATACCTATCTGCGGCCGGGACTTTCCGTGATCGGCTCATTCGGCGGGCTGCATGCGTTTATGGGATGGAACGGACCGATTATTACCGATAGCGGCGGATTTCAGGTCTTTTCACTTGCACGGCCGAAATATAAACCGGCAGATAGGGACGAAGAAGCTGCCGCACTTGTAAAAATTACGGAAGACGGCGTATGGTTCCGGTCCCATTGGGACGGGAGCAAACATTTTTTCAGTCCTGAGTCGTCTATGGAATATCAGTGGACGCTGGGAAGTGATATTCATATCGCGTTTGACGAATGTACGCCATATCCGGCTACGCCCGCGTATGCCAGAAAAGCGATGGACAGAACACACAGATGGGCAGAGCGGTCGCTAATTGCTCATACGAAACTCTGGCAGTCCCATAAAAAAGCAGGGAAGCCGTATCAGGCGCTGTACGGTGTCGTCCAGGGGAGTGTCTACGAAGATCTGCGTATTGAATCCGCCGAAAAAATTTCCGGAATGGACGTGGACGGAATAGCAATCGGCGGCGTGTCAGTCGGGGAAAGTAAAGAAGAAATGAAGAATGTGTTGCAGTGGGTTACTCCGCATTTGCCCCACGATAAACCCCGCCATTTATTAGGCGTCGGGGAGATAGACGATATTTTCGTACTTGTTGAGCATGGTATGGATACGTTTGATTGTGTGCAGCCGACCAGGCTTGCCCGTATGGGGAAACTGTATGTGCCTCCGAACAAGGCTCACACCGGTATACGGGACGGATACATGATCGACATTACCGGGAAAGAATATGCCTGCGATACAAGTCCCATACAAGCCGGGTGCGGTTGTTTTACCTGTACGCATTTTTCACGGGCGTATATCCATCATCTGTTCCGTGTGCGCGAACTGCTGTCCTACCGGTTGGCATCGATTCATAATATTCATTTCGTAACTGAACTCGTTTCTTCCATCCGTGAGTCGTTAGGGAAGGGAACGTTCCTTGAAATGAAACAACAGTGGCTTTACAATAACCATACGTATTAATGAGTTCTATTTTGGAGGATTAGGATAACGGGATCAGGCATACGTATGCCTGATTTCGAAGTTCTACTACCGGGGTATGGGACAATTCGGCGGTTACTACAAAGGCGATAAGAAAAAAGCGAAGAAAAAGGATTTGGAAAAAAAGGCGCAGAAACAATTATCCGGCGGCTCATGGCAACTTCCTCAAGTCGAGATAATTAAAAAAGGAAAAAAAGAGTGGTGATCTTTGTTACGCAATCCCTGCCATGAGAAACCGTACGCCACCACAGATGCGCCGGGCGGGCCGCTTGGTGCCGAAACTGCTAATCGGCGCTTTTTCGTTCGTGATTGTCGTGTTGGCGGTCCTGTGGCTTCGTGTGGTATCCCAGTCGGCGCCGTACCGGCAGACCATCGTGATAGCCGGAAATCCGACTCATATCCTTTCCCTCAATGCGTCAAAAACCGGCATTATTCTCATTGATGTTCCGGAGGAAACCGTTATTTCGGCAGTGAAAGGCTATGGCGCGTATTCCATCCGTTCACTGACGACGCTTGACTCGATAGATAAACACCGGGGGTCACTTGTTTCCGGCAGTATCAGTAATGCGTTCGGCATACCCGTTTCATGGTATGTGGCTCCGAGTGATCTGTCTTCCGGCGCGGGTTCCGTCGAAATGATACGGCGCCTATTTTCCTGGGGCAGTATCGTTCGTCGCATGAGCGGAAAGCTGGAAACCACCATACCGATGCTCACCTGGGTACATTTTGTGTGGGCACTCCGGTTTGTCCCTGCTGATGCCGTAAAAATTATCGATATCCGGCCCGCAATTGTGCCTCTCCCGTCTCCCGACGGGGGGCTCGTTATGACGCTGGATGAAAGCAAACTGGATTTTCTGCTTCAGAACGAAGTATATGATACCGGTCTCCGCGCGGAAAATCTGACCGTTGCCGTCTATAACACGACGGATGTGGCATCCATAGGGCTTCGTGCGTCACGCCAGCTTTCCAGACTGGGCGTGCAATTGGTATTTGTGGGTAACGCAGATCAGCCTTCGCTGACCGCATGTGTCCTGAGCGGTACGGATACGGCGATGAAATCGAAAACTGCAAAATTTATCCGTTCATATTTCCGCTGTAAAGAAGCCAGGGAACGCAGTCAGACCGGCAAGGAAACAGGGGCGGATCTTGTCATGGAGTTGGGGTCGGACTACGCTGCCCAGTATAAATAAGGAGGGGCAACGGTCTGTTATTCTTCGTTTTCCGCCTCTTTGGGCTCTGCCTCTGCATCGGTTGCGTCATCGCCGCGTTCTGACCGGGTAAACGGTACATACATGGCGGAACTTGCAAATGAGGGTTGGGTTGCAAAGCGTTTGCCGCGTGAAAGCTCCCGCAAAAACACCGTAACCGTATTTTTTCCGACCGATTTTACCAGCGCCTGATAGGTGTTTCCGACTGCCAGAAATTTGATAAGCCGGAATGAAAGATCATCAGGTAACGCAGCCAGATATGTATTGGAAGAACTACGTACTTCTACGACGTGATTTCTGGCTTTGAGCTCGACTTCCTCGCCGGGGAATACGGTTGCAAGCGCTGCCATGGGAGCGGCGTTAACACATTCGACGATTTTTGTTTTCCCGGGTTCTTCCAAAAACGACATGGGAACGACTTGGTTTTTATGTGTTTTTACCAGATCTTTTTGCCGTACGGTTCCTAATTTTTTCAGGTTTTTTATTGCGATCTGGTTGTATTCGTCGAGTTTGGTCACTTTAAGATACGTTTTTTTGGCGAGTGCTACGTCTCCGCTCTGAAGGTAGGCGAACCCGAGGCGGTTTAAGAGGCTTATATTATTTTTATCGTTCTTAAGAAGCGCTACATTGATGCGGATTGCCTCTTTCCAATCCTGGGCAAGGGCAGCGTTAATCGCTGACTGGTCGGAAATTATATCATCGCTCATGGTCATGAACTGTACCAGAGTTTCTTGAGAATTGTCAATACAGAAGATACAATAGTGAACGGTTATGAGCGGACATTCCAAGTGGAGTAAAGTAAAACATCAGAAGGCGACAACCGATGCGGTAAAAAGCCGTGCGTTTACCAAAGCCTCGCGTGCTATTACCGTATCCGTCCGGGAAGGCGGAGGGATTGCGGACCCGGATAAAAATTTCCGTCTGCGTCTTGCCGTCGAACAGGCAAAGGCGGTTAATATGCCCAAAGATACGATAGAGCGCGCCATAGAGAAAGGGGCCGGATCGGGGGCTGCCGCATTTGAAAATTTATTGTACGAGGGGTATGGGTTGGGCGGGGTCGCATATCTTGTGGAGGCGGCAACCGATAATCATCAGCGCACGGCGTCCGAGGTAAAACATGTGTTTGATCATGCAGGGGGAGTACTGGCAACCCCGGGAGCAGTCAGTTACCAATTCAAACGCAGCGGTGTCGTGCTGGTGTCCAAAGAACTCCGTACGTTCGATATGATATTTGAAGCTGCACTTTCTGCAGGGGCAGATGACGTGATAGAGGTGGATGATGTGTTTGAAGTGTATACAAAGGCTGCACAATTATCGAACGTAAAACAACAGCTGGAATCCAAAGGAATCAGTATTGAACACACAGGGTTTATTATGAAGGCAGATATCACGGTGAAACCGGATCCCGGCATCCGTCAAAAGAATGAACTATTAGTAGAAGCATTGGAATCTCTTGATGATGTACAAAATGTGTACACAACGATGGAATAACGTTTTGTCATACAATAGGGGAATACCACTATGTTTAACACACTCTGGCAGCACATTCTGAAACGGTTTAAGCGGTGGGACCGGACTCAGCCGTTTACCAAGCGGCAGCAGTTCGTCATCATAACGGGAGCCCTTACCGCGGTACTTATGCTTACACAATTGGTGCCGCTGGATTTCCGGTATCCGATGGTCGGCGTGCTGGCCGTATTAAGTTATGTACTCTGCGCATTTGGTTTGCGTGAGGACCTCAAAGGTCATGAATGGGCGACGCTTCTTATATTGCCCTCATTATTTACGGCGGCTGTAGCCGTGTTTTATTTTCTGCTGCCGACCCGCTGGCTTACCAGGCTGCCGATCGTAGGACTGTATGCCGTCGGCATGTATGCATTGTTGTTGACCGAAAATATTTATAATGTGGCGGCCGCCCGCACAATTGCATTGCTCCGGGCAGCGCATTCCGTCGGATTTTTACTGACGTTGGCTACGTTTTTCCTGCTGGTGCAGACTATCCTGGCATACCGTTTTTCCGGGTGGATGAACGCGATTCTTGTCGGCGCAGTCACGTATCCGTTAACCATTCAGATTTTGTGGGCAACAAATCTGGAATCCCAAATAGGGAAGTCAGTCAGGGAATTGACGCTGGTTGTTACGCTGGTCTGTATTGAAATAGCCTGGATATTTTCGCTTTGGCCCGTCAGAACGACACTTTTGGCACTTTTCCTGACTACGATTTTTTACGGCCTGGTAGGGATGGGTCAACAGTACCTTTCGGACAGGCTCTATAAACGGACCGTATGGGAATTCTTCGGCGTTGTTGCAATTGTATTTGCAATTTTGCTTCTGACGATCAATTGGCGCGCAGCTCTTTGATCCTAATATAGCCTCAGAACGCGGGTAGTGGGAGAGTGGTATGGTTTGATATAGTTGATATAGTTTGATACACGTCTTTAAAACTATAGGATACAATGTGGATAATTATTTTCACGGCATCCGAGCATTATTTTCACAGCCTCGTCTTAGCCTCAGTGGGAGATAAACTATAGGGTATAGTGCTCAGCTGAATAGTAGCCTCATCCAGCCTCGCACTACTTCGTACCCGCTCCCTTGAGTACACAATGTGTGCGATAAAATAGGTATTTGGATTGTTGTTATGCGCTAAACTCGATATACACTTACGTTCGGAGTAGTGAATATCAGCCTCAAATATATGAGTTTGGAGCATAATGAGGCGCTAAATAAAGCCGAAAAGAAAACAGGTCTGGCAGTATAGCCTGGTAAACGCTAATATCAGCTTCTGATATGCCTCCGGTGAGGCATGAAAGTACGCACGAAATAGCATAAACGGATTGTTATTACGCTCTATTCTTGCTATGTACCGGTCGGAATATATATGTATTTAGCTTCGAAAATAATAGTATGGAGCATATTAATGCGCTAAATTGCGACGTCTCGCATACAAGGCTTCGCCGCGGAGTAGGTAATCAGCCTCGAAAATGTTCAATCAGCGCATTAATACGCGCTATTTGTGACTAGCATAAAAAACCCGAATGCCCGTTCTGAACGAAGTGCGGTGCGCATCAATGTATGTATCCGGCAGAGCACCGGGTTTATCGCGCAGTATAGCCTCACTTTAGGCACATCACGGGGAGAGGCGCCCCGTTCTTCTCCGCACGGGTTAGCCGGAGTTATTATGCGTATTTCTTACCCCGGGGTTTCCGGCAAATCCCAGGCAGGGCAGAAAAATCACTGTAGTCGCACAATAATACTTTTGCGACGTGTACAACGAACGTGTGCTTGGCTGGCCCATTTGGCTTGCTTTGCATATCGATGGTATTTCGTGTCATTCATATAAGAAATATTCATTGTTTCGTGCTATGTATTTTTACTATTCCTCTGCGAATGTGTCCGCCTTATTTTTTCGTTTCTCAGGGGTTTGTCACCCTGTATATTTGTTACCTGTTTTTGAAGATTTTCTTGTCCGGAAAACCCGATTGGTTCTCCGGTGCTAATTCGAGTTGATGAATGATACGTCTTACGATAATCAGGGGCGTCCTAGGTCACTACAGAGGCGTAAAATTGAGGCTAAATCCGGGAGAATTGATAGGTGTCCAAAATGACGGTTTTTGAAGGACTTGCGCCCGCATTCATCGTTACCAATGAAACGTTTTTTGTCGTGTATGGCCCGATGATTATGTCTTTCATTTCCTGCAGCTTTTTGAGGAATTCCAATGACGGTTTATGGGTATACCGGCACACGGTAATATTGGCAAACATGATTTCATCGGTGAAGTATTTTTTGTCATCGGATACGCCGGCATCCGTAAGCCGTCTACGGAAATCCCTGACGAACTTGTCATATTCAGGGCGTATCAACGCAATAAGCGAAACACTTGTCGGCATGCTCAAAAGACCTGCAAGAGCAAATTCAAACGGTCCTGCCGGGGGTGTAATTTCAGTGAGTATCTGTTGTACTTTGGCTATATCTGCCGCGTTAAAATGCGGCGGATCGTTGATGACCCTGATATTTTGAATTGTCAGATGGAGCGCGTTACCGGGATAATAATAAAACTCAGGTTCAAGTTCCTGAAGCGGCCGGATTATCTGTGTTTGGATTGTTGCAGTGAGATCTTTATCGATAAAGTTTACGCATGTTAATGCAATTTGCGCGTCGGTAGCATAATCCGTCTGCATAGGGACAATGGTTGATCCGTGGCTTCCGGCGGCAAGTGTAGCCTCCATGTGGCGCATCAGATCAAGCTGTTTGCGTTGAAAAGGTGTCATCAGAAATATTCTACCATATTGACAGCGCATGTCATGTCGTACAATCATTGTTGTAGGGACGTCTCTTGACGTCATACAACAACTCGTCATTGTTACGACGTCTTCCATAGACGTTCGTAAAATGACTCTTGTAGAGACGTCTTCATAGACGTCCTGCAACAGCGCATTTTTATAAATGTATGGACTTGGAACAACTTATCAAAGACTTTTTGGAATATCTGGAAATTGAGCGGAATGTTTCGCAATTAACGATTCGGAATTACCGCCACTATCTGGAGCGGTTTGTAGCGTTTTTGGCCCATTCCAACGCCCAATCCTCCCCTCCCCCGCCGGCAAACAGCGTGAAAATTTCTGACGTAAATGCCGAAAGCATACGGCAATACCGCCTGTATTTATCCAGGTTTTCCGATGCCAAAGGCATGACCCTCAAGCGCGTGACCCAAAATTATCATCTGATTGCGTTGAGGAGCTTTCTCAAATACATGGCTAAAAGGGATATTCCCTCAGTCTCCCCTGACAAAATAGATTTGCCGAAAGCGGAAAGCAGGTCCATCAAATTTTTGGAACATGCCGACATGGAGCGACTCCTGAATATGCCGGAAATCAGTACGAAGGAAGGGTTGCGGGACAAAGCGATTCTGGAGGTGTTATTTTCGACAGGGCTCCGGGTATCAGAGCTGGTGAGTTTAAACCGCGATCAGATAAATCTGGACCGCAGGGAATTTAGTGTAATCGGGAAAGGCAGGAGGACCCGTATCGTGTTTTTGTCGGAGCGTGCTGCCGATTGGCTACGTAGGTATACCGCAACGCGGGAAGACGATTTACGCCCTATATTTATCCGCTACAGCGGGAAAACGCCTGATGAACATGATAGAACCGGAGAATCCATCAGGCTGACGGCACGGAGTGTTCAGCGCAGCGTCGAAAAATACGTCAAAAAAGCCAAGCTGATGATAAAAATTACGCCGCACGGACTGCGGCACACGTTTGCGACCGATTTACTGGGGAACGGAGCCGATTTGCGTGCAATCCAGGAATTGCTGGGACACAAAAACGTATCCACGACGCAGATATATACCCATATTACCAATCCGCAGCTTAAGGAAATTCACGATAAGTTTCACAGCAAGTAATTACCTGTTATCAGATGAAGATTACCGTGTTGTACAACAAGCCCGCCGCGCGCTTTACGCCTCATGCAAAGAATATGGAGGCGGAAGAGGATACGGAGGAATCCGCAGAAGAAGTGGCTGCCGCACTGCGTACGAAAGGCGCTGCAGTCAGATTGATTCCGATCACCGAAGATACCATTTCCGAAACGGTTGCGGCCCTTCCTGACGATCTTATTTTTAATCTGATCGAGTGGACCGGGACGGATGCAAAGTACGCCGCGCAAACGTATGATTTGTTAAATGCCCGGCATGCCATATATACGGGTGCTACCAAGGAAAGTTACTTCCTGTCCTGCGACAAGGTAGCCATGAAAAAGCGGCTGGATGCCGAGGGATTTCCCACGGCTCCCTGGCAGGAATTTATTACCGGCGATGAAATGATCCGCACTGACTTGCCGTTTCCCGTCATCGTGAAAGTGAGTTTAGAACATTCCAGTGTCGGTTTGTCAGCGGCCGCCATTATTAACGCTCCGGAAAAACTCCGTGCGTTTGTCAAAAAACAGATTGCCGCGTTTCATCAGCCGGTGCTGGCAGAACAATTCTTAACCGGTAGGGAGTTTCAGGTGACGTTACTGGAAACACAACGAGGACTTACCGTGCTGCCTCCGGCCGAGGTGATTTATACGAAAGGAACTAATGTGCCGTTTTTAACATACGAAAGCCGGTGGAATGCGGATCATCCTGATTTTCAGAATTCGACCGTCGAATTAGCGGTATTGTCGGACCGTCTTTCCAAGGATCTCGAATCGATGTGCCGCGGCGTATTTACGACCATGGGATACCGGGATTACGCGCGCTTTGATATCCGTTCTCTGGGAGAGAAGCCGATGTTTCTGGAAGTAAATTCCAACCCGGGATTAAGCGACGATGAACAGTACGGGATGACCGTTTCCTACAAAGCCTCCGGCATGACGTTTGCGGATTTTGTCTGGGAAATCGTTCAATCTGCCCTACGTAGGAATACGCGTTAGGGTATATACACGCGGGCTGTTTCCGTCCTGAAGTACGGCAATGATTCAGGATCCCGGGCGATGACGAGCATAAGCTGCGGCTGCCATTTCCTGACGAGACGGAATTTACTGCTGTTCTTTTTCAGTTTTTTCCGTTTGAAATCATAATCCCACCAGCGGAGTCTGAATTCGCTCCATGCATATGATTTGCGTTTCCCGGTCGAACTGTCCAGAAGGACGATACGTGACTTGCTGGAAAGGTATGATGCGACCACTGCCCAGTGTCCGGATTCCTCCTGCGGCTCGTATTTTTCATCGAGGTCGTACAGATAGGAAACCAGTACGGCTCTGGGTTCTTTCGGGCGGTATTTAAGCGCGCTTTGTAAATGATGCAGTGTGGCATACTCCACGACGAGAACGGACAAGCCGAGTTTATTGGCCGCATCAATCATGTGTTTTGTCGAAGTGCCGTTTCTGCCTGTTTTACATAGCGTGATAAGGCGTTCCATAGAAGCACGCATTCCCAAAACGCTGAGCGCGTGTTTTAAGGATGCCGGACCGCATGTTGTGTCATCCGGTTGCATGATTGGTTTGACATGTGATCTTCCCATATGAACCGCAAAATATGAATTAGGGGCGCTGGAACAACCATTTTACCCCGTCCGGAAATGGCCGGCAAGACCTATAGTAGCAGTCTTATTGAGGCTATTTAGCTTCGGTAGTTATTGAATTTCGTAGCTAAGCGTCACACTGACGGTAAGCTCTGACGTGCCTGGTTCTACCTGTGTCGGTGCTCCCCCGCCTGCAATCGGCACGGATTTGGCAGCATCATACATCATCGGCCGGGGTCCGGCTCCGCCGCCTTCGCTGTAGTTTATAACGCGGCCGAGTTTAAATCCTGCGGCTTTTGCTGCAGCCTGTGCTTTGGATTTTGCGTCGTTGACTGCCTGTTCCCGGGCCTGGTTTTCTGCCTTAGTTTTATCATCAACGTCAAAGCGGACACCGCCGACTTCATTGGCTCCCTGTGCGGTTGACGCGTCAATGACAGCATTTACCATGTCTATTTTTCTGACCTTTATCGTGAGATTGGAATCTGCCTGATATCCGGTGACCCGCTGCGTTGACGATGAATAATCATAGGTCGGCGAGATATTGTAATAACTTGTCCTGATGTCTTTTTCATCGACGCCGAGTTTTTTGATAGCAAGGGTCACGGCATTGATTTTGGTATTTAATTCCTGCTGTACTTTGGTGACGGTCGCTCCCTGTGCGGTTACGCCTGCGGAAACGACGGCAATATCCGGCATCATGGTGACTTTTCCTTCACCGGACACGGAAAACGTGTCCGTCTTGGTGGTGGTAACGCTGTTTAAAGAAAACGGTATGGGGCCTGCAAGTTTGGTATATGCAAACAGTAGAATGAAGAAAAGAACAACTGCTCCTGCGGAATTTTTCATATACGGCCTCCTTTAGTCATCATACATGCTTTTATAAGATTTTGCATAAGGCATGAAACGTTTACCGGCCCTACTCCGCCGGGTGTGGGCGTATAACAGAGTGCAACGCCGGCAATTTCATGTTCGTCATAATCTCCTCGGAGTTTACCTTCGGCATCACGCCATAGTCCGACGCTTATAAGAATTGCGCCGGGTTTGACTACCGACGCCGGAACAATGCCGGCTGCTCCGACACAGGAGATGATGATGTCGCTCTGCTTCATGATGGTTTCCGGGTGAACCGAAGCCGTATGGATGACAGACGTCGTACAATCCTGCTTTTCGAGGTACCGGAGGATCGGGGCCCCTGCCGTTTCTCCTCTTCCGATCACGGTGATCCGCTGATGACGGAGCCATTCTTCATAATTTTTTTCAGATGCTCCCGTCAGGGTGTACGCGTTTTGCAGTATCTCCCCTACCGCAAGAGAAATCGGCACATCAAACGGTGAATCAGGAAGGAAGCCGTCGACATCTTTGTTTTTGGAAATAGTATTGAGAATATCAGAAACATCTCCGAGTAGATCCGGAACCGGACGCTGGACAATGAGACCATCAACGGTTGAGTCAGCGTTATACGTTTCGATAAGGGTTCTAAGTACGTCCCGATTGATAGTCGCCGGCTGATGGCTGAAGACAACGCGCGCACCGATTTGTTCCGCTGCTTTTTGTTTTTGCCGGATATAGGCAAGGCTTGCCGGATCATCCCCGACCAGGATAACAGCGAGCGTTGGGGTATGGCCTTTGATCTTAAGGGTTGCCACGTGTTCCGAAAGTCCCGAAAGTAAGGATTGTGCCAATAACTTGCCGTCAATGATCATGCTATGAGTGAGTATACCAAATTCGCAATTGACACAGCCCCCCATTTCTTCTTGAATAGTATAAGAGGAGTTATCGTGTATGGAAAATAAATCCGTGAGTATGGCAATTATTTTGAGTTCGGTCATAGTGGTGTCACTTGTGGCGCTGGGAGGGATGTTTCTCCCGTCATGGGGAAAGCTGCGGCTTTTGGCTCCCCATACCATCACGGTAGTGGGTGAAGCGAAATCACAGGAAAAGAGCCAGATCGCGATTTTTACGGCAGGAGTGAACGCGTTTAATGATGACAAAAACGCGGCTGTAAGCGATGTGAATAAGAAAGTCGAAGCGATTATAGAAGCCGTAAAAGAGTTCGGCGTGACGAGTGAAGATATCAAAACGCAGAGCATGAACATTTATCAGAATCAGGATCAGTATTATGAAGACGGACGGCAGAAATACCGCCCCGGACAGTGGAATGTTGGCAACACGGTTGAAATTAAACTCCGTAATGTCGACCGTGCAGCGTCGCTTGCGGGGGTACTGACAAAAAGCGGAGCCACAAATGTGTATGGACCCAACTTTACGTTTGACGATACGAGCGAGCAATCCACGGCACTTTTGGATGCCGCGTTTAAAAATGCGCAGACGAAGGCCGCAAAAGTAGCACAAAGTACCGGACGCAAACTCGGTAAAGTCGTGAGCGTGACGGAGGCTGGTGCGATGCAGCAGCCGGTCATGTACAGAATGGAAGGCGGTGGCGGGGGCGGCGGAGGTGCGGTGGAACCGGGCTCAGGCACGGTGTCAAAGACCGTCACGGTAACATTTGAACTTGAGTAGTCCGCATTATTTGCGTAGCGAATTTTTGTCTACCCATACGGTAATGTGATCCGGTTGTTTATGTGCATCCCGTACGGCTTTTAGCAGCCCGCAGGTCGCCGCGACGGTGTTTCCAACTATATGACCGAGAAAATACACCGTGGATTCTGATCGGGAACTCGTATGATAGGCGTCTTCTCTTTCGAAGAGCCAGGCTGAGACGCGAAATGATTGACCCCATCCTCTTCGTACCCGTATTTTTTCTACAATATGCCCGCTTCTGTACCCACGATTGAATGCTTCCCTCATATAGGAGTGGAAATGGGGCAGGGTTTATTTGGTCAGGCAGGTTGCTGCTGCTATCGTATCGTTTTTGTCCGTAAAGCGCATAAGGATAACGCCGCTTGTTGCCCGCGACAGCTGCGGAATCGACTTCATCGGGAGTTTGACGACCTGGCCGTGGGTTGAGGTCAGTATGACTTCCTCACTTCCCTCGGGAACCATTTGTGATAATACGATTTTGCCGGTTCTTGGTTTGATTTCCGCGACTTTTACTCCCTGCCCGCCGCGTTTCTGTTTCGGAAACCCGGTGATATTGGTTTTTTTGCCCAGGCCTTTTTCCATCAGAGTCAGAAAGTCGGCTTTTTTATTTTCGCTTCCGATAACTTCCATCGCGACGACGAAGTCTCCCGGCTTTAAGAGGATGCCCCGCACCCCCATCGTGTCCCGGCCGGTGTGCCGGACTTCGCTTTCAGCAAACCGGATGGATTTGCCCTCATGGGTAACCAGCAGTACGTCGTCATTGCCGCTGGTAAGTTTTGCCCAAATGAGTTCGTCTCCGGCATCCAGCTTGATAGATAACAAGCCGTTTCTTCTGATGTTTTCGAATTGCGACAGTTTTGTTTTTTTCACGACGCCTTTTTTCGTTGCCATGAGGATATACTCAATTCCCTTCTCTTTCTGTTCGGCGCGTTTGAGACTGTAGGCAAGCATCGACGTCACTTTTTCCGAACTTTCGATATTAATCAGGTTGACGACAGCCTGGCCTTTGCTCTGTCTGCTGGCTTCCGGTATGTCCCAGACACGGACCTGATAGACTTTGCCTTTTTCGGTAAAGAACAGCATATTGTCATGCGTCTGTGCGGATACGAGGCGGTCGATCGCATCTTCATCTTTGGTTGTCATGCCGATAACGCCTTTGCCCCCTCGTTCCTGGAGCTTGAACGTGGTGCGCGGTACGCGTTTGATATATCCGGTTTCGGTCATTGTGATGATCGTCTCTTCGTTGGCGATAAGTTGCTCGTCGGAGAGCTCGCCGACGCGGCTTTTATACACGCGGGTCTTCCGGTTGTCACCGTATTTTTCCTTGAGTTTTGCCAGTTCTTCTTTGATCACTTTGAGTATTTTGTCTGGGTGTGCCAGAAGATCGTTTAAGTACGCGATGGTTTCCCGGATCATAGCGAGTTCGTCTTCAATTTTCTGCCGTTCCAGGGCGGCAAGTTTCCGGAGTTGCATGTCGAGAATGGCGGTCGCCTGCAGATCGGAAAGCTTAAACCTGTCCATAAGCTTTACCTTGGCGTCATCGGCATCCTTGGCTTTTTTGATGATGGAGATGACCTCGTCGATATGGTCGACGGCAATTTTGAGTCCTTCCAGGATATGCTCGCGGGCTTTCGCTTCCTTGAGTTCGAATTCGCTTCTTCGGTATATCACATCATGGCGGTGTTTCAGGTATTCTTCGAGAATCTCCCGTAATGTAAGCGTGCGCGGTGTGCCGTCGACCAATGCGACTACGTTGACCGGAAACGTCGTCTGGAGTTCCGTATACTTATATAAATTATTGAGCACTTTATTCGGCTGTGCATCGCGTTTAAGTTCGACGACGACACGGATTCCCCGGCGGTCTGATTCATCCCGGAGGTCGGAAATGCCGTCGAGTTTTTTGTCTTTTACCAAGTCTGCGATTTTAGCGACCAGGTTAGCTTTATTCACCTGGTACGGGAGTTCGGTTATGCCGATCATGCTTTTGCCGTTGCCCATTTCTTCAATTTCCGCTTTGCCGCGCATGACGATTTTGCCTTTACCTGTCGAATAGGCATTTCTGATTTCATTGATATCGTAAATGGCCCCAGCCGTCGGGAAGTCAGGTCCCTGGACGAATTGCATGAGATCTTCGAGTGTGACGTCAAACGTCATGCCGAATCGCTTGCTTTCTCCGACGTCGTTTTGTGAGGCTTTTCCCGCCTTATCCACGGTCGCTTTGCTTATCATGAATGTGATGGCGTCTATAAGCTCCGATAAGTTGTGCGGCGGAATTTTGGTTGCCATGCCCACTGCGATACCCTCGCTTCCCATAAGCAGAAGGTTGGGTAATTTGGCCGGCAAATACACGGGCTCCTGGATAGATCCGTCAAAATTCGGGATGAAATTCACCGTTTCCTTTTCGATATCAAGAAGCATCTCGTCGGCGATTGCATCCAGGCGGCACTCGGTATACCGCATGGCAGCTGCCGGATCGCCGTCGATGGATCCGAAATTCCCCTGTCCGTCTACTAACGTATACCGCATGGAGAAATCCTGCGCCAACCGCACTAATGCTTCGTAGACCGATGAATCTCCGTGCGGATGATATTTACCCAGCACTTCTCCGACGACACTTGCGCTTTTTTTGTATTTGGACGAATGGTGCAGTCCCGTCTGGTGCATGGCAAACAGTATCCGGCGGTGAACGGGTTTTAGGCCGTCACGCACGTCAGGAAGCGCGCGGGACACGATGACACTCATTGCATAGTCCAGATAGGACTTCTGCATTTCATCGACGATTTCACTGGGTTGGATTTTTCCGATGTTCGCCATAGGTTATTTGTGGGCGATGCCGTCCATTACTTCTTTTTGAGCGACCGCTTTCCCTTTCCATTCCTTCAGTTTGACCCATTTGCCGGGTTCCAGTTCTTTATAGTGTTCAAAAAAATGTTTAATTCTGGCTTTTACCGGTTCCGGGACGTCTCCTATATCTTTCATGCTTCCGTAGAACGGATCGGATTTTTCACTCGGCACGCCTATCACCTTCATATCGATGCCGGATTCATCTTCCATTTCCAGCATGCCGATCGGTACGACATTTACCATGACGCCCGGATGAAGCGGCTGACTGCACAGCACAATGACATCAACGGGATCGCCGTCGCCGGATTTGGTATTCGGAACGAATCCGTAGTTTGCCGGATATCCCATTGTGGTTCGCACAAACCGGTCAACCATGATGACTTCGGCTTCTTTGTCCATTTCATACTTCACCATGCATCCTTCAGGGATTTCAATGATGACGTTTATGTCTTCCGGTGGATTTTTTCCTGGTTTAATGGTTGATAGGTTCATAGCTATTCCTCCTTTATGAGAGAAATTATATATCTAATGTCGCTGTTTTTGCGTGTGTCTGTATAAACCGTTTTCTGGGCGGTACTTCATCGCCCATAAGCATGGAAAATACCTGGTCGGCTACTGCAGCGTCCGCGATATTTACCTGTCTCATCACGCGATTTGCCGGGTTCATGGTTGTTTCCCAGAGTTGCTCCGGGTTCATTTCTCCTAAACCTTTATACCGTTGTATGGTCGGCGCCGTCTTGTAGGAAGCTCCTTCTTTTTTAATCCGGGCATCCCGTTCTTCATCGGAATATGCGTAGAAACTATTTTTGCCGAATGTGATCTTGTACAGCGGCGGCTGCGCGACATACAAATGTCCATGCTCGACGACGTACGGAAGATGACGGTAGAAGAACGTAAGCAGCAACGTCATGATGTGTTCTCCGTCGACGTCGGCATCCGTCATGATCACGACGCGGTGATAGCGGAGTTTATCTGGATTGAGGCTTTCAGATATGCCCATGCCGAGTGCGATGATAAGCGCTTTAATTTCTTCGGATTCCACGATTTTATCAAGCCGCGCGCGCTCGGTATTGAGAATTTTTCCACGGAGCGGCAAAATAGCTTGGAATTTACGGTCACGACCCTGTTTTGCGCTTCCGCCTGCAGAGTCTCCCTCGACAATAAACAATTCGGATACTGACGGATCTTTCTCCTGACAGTCGGCAAGTTTTCCCGGTAAACTAGCTCCCTCAAGCGCGCCTTTCCGAATGATGGCATCTTTGGCGGCTTTGGCCGCCAGCCTCGCCTTTGCAGCCAGATATACTTTTTCCAATATCCTGCGCGCATCAGAGGGGTTTTCTTCAAAATACGTTTCGAGGGCTTCTTTGACTGCCGCGGCGACAAACGGCTGCACTTCCGCGTTGCCGAGTTTGCCTTTGGTTTGCCCTTCGAACTGAAGATACTGGGACGGCATCTTAAGGTATACGATGGCTGTTAAGCCCTCGCGCATGTCGTCGCCGATCATGACGTCTTTTTCCGTTTTTGCCGCACCGATTTTTTTGGCATAATCGTTGACGACACGGGTTAATGCCATGCGGAATCCGGTCAAATGCGTGCCGCCCTCGGGAGTCGGAATGACGTTTACAAATGACTCCAGGGTTTCTGAGAATCCGTCGTTATACTGAAGCGCGATTTCAATAGACATGTCCCCGTCTGCCTTGTTGAGATAAATGGGGTCGTGAAGCGTTACTTTGTTGCGGTTTAATGCCGTTACCAGCGATTTGATACCTCCCTCGAAATAATAATTTGCGTCCTCCCCTGTCCGCTCATCGACAAGATGGAACGCAAGTCCGGCGATAAGGTATGCGCGGTCACGCACCTGTTTTTTAACCAATTCAAAGCTGAGCCGCACTCCTTCGTGGAAAATTTCGGGATCGAGATGAAACGTTGTTGTCGTTCCGGTATCCGTCGCCTTGCCGGTGGCCTTTACGGGACCGGTTGCGAGACCGCGCTTATATTCCTGCGTCCAGACTTTTCCATCACGACGGACATCGACCCGGACGTCTGTGGAGAGCGCGTTGACGACAGATGCGCCGACCCCGTGGAGTCCGCCGGATATTTTGTATGCCTGCCCTTCGAATTTACCGCCGGCATGGAGTTTGGTCATAACCAACTCCAGGGCGGAGACATTGTATTTGGCTACTTTATCAACCGGGATTCCGCGTCCGTCATCGCGTACCGTCGCACTGTCGTCTTTGTGCAGCGTAATCCATACGTGTTTGGCAAATCCGGCAAGTGCCTCATCGATGGAGTTGTCAATAATTTCATTTAAACAGTGCTGAACGCCCGCAAGGCTTGTGGTGCCGATGTACATGGCCGGCCGTTTCCGTACCGGTTCCAGTCCTTCCAGGACAACGATTTGGTCCGCTGTATATTTATCTGAGGTTTTTGCCATGTCCGTGACTCTCCAAAAAGAAAAAAGCGAGCGCTAAACCCACGCTCTGTAATTCATTGTACAGAAAGTAATAGGCCTTGTCTAGCCATATTTTCCTTCCGTTCCTGTTATGGCAATGACAGAAACGCGTGTTCCAAAAGGAGCAGCAGATTTACGTTGTTTTCCCTGTATTTTCTCGTTTCTATCAGCGAATGCAGCAGGGAAATCCGCGCGGTAATTTCCGTATTATCCATCAGTTTTTGCGGAGCCGTAAGATCATGTTCAAGCGTTTCTATAGCTCCGTCTGCCCATGTCGCCAGATCGTCTTTCGTTTTTCCTACGGACCCGAGAAGCTGCAGGCGTTTTCCCCGCGGAGCATGGATCAGTTCATTGATTGCCTGGGTTCGTATGCGGTCCTGTTCCGGGTCCCGCGCTGCAGACGGATCTTTCAGGGTAATGCATATGGATCTGGATACGATGGTCGGAAGCAGTACCGCTTTGTTGGAAACGGCGATGATTATATATGCATGTTCGGGGGGTTCCTCGAGTGTTTTTAGTAACGCTTGTTGCGCTTCAGCCGTCAAAGTATCTCCGCGTAAAATGATTCCCGCTACGTGCGTTCCCTGCTGAGGCGTGAGTAACAGTTTTTTAGTAAATGCGCGGATTTCCCCGATACCGATTGATGGCAGATCATCAGGTATCCCGATTCTGTCAAACGGAGAAATCTTCCAGGTGCTAAGGTGCTCATCGACACATAGGACTCTTGATTCTTTTGTGCCGCCGATAATTAGGATAGTATGCATGGAGGATAGAACTAAGAATTAATACATTATTATAATACATCCGGTTTTTAGCTACGATATGCCTTCGATGTGTCCCCTATTATGCCGTACTCCCCTTGCAAAGCCAAGCAATTTCTGCGAATAATTAATCTACTGGTGTTTTATTGCCGAGGTGTAATGCCGTTATATTCCGTATGCCTGCCCAAGATATTGTCACAAATTTAGTCACCGCTCACAAACTATCGGAAGAGCAAGCCGAGAAACTCCGTACGGAGGCGCTCAATTCCGGTACATCCATAGAAGATCTGTTGCAGGCTAAGCATGTCGTCTCTGCAGAAGATTATTCCAGGGCAAAAGCCGAATCGTTGGGTATCCCGTTTATGACCATAGCGGGGCGTGCAATCACGCCGGATGTGGTGAATTTTATCCCTGAGCCGGTCGCACGTCGGTATACGCTGGTTCCGTTTCAGATAGAACCGAACGAGGGCGGCGCCCTTTCCGTTGCCATGCTTGACCCTTTGGATTTTCAGGTGATTGAATTTTTGGAAAAGAAATCCGGACGTCCGATTAAACCGTTCATGGGGGTTGCAGATGATATAAAAGCGGCCATCGATGAATTATATACGCAGAGTCTCGGGGCGGACGTGACCGCGGCATTGGAAGAGTCGACGCCTACCATCAAAACATACGAAGCAGGGCATTTAGGCGAAGTCATCCGTGAAGCACCGATCGCGCAGATCGTTTCCGCCATACTGGAGCAGGCAATCCGGATCCGTGCATCCGACGTGCATATAGAACCGCAAATCGGCGAAACCCGCGTGCGGTACCGTGTAGACGGAATTTTGCAGGAGCGGCTTATGCTTCCCCGGAGGCTTCAGGACGCGGTCGTGTCGCGTATAAAAATTCTTGCGGATCTAAAGATTGATGAAAAACGCATTCCGCAGGACGGCCGGTTTAATTTCAAAATGGGAGAAAGTGAAGTCGATCTCCGCGTGTCCACATTGCCGACGGTTCACGGGGAAAAAGTCGTCATGCGGTTACTCAAAAAATCCGGCGGGATTCCGACATTGGGAGATTTGGGCCTCCGGGGACTGGCGCTCAAGCATCTGGAAACTGCAATCAGGCGTCCGCACGGTATTATTCTGGTCACCGGCCCTACCGGAAGCGGTAAAACGACGACGCTGTATTCGGTTCTGGCAATTCTCAATAACGCCAAAGTAAATATCATGACACTGGAGGATCCGGTCGAATACGAGATAACCGGTGTGAATCAGGTTCAGATCAACCCTGCGGCAGGCCTTACGTTTGCCACGGGACTCCGGAGTTTCCTGCGGCAGGATCCCAATATTATTCTGGTCGGAGAAATCCGCGACGGTGAGACCACGGAACTGGCTATCCAGGCGGCACTTACCGGGCATTTGGTGTTCTCTACCCTTCACACCAATAACGCGTCAGGCGCTATACCGCGGTTAATCGATCTGGGCGCCGAGCCGTTTCTGGTGGCGTCCGCGCTTAATGCAGTCGTCGGTCAGCGTATCGCCCGGCGGTTGTGTCCTACCTGTAAGGAAGAGTATGTGCCGGATGAAGCAGTACTTGCCGACATGAGAAAAGTGGTTGGTTCTTTGTGGCCGCAAGACAAACCCATGATGCTGTACAAAGGAAAAGGGACAGTGGGAGGAGCCGCGTGTGAAACGTGCGGAGGGAGCGGGTATGTCGGACGGCTGGGTGTGTTCGAGGTGTTCCCGGTTACGGACGCGATCAGCAAATTAACGCTGACGCGCGCACCGATGAAGGATATAGAAAATCAGGCAGTAGCGGACGGAATGATTTCTATGAAACAGGACGGATATCTTAAAGCGCTGGAAGCGGTGACAACGATTGAAGAAGTATTGAGGGTCGCACAGGATTAACGCACGAGTATGGATATACAGCAATTATTTTCGGAAGCGGCACGCAAAGAGGCATCAGATCTCCATTTGGTCGTGGGGTTTCCGCCCATGCTCAGGGTTTCGGGGGTGCTGTTTCCGGTAGAGGGAACCTCTGTTCTCACCGACGAAGAAGCGAAAAATTTAATATACGGTACGTTTACTGCCGATCAGAAAGATATTTACGAGACAAACCGTGAGATCGATTATTCCCTGCCGACGTCCGTCGGGCGTTTCCGGGTAAACGTGTACATGCAGAAGACGACGATTGCAGGTGCGTTCCGGCTGATCCCGCAACAAATTAAATCGATAGAAGCATTGGGTTTGCCCGAAATATGTCACCAGTTTGTAAAACTGCGTCAGGGACTTGTGCTGGTGACGGGGCCTACCGGGCACGGGAAATCGACCACATTAGCGTCGATGATCAATGTGATAAATCAGGGGAAAGCAACGCACATTGTTACCATTGAAGACCCGATAGAGTACGTGTATCCCCCGGGTCAGTCCATTGTCTCCCAGCGGGAGATGCACAGCGACACGCATTCGTATAATGTCGCACTCCGGAGTGTATTACGCGAAGATCCTGATGTCGTGCTGATCGGAGAAATGCGTGATTTCGAAACAATTCAGTCAGCCATTACGATTGCTGAAACCGGCCACTTGGTGTTTGCGACGCTGCACACGAATTCCGCCGCTCAGACTATAGACCGTATTGTGGACGTATTTCCGGAGAACCAACAGACCCAGGTGCGGCTGCAGTTATCCAATGTGTTGGAAGGAGTGCTCTCTCTGCGTCTTATCCCGGCTCTTTCCGGCGGCCGGGTGCCCGCGTCGGAAATTCTTACTGCCACTCCCGCAGTCCGTACGCTTATCCGTGAAGGAAAAACACATCAGATAGATAATATTATCCAGACGAGCGCCGAATTCGGCATGATGACGCTGGAAACATCGCTCGCGCAGCTGGTAAAAGCAGGAGTGCTCGGACTTGATGTTGCGTCATCGTATGCGTTGCGGCCGGAAGAACTCGGCCGGCTTCTCAAACGGACAACCTGACGGCAGAAAGAGTAAGGAGCTGACATATGGCATTTTTTTCCTACAAAGCACGGGATTCCGCAGGGAAAACGGTGAACGGACTCGTGGAAGCAATATCGAAAGATGCGGCTACCAAGCTGCTGCATGAAAAGCAACTGTTTATTATCGGCATCACGGAGACCCACGGACCGTCAAAAGGATCGTCATCCAAACAGTTTCAGCGCGTGGGATTCGGAGAAATAGTAAATTTTACCCGGCAGTTGTCGACCATGGTGGTCGCCGGGTTATCTCTTCCGGAGGCACTTTCCATACTGCGCGCACAAACGACTAATCAGGCATTCGGCAGCGTGCTGATGGAAATCGAGCATCAGATCGTCGGAGGCGGAAACTTAGGTGACGCACTTGCGAAATATCCGCAGCATTTTTCGGCAATTTATATAGCCCTTATCCGGGCCGGAGAATCGTCCGGACAACTCGATCAGGTTCTGGCCCGCCTTGCGGACTCCATGGAATCCCAGCGCGATTTCCGCAGTAAGGTAGCAGGTGCCATGATTTATCCGGTGATTATTTTGGTCGGTATGGGTATAGTCGTGATGATCATGATGACGGTTGTCATCCCGAAGCTCACCGAACTGTATTCGGATTTCGGTGTCGATCTGCCCTTTGCCACACAACTGCTTATTACGATCTCTAAGTTTTTTGTCGGCTGGTGGTGGATGATGATTGCCCTTGCCGTCGGAGGCTTTTACGGGTTTATGCGGTGGAAGAAAACGAAAATCGGCGAATTAGTGGTCGACACCATCGTACTGCATGTTCCCCTGTTCGGAGAACTTCAGAAAAAAATTATTCTTGTGGAATTCACCCGTACATTGTCCATGCTTATTTCATCCGGTATCCGGCTTCTGGACGCACTGCATATATTAAAGGACGCATTGGGCAACGTGCTGTTTAGGAATGCCATCGTCGATATTTCCAAAAAAGTGGAACGGGGATTTCCGCTCGGAGAAACGTTTTCCCAGTACCCGGTGTTTCCGCCGATTGTGTCGCAAATGATGAAAGTCGGAGAAGAAACGGGAAAACTGGATGATACGCTGCTGAAGCTGTCCAAATATTTCGCGTCGGAATCAGAGAATCTTGTGAAGGGGCTTACGACCGCCATCGAGCCGATTATTATGGTTATCCTGGGAGTCGGTGTCGGATTCATTGTCATCTCGGTAATTACTCCTATTTACAACTTGACAAGTCAATTTAAATAATGATAAACCTAAGACATATGAGAAATTATTCTGCCGCAAATAAAGGGTTTACCCTTATCGAATTGTTAATCGTTATCGCGTTGTTAGGAGCGCTCGCTGTCGGATTACTAGCTACCATTGATCCGTTTGAACAACTGAAAAAAGGCCGTGATACATCTCTTCGGAACACGGTATCGGAATTTTACAATGCGAACCTGCGGTATTACGCCACCAAAGGACAATTCCCGTGGGGCACGAGTGCCACTGCCGGAAGTTCATATCCGAGCTTTACCAGTACGATTACCGAGCTTATCACGGTCGGAGAGCTGAAGAACCGGTTTCAGGAATTGGCCGGAAGCGGTAATCTGGCAAAGATATATGTGAATTCGACAAGTGCCGAGCACATATCAGCCTGTTTCCGTCCGGAGTCAAAGGCATTTCAGGAAGACCTGAACACTATTTATGACTCCAGCGGTGCGACATCAGCAGTCGCATGCAAATCCCAGACAACGGGAACTGCCGGATCAGACTGCTGGTTCTGTATCCAGTAAGCCTGCCGCAGATTCGGATTCTGCTATAATTCTTTCATGATTGGCTCATGGCTAAGTGCTGCGGTTTCCGGAATACTATTTCTTTTCTTTCAGGCACAGGGTATTTATACCGGAGACAGCGGTGACTTGGTGACGGCATCTGCAGTCGGAGGAGTCCCCCACCCTCCCGGATATCCGCTGTATACATGGTTTGGATGGTTAATCTCCCATATGCCCGTTCTTACGGCATCCTGGCGGCTTACACTGCTTTCTTCTGTTCCTCACGCCATAACCGTCGGTTTGGTATATGCCCTCATTTATCGGCTGACGAAAAAGAACGTGATTGCAAGCGTGTTCGGCGCTGTTTCCCTGAGTGTTAACTATCTGTTTTTCCTTTATAGTGTCACGCCGGAAGTGTTTGCCCTGTTTGACTTGTTTGTCGTGCTGCTCTGGTTTTTGTTGTTTACCTGGCAGGAGAGCAAAAACGTCCGATATCTTTACGGTGCACTTTTTGTGTTCGGTCTGTCTCTGTCTCATCATCATGTCATGCTGTTTTTCGTGCCGGCGATTCTCTATTTTTTGTGGGCAAACCGCATCACGTTTATTTCTTCCATGAAACGCCCCGCATCAATTGCGGGCGGAATCGGGCTTGTCGCATTGGGGTTTTTGCCCTACCTGTATATTCCGATTGCGGCAGCCGCGGATCCGATCATCAATTGGGATCGGGTCGTTAATATCGGAGCATTCTGGCGTCTTATAAGCAGAGCTGACTACGGCACCTTTGTGTCGGGAGGATCGTTCGGCCAGACGATCGGGGAGCGCTGGCTTTCGGTCATCGCATACGGGCAGTTTTTGGTTACGGATTGGTCGCTTGTCGGTATAGTACTTGCGGCGGCAGGGTTGTTCTCCTGGTGGCGTACGATGCGCGTACGGTTCTGGTCCTGGATTATCGCCCTGCTTTTCATCGGGCCGTTATTTCTTTTTTATGCGAGTTTCCCCCTGGCAAGCAGATTTACGCTCGGCACCTATGAGCGGTTTTTGCTCCCGGAGTATACGCTGGTATCCGTACTCATCGGTGTGGGATTGGGAGCATGTATGGATTTTTTCAGCATGGTGCTGCGCCCGTATGCTGATACGAAGAAACGCCGGGCAATTATTTCGCTATTGGGACTTATATTCATGATTTACCCGGTTTCCCTGGGGAGTGTCACCCTGTGGAGATTTTGGGGGTTCTCCGGTGACCGGACAGCCGAAAATCTCGGACGCGATATTCTCGCCAATACGCCGCAAAATGCAGTATTGCTTCTTTCTCAGGATACGGCGTTATTTACGACGCAGTATGTGCGCTATGTGCTGGGTGTGCGCCCTGATACGGCTGTTATCCATGCAGCACGGTTATCTCTCCCCGATTATCAGATCGTGCTTAAAAAACATTTCCCGCGCTTGAGGCTTCCGTCCGTGTCTCAGGCGGAATTTCTTTCCGCATTCGTAAAAGAAAACAGCACCCCCGAAACCAGGGTGTTTAGCAATATTAACCTTCCTATCGGAGACGGATGGTATTGGGTACCGCGCGGGTTACTCTATGAAGCGATTCCCTCAGAGGAACTTCCTTCGGTTTCTGATATGTACGGCAGGGTGCTCGCAATCAGAACACAGATACATGATCCGCGTGCCGGTATCCTGTCCCGCTATCCGCATCTTATGCTTTCCGACGTGCTCGACGTGTATGCCTCGGGACATATCGCGCTCGGGAAGACGCTGGTCCGTGCTGATAAGTGGGATGAAGCCAGGCAGGAATTTGTCCGAGCCGTGGCGTTGGCCGGTGATACGAGCGTTGTGGAAGCACTTGAGTTGCTCGGCCTTACTCAGGTATACATGAAAGACTGCAACGGCGCTCTTTCGTCATTTGAAGAAGCCAAACGGAAATCATATGTAGCCTCCCCTTCGCATCTTCGGCTGGAGTCCGTTACGTACGGCGAGTGCCTGGGGGATGCGGTGCGCGCCCGGGAGCTTTTTTCCGAATACGAACGGCTGAAGAAAGCGTCGGAGCAACCACTAGAAGCGCTGTAAGTATCGCACTTATAAGACTCACTCCTATTCCCCAACGGATGCTGAGGGGTGTATACCTAAACGTTACGGTGTGATCGCCTTTAGGGACCATAACGGCCCGCTGGGAAAGGTTTGCAGTAAGAATCGGCGTGTTTTGGCCGTCTATAGCAGCTGCCCAGCCGGGATAATTGGTATCAGAAAGCACCAGAAATGCATCAGACGCAGTATGGATATCAAGCATTACGGATGTATGCGTGTTTTGCTGCCAGACGACGGTGTTTCCGTCGGGTCGCGCGGGTTCACCGCGTAACCCGGACATGAACGATGCAAGGCGCGGAATCTTATTCACCTCGTGAGTTTCCAGCAGCACGGATGCTCCTACGGGAAAGTCCGGTCCGGTCAGTGTTGCGACGGCTTCCGTAAGGGTTGCTGCAGTCGTTGCTTCAGAAACGAGATAGGCCCGTGGTACAAATGTTGGATTTTCGTAGAGTGTAATATCCATATCCCCTTCCCGGATATTCGTTACCGGAATAAGATGAGAAGCATCTACAGGGAAAAATGAGAGAATATAGCGCACGGAAAAGAGATCCAGCATTTTTGTGGCTGATATCGTCGCGGTTTGGTCATTTGTTTTGATCGATTCAGATAGCAGGCTGTCGGTGATAGAAGGACGTTTAAGATACCGGCCTGCATACACGTTGTGCTGCGACACGCCCCACAGCACGTTGCTGTCAGGGGAGAGTCCGAGACGGAGAAACCGGTACGGCGCGGGGGAACTCCATCCAGTTTTGGTAACGAAGCGGTTGTAGATTGCGCCGTGACCCACCGTTATTAGTCTGTCAGAGCCGATCGGATTGGCTATGGCGGGTTTGCTGAGCCAGGTTTGTGCCGGCTCTACCATATGATATGACCACCAGGTTGTTATGACCTGCGTCGCGTGCAGAAAAACAACGACGGCAATCAGTATGCGGATGCGTCCATGCTGAGTTTTCCGGAGAAGATAGTCCAATACATACCCTCCTGATAGTGCGATAGCGATAATCGAAAGCCAGAGAAATCTGGACGGTACCCGAAACAGGGTGAGCGGCCATATGCTGAAAAGAATATAAGACGGCGCATATTTGCCGCCGGCAAGCGCCAGACTTATGACTATGCTGCACAGGAATAACGGCATAAGTCGTATTTTTTTTATGTAAAATAACGCAAGCGGCAGCAGAAGTATGGGTAGTAGCCCTATATACGCGGTATTTTCCCAAAAGATGCTGCCGTCAAACGCGTAAAACGGAGGGTATGTTCCTGTTTTCGGGTTGCCAAGCGCAAACGGCTGCAGAAAGCTGATAAGATGCTTAATCGGCATCGAATACATGGTAGAGGCAGCAGGAGAAAACCCGGAAGGATCCGTACTGGCGCGTAAAAATTCATATGAGGGAAGTATCTGCGCGCTTCCGCCCATAATGCCCAATATGACTCCCGCCACCCAAATAAGGCAGGCTTTCCAGTTTTTTTGGATCAGCAGCGCGTGATAGAAAACAAATACGGCAGCTATCCCCAGAGTCAGAAAAGTCGCCTGGGGAAATCCTGCAAAAATTTGCTGAGACAGCATAAATGCAAGCAGCCCTGTCCACGGAAGTGTGTTTCGGGTTACTGCCAATATGCTCAGCGTTGTGATGATCGGAAGCATACTCATGCCCTGCAGAAGCGTAATGTGAATGAGCTGTGTCATCGCAAGGCCGGAAAACATGACCGACACGGCAATAAACCAGGAAGGAAGCGGGGAAAGTTTCATAATGCGAGAAAGCCAATACATTCCTGCCCCCAAAAAAAGTACCGTTGCGGCAAGGGCGGTATTATATGCAGCAACCGGAGAAAGCAATTTAAACAGGAAAAGGTTCGGTAAAAATAATGCTCCGGTTTGCCCTTCGGCAAATACCGGAAAGCCGTCTCCTATATCGTTTCTCCATATGGGCAACGAATTGGATTTGAGAGATTCACTCAATATGTATTTCGTCGCGAAGCTGAAATGCCACGCGTCACTTCTGCCATAGTCGGGTGTGACCAGGAGCTTGGGCTCCGGGTAAAACAAACGTGCGAAAAACAGGATAACGAGAAAAAAAATTGCAGACAGTCCGATACAATCAGCCCACGCTCTCTTCATACGTGAGATAGTCTACTTTTTTTACGCTGCTGCTGCAACGCCCTTGATTGTTGGTGCGTCTTCCCTGATACTAATTCTATGCTGTATGCAATTATCGTCCTGTTCGGGTTGGTCGTCGGTTCATTTCTCAATGTGTTAATTGACCGTATTCCCAGGGGTGAAAATGTCGTGTGGAAACCCTCGCATTGCGATTATTGTAAAAAACCGCTCCGGTGGTTCGAACTCTTTCCCGTCATTTCCTACGTGATTCAGGGCGGCAGATGCCGGAGGTGCCGTCATACGCTTTCCATACAGTATCCGGCTCTGGAATGTATCACGGCATTCGGATTTCTCGGCGTGTTTCTCTATACAAACACGTCGGTATTCTGGTTACTTCTTTCGTTATGTATATTTTCTTCTCTTCTTGTCATATTCATGATAGATATGAAGCATCAGATTATCCCGGACAGCATACTGCTTGTATTGCTGGTAGGTATTGTCGTGTCCGGTATTCCCCTTTCGTGGGTTGAGCGCGGGCAGCATCTGATGACAGCGCTTATTTGCGGAGGACTGTTTCTGTTTCTCTGGACGGTGACACGCGGCCGGGGTTTGGGATTCGGCGATGTGAAATTGGTTACTGTCTTGGCGTTATTTTTGGGGTATCCGTTTTCCGTCATTATGTTGTATATCGCTTTCTTGACCGGGGCAATGCTGGGTGTCATACTGATAGCAACCCACCGGGCAAAAATGAAAACCCGGATTGCATTCGGTCCGTTTCTTATAGCAGGATTTGCCGGAGCGATACTATTCGGTGAATCAATTCTTGTTTGGTGGCGCAGTTTATTATGAAGATGCAACGCACAACACGCACAGGGTTCTCTCTCGTCGAACTGCTAATCACCGTTTCAATTATTGCCATTTTGATAGCGATTGGTGTAGCTTCATACAGTACCATTAACAGACAATCCCGGGATACGAAACGTAAAAGTGACCTGGAGCAAATCCGTTCGGCACTTGAAATGTTTCGGGCTGACATCGGGTCATATCCTTCGGCCGGCAGCGGCAGTTTCGTGGCCGCTTCCAGCGCGACTGATGCGCTTGTCGGGTTGACACCTTCACTGGTCTCTACGTATCTGCCGGTCATACCGACAGATCCCAAATCAACGCAGAGCTATATGTACAAGGCTACGAATCCTTCCGGAGGAACCTATTATGGGTACTGCTTAAGTGCGTTATTAGAAAGTGAAGATCCGCTAGATACCTGCACACCATCGGTCGGGCAAACGTACGGTGTGAAAAATCCATGACGAAGCACGGATTTACGCTTATCGAGCTCCTTGTCGTTGTTTCCATATTAGTGACAATCATGGGTTTGGGAGTAGCGAGTTTTAACGGCTTTAACCGGCGTGAGCGCATTAAACAAACTGCCCTGACACTGAAATCCACGTTGCGTTTCAGTCAGACAAAGGCCATTTCAGCCCAAAAACCCACCTCCGGCTGCACGACATATGTAGGGATGTATATAAGTTTTACCGCTTCAACGTATTCGGTGCAGCATGAGTGTGATCCTGAAGGTGTCGTGGGAAATGCAGAAACTTTTACATTGCCGCGGGGCATTACATTCTCTCCTATCCCGGCATCATTCACGTTTCTTACCCGTTCAAATACGGACGGGATTACAACGGATACCCCTATCACAATGACGAACGGAACGCTGAATTACAGTCTGATCATATCTCCCAACGGGAGTGTGCGGGCAAGCGGATTTTAACCTATGAAATGCCGGCATAGTTCGGAATCGGGACAGACACTTTTGGAATTGGTCGTTGCCATAGGCGTGGTCGCGATTGTCATCACTGCGTTGGTAGCGGCAGTTACCTCGTCGTTGCGGTACAGTCAGGCCACACGGTTACGGAGCCGCGGGGTAAAATATGCGCAGGAAGGATTAGAATTAGCCCGTAAACTCCGGGACATCAGTACCTGGGATGTGTTTCAGGAGTATGCGGTCGGCGGAGGGACCTGGTGTCTTGATGAATCCGGCACCTGGACAATTGACACGTCAGGCGGCGAATGCCCTTTAAGCGCATCGAATAATTTTTGGCGGGCCGTTCATTTTGTATGGAACGATCCGACGATGGACGTAACCGTTACGGTAAGCTGGGGAGAGCGGAATGTGCCGTCTACCGTCGAACTTAAAACATATTTTACTCATTGGAAATAATTACCATGAAACGTCTGCCTGCTCAAACCGGTTTTACATTGCTTGAAATGGTTGTCTCCATAGCAATTGTTGCGATGGTATCCGTCGTATTAAGCCAGGTGTTTATATCCACGCTACGGACGAACACAAAGTCGGAAATTCTCAAAGATATGAAACAAACCGGGGAAATTGCGCTGGAAACCATGGTGCGGCTCATTCAGAATGCAAAAAGCGTGACCACTGCGTGTGATTATGCAGGTTCCGCGAGCCAGTCACTGACGCTTATCAATTCCGATGACGGACAGACGACGCTTGAGTGTATATATGACGGATCCATAACCCGTCTGGCATCCACAAGCGCGCAGGGCATCGAGTATCTGACAACGCCGAACGTGACGATGGGCGGCGCCTCATGTGCGGCGAGCACGCTTTCTTTCGTGTGTAAGGGAGGAGCAGGCGTGTCGTCCAGCGTTACCATAAGTTTCAGCCTGGCACAAACAGGGGTATCAGCCGGAGTGTTTGAACAATCCAGCGAAACGTTTCAGACGTCGGCCGGCATGCGCAATATCGCACAATAATTTGGTTCCCTTGCTAAGCTAATAAAAATATATAACAATAGACATATGAAGATGCACAGGGGAAAATCATACAGGCATCAGCAGGGACAGATACTGCTTATTACGCTTCTCGTTCTGACGGTTGCAACCACGATTGCACTTTCCCTTATCGGTAGGGCAACGATAGATTTATCCATGAGTAACCAGCTGGAAGAGTCTACGCGCGCGTTTAACGCGGCGGAGGCCGGAGTTGAGCAGGCGCTCAAATCCGGTTTGGGTACGAACGGGCCGGCAGTGCTGACAAACGGAGTGACGTATGACGTAACGGTTAATTCGATAGGAGGAGCTGCCGGTGTATACCTGCTTCCGCATCAGACCCCGCAGAATGTGACGGAGACAGTGTGGCTCGTTGCTCACGATCCCAATACCGGGGCGCTGGATGAAACACCGTATTATACGAGTTCGTCTATCGTATTATGCTGGAGCGGTGAGACAGCGCCTGCTCCTGCAGCAGGGCTTGTCGTTTCAGTTCTTT
>Ga0172374_1000256_pt1 | contig 42303 bp, 44 predicted proteins | sample LakKiv3m_FD_114536 | JGI IMG/M metagenome (GOLD analysis project Ga0172374, IMG submission 114536) | Freshwater microbial communities from Kabuno Bay, South-Kivu, Congo - kab_092012_10.3m | ecosystem: Environmental > Aquatic > Freshwater > Lake | place: Democratic Republic of the Congo... | reverse complement strand
TTTTTAATTATAACCAATCATGTGAAAGACCATCCACCCTACCTCTAACTGAGTGATAACTATCATTTCCAAATTGTTATCTAAAAGTTCTATATAAATCGGAACTTTGCCCTCAGCCGGAAATTCCCGTAATTCTCTTAAGCCTCTTCTAATAATTATAAGGTCAGCTTGGTTGCCAATAATGTCAATCATAGCTAATCGGGCGGCCAATTCAGCGTAAGGAGACGTGCCATCGGGATGCTTCTTAATAAATTTTAAAAACTTATTATAAGGCTTTTCTAAAGATTCACAAGTTGCCTCTGTCCTACTAAGGACACCCTCGGACAGTACAAACAGAGTCTTTGCTGCTATTTCTTTGTCATAAAGAGAAAGTAGCGGATCAGGAAATACGGAACTCGTGTCTGCGGCAAGCTCATTAAGGCACTGGACAAGACTATCTACATAGTTAGAACATGCAGATTCCTGAGATATTGCCAGGCCTTGGAAAAAAACTACTAAAACCACAAAAAATATCACTTTTTTCATTTTTAAAGAATTTTACTTTTCCCTCACTTGTTGGCATCGGGATTCTCCAATCACCCATTAAAACATTTATAATTAATAAAGTCAAGTCCCAAGTTATAAGCTATCTCTTCCCCGCCTTGCGAATCCATCTGATTAGCAGGAATAGCCCTATATAATAAATCATTCCCCCGAACCAAGTGAAACTGTTGATTTGCACGGCCGCCCAGGTGGGTGCGGCTAATAGTCTAGAGATGATAAAGATAAACTTTAAGAGGAGATAGGCTGGTAGAAACGGCCAGACGCCTAAGAACGGCAGGAAGCCTGATAAGAATAAGCCGATTATTAGAGAGGCGAGGAGAGGCGGGAATGTCCAAAGAACTAAGAGATTGGCTAAGGGGGCGATAATGGAAAACTGCTGGAAATTAATCAGGAGTATCGGTAGGGTAATGATCTGCGAAACTAAGGTTAAGTTAATAACATCTAACAGACCCTGGATGCGCCGGCGGGTCCTGAAGCGCAGTTTAGCTTTCATCAAGAAGCGTCGGCTAACTCTTTCGCCGTAGGGGTAGATATAGATTATCCCCAAAAGCGCTAAAAAAGATAACTGGAAACCAATGTCATCCCGTAGGAGCCGAGGATTAAAAAAGAGCATTAAGGCGGCCGAGAGAGCCAAAGTATTGACTAAGGAGCTAGACCGCTGATAGTAGAAGCTGAGGAAAACCAGACCGCCCATGATTGCCGAGCGGACTGCTGAAGCCGACAATCCTGTGACGGTTGGATAGAGAAACAAGAAAAGAAAAACAAAGATCAGAGAGCGGCGCCGACTAAGACCGAGGGCGATAAAAAAATTAGTAATCAGGGCGCTTAAGATAGTGATGTGCGAACCGGAAATAGCGATCATGTGGCTCAAGCCCACGCGAGAAAACATTTCTAGGTCAGCCCGTTCAACCGTCCGGCGATAACCCAAAAGCAGGGCGGTCGCCAAGCCGGCTTCTGGCTCCGGCAGGTGCGAATCAATGATCTCATTTAAGCGCCACTTCCCTTGCAGAAGATAGCGGTAGATATTCTGCGGCCCCGTCAGCTCACCGCCAGCCGGTTTGATTTCCGGGTAATACATCACTGAATAGATACCATAACGGGCTAAATAGCTTTCGTAATCAAAACCTTGAATGGCGGGCGGAGCCTGTAAAGAACCGGACAGTTCTATAAAATCTCCATACTCATAGACGGGATATAGGTTGGTCGTGACAAGCACCCGGCCGGCCGCACAGACGGTTAGTCGACGACTCTTAAAATCAGTATCGGCCTCTTCGCAGACCCAGCCGCGAAAATTAATTTTTTGCCCATTATAATAGGCCAGATCGGCGACGGTAAGCCTAGTCTGGAAAGCAGACGGCGAGAAGCCACTGATAAAAAAACCGGCGATAATCGCAAGATTAAAAATAAGAAATATTTTAGAAGGCCGAAGGCGCCAGAACAGGGACATATCTAAAAATACCTTAATGAATCATTAAGGTATTCTTGAATATCCAACCTGAAGAAAAAATAAAATCATTACCCCATCTAGGCCGCTTTGCGCCATTTCAAATAGGCTTCCATGAACTGCTCCAAGCCGCCGTTAAGGACGCTATCCACATCAGCAGTTTCATAATTTGTCCGATGGTCTTTAGCAAGACGCTTGCCGTACATGAAATATGACCGAATCTGCTTGCCCCATTCCGCTTTCTGGACCGCACCGCGCAGCTGGCGCTCCTCGGCTTCCCGCTCTTCCAGGGCGCGCTGATAGAGCTTGGTTCGCAGGATCTTTAAGGCATTCTCTTTGTTTTGATGCTGAGACCTTTCGCTCTGGCAGGAAACGGTCAGGCCGGTCGGCAGATGGACTAGGCGCACGGCTGAGTCGGTGGTATTGACGCTCTGCCCGCCCGGGCCGCTGGACCGATAGACGTCAATCCGCAAATCTTCATTCTTGATGACAATCGTTTCTGCTTCTTTTATTTCCGGAATAACTTCTACCAAGGCGAAAGAAGTGTGGCGCAGCCCTTCAGCATCAAAGGGCGAGATCCTTAGCAGGCGATGGACGCCATTCTCACTTTTCAAATAGCCATAGGCCCAAGGCCCGGCTATCCGCAGGACGACGCTCTTAAGACCAGCTTCATTGCCATAATTTCTATCCAAAATCTCCGCCCGCCAGCCTTGACGTTCGCTAAAACGCAAATACATCCGTTCCAGCATCTGCGCCCAATCCTGGGCGTCAACGCCGCCAGTGCCAGCATGAATCGCCAATAGAGCGTTAGACTGGTCATATTTCTCGGAAAATAAGGACAGGAACTCTAAATGAGAAAATTGCTCTTCTAGCTCTGAGTACTTCTTTTCTAAATCTGCCTCCAAGCTGGTGCTATCCGCTGTCCCGCCGGTCTGAGCTAGATCAATCATCTCGGCCAGTTCAGCTAAGTCATGCTCCAAATCCTGCCATTTTTTGACCTGTCCGGCCAAAGTTTCGGCTTCCTGGCCGATCTCAATGGCGGCGGCTCGCTTATCCCAGAAACCCGGTCGGCCCATCTGCTCGCGCAGTTTCTTCTCGCGGGCAGCTAGATCATCGATTCGCAAAAGCGCCTTCATTTTTAGAAAACGGTCACGCAGGGCGGTTAATTTTTTAACAAGATTATCCATACTAAAAGTATAGCAAAAGACCTCTAAAAAAGCACCTCGTCGCCGAGGTGCTTTAGGAGTATAGAAATAAAAGTTGAATTAACGCTTGCTCCATTGCGGTGCTTTTCTGGCCTTGCGCAAACCCGGTTTCTTTCTTTCCACCTGGCGCGGATCGCGGGTCAAGAACCCATTAACCTTCAAGGCTTCCTTAGTGGCCGGGTCAAAAATCAGAATCGCCCGGCTGATGCCTAAACGGACGGCCTCGATCTGGCCAGCTTTGCCGCCACCTTTGGCAATGATTGAAAAATTAAAATCGCGATGATGACCGGTAACTTTCAAAGGCTGGGTAATCAAGTTAAAGCCCTCGCCCGGAAAATACTGGCTAGCCCGCAAGCCGTTAATCATAATTGCGCCCTTGCCGTCTTCATAGAGACGCACCTGGGCGACGGCCTGTTTGCGGCGGCCGACGGCCTGAATATACTTGCCGGAGAATTCCACTGTTTCATTCTTGCCCCAGTCCTTATCCTCGATAGCATTATCCTCTTCAACAATCTCCAGAGCCTTATCAACCGGCTTATCTTTGATCTTCTTTTCCGCCATATTATTTAATAATTAATCTTTTTAACATGTTATTCCGCAGTTTAGTATCCGGCAGCATTTCCCGGACGGCGCGATAAAGGACATTGCCCGGATTCTTGGCATAAATTTCGCCCATCTTCCGGCTCTTCAGCCCGCCTAAGTATCCAGAGAAATGATGATAGAGCTTCTGGTCCAGCTTCTTGCCACTAAACTTCAGCTGAGCAACATTGCTTACCTCCACGACATCGCCTAAATCTAAATGCGGTTCAAATTCCGGCTTATGCTTGCCATGCAGCAGATTAGCGATCTGGGTCGCCAGGCGACCTAGCGCCTGGCCGCTAGCATCAAGTTTATGGACTTTTCTGTCAATATTTTTCATATAATTATACTAATTCAATCTGGACCATTTCCGCGCCGTCTCCGGCCCGAACGCCTAATTTAACAATTCTAGTATAGCCGCCGGCTCTTTTCTGATAGCGGGCGCCCAAGACCTCCAAGGATTTTTTAACAGCATTCTTCTGCAGAAGGACTTTTAACAAACCGCGCCGGGCGGCCAAATCTCCGGCCTTAGAGGCCGTGATCGCCTTCTCTACTAAAGGACGGACTGCCTGAGCTTTGGCTTTTGTCGTCTTAACTTTCTCGTATAGCAAGATACTGGAAGCTAAATTACGAAGCATCAGCTCGCGAGGTGCCTTCTTCCGATCTAAAATTTTATTCTTGTTTCTGTGTCTCATACGCTTGAAGATTCACGAATTAACAAATAATTATTTCTTAGCTTTCTTTTTAGGTTCTTTCTTTTCCTTCTTCTCCTTCTTTTCCTTGGGAGCGCTTGGAACGGCCGGGGCTTCCGCCGAGGCTTCTAAATCCAAAGCGACCGCCGGCTCTTCTATTTCCGCTTCCTCCAAACGAGCCGCTGGCAAAAGTGCCTGGAATTGATCAACTAGGACTTTCACAGCTTCATCAAAAGCTTCCTGAGGATTGATTGTTCCGTCGGTCTTGATATGTAAAATTAATTTATCCCAGTTAGTCATCTTGCCGACGCGGGTATTTTCTACATCGATGCTGGTCATAATGACCGGCGAGAAGATGGAGTCAATTTCAATATAGCCGATCTCCCGGTTCTCTTTCTTGGCGCCTTCCGACATCTTATAGCCGCGGCCTTCATGGACGGTAATTTCCATCTCCAAAGAGCCGATCTCGTCAGTAATATGGGCCAATACTAAATCCGGATTCTTTATCTCCACGTCAGCATTCTTGCTAATATCCCCGGCTGTTACGGCCTTGCGTCCTTTAGCGCGCAATTCTAGTTTGACGTCCTCCGCGCTGAAGATTTTGAAGCGCAGCTGCTTCAGGTTTAAAATAATCTCCAAAACATCCTCTTTGACATGTGGCAAAGCCATAAATTCATGGCTGGCACCTTTAATCTTAACGCCAATAACGGCCGCCCCTGGCAAAGATGACAGGAGAACGCGGCGCAGAGAATTGCCTAAAGTCATACCGTAGCCCGGAAATAGGGGCTCTACGGTAATAAAGCCATCGTGAGTTTCCTCACCGGCTTTAAAATCGATTTTTTTAGGTAAAGCGATGTTTTGCATAAATGCTTATCCGCTCCCTGAATCTTTTTCAGAGTAAGCGAAATTTTATTTTGAGTAATACTCAATAATCATTTGAACATTAATGTTCTGCGGCAGATCCGCTTCTTGCGGCTCGTGCAGAACTTTAGCGCTTAGAGCCGAAACGTCAAAGTTAAGCCAGCTCGGCTGCTCCGCCTTCTTTAACTTTTCCGCTAAATTCTTGAAGTAGCGGTTGCCCTGGCTGCTTTTTCTGATTTTTATAACCTGGGCGACCTTCACTGAGAAAGATGGGATACTCGCCTTGCGATCGTTAACGGTGAAGTGGCCGTGGCTGACCAGCTGGCGCGCTTGGGCGCGAGAGGAGGCCCAACCCAGACGGAAAATAACATTATCTAAACGCATTTCTAATAGTTTCAAAAAATTCTTGCCAGCATCACCGGATTTCTGGCTGGCCTTGGCAAAAGTCAGACGGAATTGCTTTTCCAGCAAACCATAATATTTCTTAGCTTTCTGTTTCTCCTGCAGTTGTAAACCGTAGTCGCTTAGACGCTTGCGGCCTTTCGGGCCATGAAAGCCTGGCGCATAATTACGCTTAACCATCGCGCACTTCGGACTAAAACAGCGCTCCCCTTTTAAAAAGAGCTTTTCGCCGGCCCGGCGGCATTGCTTGCATTTATTATCAATATTTCTTGCCATATTTATTATTATTAAACTCGACGTGGTTTCTTAGGGCGGCAACCATTATGCGGAACTGGGGTCGTATCTTTGATTGAAGTGACATTTAAGCCATTAGCGTTCAGGGCCCGGATAGCCGCTTCGCGTCCGGTGCCGACGCCTGAGACGAACACGCTTACTTCTTCCAAGCCATATTCTTCCCTGGCCTTCTGGGTAGCAATCTTGGTGATTATCTGGGCGGCATAAGGCGTCGCTTTCTTGGCTCCCTTAAAACCGGCCAAACCGGCACTCGCCCAGGAAATAACATCGCCAACCGCATCAGTCAGGGTAATCATAGTGTTATTATAGGTGGCGTTGACATAAGCCCGGCCAACTTTAACAACCTTAGCCACTTTCTTCTTTTTCTTCTTGATCAGCTTCTTCTTAGCCCGCGCCTGCTTATTCTTTTCCAATTTCTGTTTGATTTCTTCAGGCAGTTCTTCATCGCTGGAATCAAAAGAAAAGCCGACCGTTTCTCGATCTTCTTTAGGCTCGGCAGCTTCGCTCGGCGCTGAGACCATCGGCTCTGAAGCGCCAGCCTGTTCCCCTAAATTAGTTTCTTGCTTAACTTCTTCGGACATATAAAAAACTTATAATAAATTAGGTCTTCTGCAAGCCGGCCTTGCTCTTGCCGCTGCCCATCGTCACCCGCTTATTGCCGCGGACGGTCCGGCTGTTAGTCTTAGTTCTCTGGCCGCGAACCGGCAGATGCTTAGCATGGCGCAAGCCGCGATAGCAGCCGATCTCCCGCAAACGCTTGATGTTGCTCTGGACCTCACGCCGTAAATCGCCTTCAACCGTATAGTTCTTTTCTATAATTTCCCGCAAGCGATTGACCTCTTCATCTTTCAGTGAGCTCACCCGCGTATTGCGGTCAACTTTAGCCGCGGCGAGAATCTTGTTAGATCGCGTCCGACCAATGCCAAAAATATAGGTTAAAGCGATTTCTATTCTTTTTTCGTTGGGAATATTTACTCCCGCGATTCTTACTGCCATAAAATTATGAAGCGCTATCTAAAGCGCATGAAAATCTAGCCTACACCGCCCGCCGCTGATATTGAGGCTGGGCTGATGGAATTAAATTACCCTTGTCTCTGCTTATGCTTGGGATTTTTACAAATAACATGGACCCGACCTTTGCGGCGGACCACTTTGCAATCTTTACAAATTTTTTTCGCGCTGGCTCTTACTTTCATAAATACAATTAGACTGATTAATTTAAAAACGATAGATTATCCGGCCCTTCGTGAGATCATAGGGGCTGATTTGTAATTTAACTTTATCGCCCGGCAAGAGGCGAATTTTGTTCATCCGCATTTTGCCTGACAGGTGGGCGAGAATCTCGTGGCCGCTTTCTAGAGACACCCGGAAAGTCGCCGCCGGCATAAGTTCCAGCACCTCCCCTTGCATTTCAATAAAATCCTTAGCATTAAGGGTAGCGGAGCTATCTGCCTTATTTTCTTTTTCGTTTGACATTAACACAAAAAAATTTGATAAAGACTGGTTTTGCCTTATCAAAGTTTTTAAAAATGTTTAAATTTTTCCAATAATATTCTTGATAAAATTATTATAGAGATAAGTTTTTGAATTGTCAATAGCCAAATATCTTCAAAAACTAGCCCTCTAAGACCGCTTTAATCCGCCGGACGCCGGCACTAGAAGATTCCTCTTTCTGAATTCTAAAATGCCCCAAAAGGCCAGTATTTTTAACATGCGGTCCGCCACAAATCTCTTGAGAAAACATCTGACCGGCCGCTGGCTGGCAGACTGGTTGAGAGGCGGCTAAATGACAGACCGAATATACCTTAACCTTTTCCTCATATTTAGAGTCAAAAACCCCCAAAGCGCCGCGCCGTCGCGCTTCTTCTAAGGACAATTCTTCGCAAACTACTGAAAAATCCTCTTGGATAGCCTGATTGACCAGGTTTTCCACGGCGACCAGCTGTTCCGGGCTTAATTTATCAGGATGGGCAAAATCTAAACGCAACCTCTCGGGCGTAATATTACTTCCCTTCTGGGAGACATGATCACCTAAAACTTTCCGCAAAGCTGCCAAGAGGAGGTGAGCGGCGGTATGCAGCTTGGTAGTCTGCTCGCCAGCATCAGCTAATCCGCCTTTGAATTTACCGGCGGCCGCGGTTTGCGACAAATTCTGGTGCTTCTCTAATTCCTGATAGAAGCCGGCCTTATCCACCGTAAAATCCAACTCTTTGGCGAACTCCTCGGTCATTTCTATAGGAAAGCCATAGCTCTGATAGAGACGGAAAGCGGCCTCGCCAGACAGCTGGCGCGGATTAGCTTCGGAAAAGGCTGGATTCTGGGAAGCCACCTTCTTTTGCGGCCGAGAAAATATTTTAGTAATTTCCTTGAGTCCGATTTCCAGGGTTTTGGCGAACTTCTCCTCTTCCTTATCTAGCTCTGCAAAAATCAAGGCTTGGTTACGGCTCAATTCAGGATAGTATTCCTGGTAATCAGCGACCGCCGTGGCCGCCACTTCTTTGAGCCAGAGGTTCTGGCTAATGCCGATCTGCCGGCCGTAGCGTAAAGCGCGGCGCAGGAGACGGCGGACAATATAACCCTGATCTGTATTTGACGGCCGGATCTGTTTATCATCCCCCAATAGGAAAGTGGCTGCTTTGAGATGATCGGCGATAATCTCAAAGGCGCGCTGATCGGCTTGATATTGCCGGCCGGATAAAGAGCCAATCTTGGCAATCACCCGGACGAAAAGGTCCGTCTTAAAAATACTATCCGCATCGTTAGCGACCATCAAAATTCTTTCTAGGCCGCCACCGAAGTCAACATTCTTGTTAGCTAACTCCTCCCAGCCATTAGGTGTTTTCTGATACTGCATGAAAACTGAGTTGCCAATCTCCAGGAAGCGGCCGCAATCGCAATTCAGGTGGCAATAGGGGCCGAAACGAACATCGTGCGGCCGTCCAGTGTCATAGAAAGTTTCGCTGTCCGGGCCGCCCAGTTCGCCATTCGCCTCGCCGCGCTGCCACCAATTCTTATCGCGATAAGGAAAAATCCTCTGCTCCCGAAAATCAACTTCCTGACCGATGCCTAAATTGCCCGGTCCCAGGGTCGCCGGACCTTCGCCGGCGCTTAAACCATATTTCTTAAACAGTTCTTGGAGTATAGTAATCGTCTCTTGGTCTTTCTTAATCCGGCCGTCAGCGCTGCCGGCGTAGACTGTCTGATAAATCCGAGACGGATCCAGTTTTAAATCATTAAAAATAAATTCCAGCCACCAGGCTAATTGCTCTTTTTTAAAATAATCGCCCAAGGACCAGTTGCCGAGCATTTCAAAAAAAGTATTGTGGCGGCTATCACCGACCTCTTCAATATCTTCTGCTCGAAAACACTTCTGGCTATTCACCAGGCGCTGACCAGCGGGGTGTTGTTCGCCTAAGAGATAGGGCACAAGCGGCGACATGCCAGAGTTAGTAAACAGAAGGGTGGCGTCGTTTTCCGGCAGTAAAGAAGCACTGGAAATAATCGCGTGCTGGCGCGCTTTAAAGAAATCTAGATATCTTTGGCGTAATTCGGAGGAAGTCATATTATTTAATCTTACTCAAATCATTATTTAAAATAATTGGCTGCATCGCTAACAATTCATCGCGGTAAGGGGCGTCAGGAATGGGATTCAATAAGAAAATCTTTTTCTGTAGGGCGTGAGCGAAACCCATCTCTAAGAAGGTGTTGCCGCCGATATAATTAGCCTGGCCGTTCTTATCGGCATTAACAACAACAATCGCCTCAGCCTCCTTGATTAAATTAAAGTAGCGCCGGATTAAATCCTGACCGCTTTTTTCCCGGAACATCAGGTCGCCCTGGCGTTCCTTAACAGCAGAAAAATCTTCTAAAGATAGCTCTCCCGCTAAGATTTTCTGGGAAAAAAGAGGAATCTCCACCTGATGGCCCTGGGCGGTCAAAGCAACAGAAATTTCCTGGACGCGGGGCGTGACATTAATACTAGCGCAGATAACAATCTTCATAAAAGTCTCTCAAGCTTAAAATATATTAACTTCTTCTTGCAGGCTCACTCCAAATTTCCGGTAGACCGCGGCCTTCACCCTCTTCACTAGTTCCAAGACTTGCCGGGCCGTCGCCTGACCGGCGTTAACTAGCACCAGGGCTTGCTTCTCATACATCCGCACCGGGCCGAGCGGCCGGCCTTTCCAGCCAGCTTGTTCAATCAACCAACCAGCTGATATTTTGACCCGATTTCGGTCGCCGGGAAAATGCGGTATTTCCGGATATTTCCGGCGCAAACTCTTAAAAGCTCTCCGGCTAAGCTCCGGATTCTTAAAAAATGAACCGGCATTAGGCAGATTAGCGGGATTAGGCAGCTTGCTATTCCTAATACTCTGAATCGCTTTAACAATAGTCTCTAAGGTTGGTTTAGTCGTTCCCTGCTTGGCCAACTCGGCAAGAATCGCGCCATAGGTTAATTTAAAGGTTGGCTGGCGCTTCAATTTTAGAGTGACGGAACAGATGAAATATTTCCCTTTCAAGCGCTTCTTAAAAACACTGTCGCGGTAGGCGAACTGGCAATCCGGGCCGCGGAAGATCTTAATCGCGCCGGTCTTTAAGTTGACTGCTTCTAGGCTATAGAAAATATCTTTTAATTCCACGCCATAGGCGCCGATGTTCTGGATAGGCGCCGCGCCGGCTGTTCCCGGTATCAAAAATAAATTCTCAACGCCATACAACTTATGTTCAACGGCGAAATTAACAAACTTAGACCAGGTTTCTCCGGCCTGAGAGGTAATCAAGGCCGTCTTCTTGGACAAGCGCCTAAGCTCCAAACCTTTAAGCTCATTCTTCAAAACCAAGCCCTTGAGACGGTGCGCCAATAATATATTGGAGCCGCCTCCTAAGACAAAAATCGGTTGACGGTTCTTCTTAGCCCAAGAAATAGCGGCTAACAAATCGGCCTTTTCCCTGATAACTGCAAAAAAATCCGCGGCCGGACCGATCCGTAAAGTCGTATAAGGGGCTAAAATTTTATGTTTCTCAATCTGCAACATGTGCCAATATTTTAGAACAAAAAGGCTAAGGTAGCAAGTCCTGGCCGATCCGAAAAACATCGCCGGCGCCCATGAGCACGACTAAATCGTTCGGGGCTAAGCTCTTTTTTAAATACGCTGTGGCTTGGCGGGCCAAGGGCAAGTATCTCACTCCTTGCGGAATCGCTCGGCGCTGGTTGAACCGCTTGATTCCCTCGGCTAACTCCCGGCTAGAGACCCCACCCTGCTTTTCCCGAGCTGAGCCGTAAATGTCTAAAACAATCACTTCGTCAGCCAGAGCGAAGCTCTTAATAAAATCTTTAAATAGCTTCTGGGTGCGGGTAAAGGTATGGGGATGGAAGACGACAATCAAGCGGCGGCGAGGATAGCGCTCCTTAAATCCGGCTAGCGTAGCTTGTATCTCCGTAGGGTGGTGCGCATAATCGTCGATAATAAGCGCTCCGCGATAATGGCCGAGGACTTGCGCTCGCCGGTCGGTTCCCCGGAAAGAAGCCAAGCCCTTCTTTATAGCCGCTAAGGGCAAGCCTAAGCGCCGGGCGGCGGCGATTACGGCTAAAGCATTGGTAATATTATGTTTCCCGGCCAAGCGAATCCTGAATTCTCCCAAGGAGCGTCTGGAAAACGCAACTTTAAAAAATTGGCTGCCCGCCTCTTGCCGGAAATCAGTTGCCTGATAATCCGCCCGCATCTGGGGCACAGTTGAATAGCTGATGATTTTTCCCGGACAGAAACGGCTGATCCGACGGATTTCGGCATCGGCCTGATTAATAATCAAGAAACCGGCGCGGGGCACTTTTTTAATGAATTCCCGGAAGACTCGGAAATAGGCAGACGGAGATTTAAAGAAATCCGGATGATCATAGTCAATATTATTCAAAACGACGCCCTGGGGCTGAAAATAGCGCAGCTTATTTTGATACTCATCAACTTCAGCAATGAAATAGGGCGAACGGCCGACGAGACTGCTGCCTTTAAACTGCGGAACACGCGAGCCCACAAGGACATTCGGCGAACGGCCGGCCCGCTGCAAAACATAGCCCAGCCAAGCTGAAGTTGTGGTCTTGCCATGACTGCCGCAGACTGCAATTCCTTTATATCTATTAAAAATAGCTCCTAGGGCGGCAGCGTAGGATAAGACCAAGGTGCTCTTGAATTTTTCTGGATTAGCCCGCCAGTAGTTCATCTCCGGATTATCACTATCCTCATAGGCGCTAGAATAGATGATCACATCCGGCGACTGGGGGATATTAGCGGCCGCAAACGGTGCCTTCACCTCTATCTTCTCCCGGCGTAAGACCTGGTCAGTCAAAAAGACCTCGGCCGTATCCGAGCCGCTCACTTCATTGCCGGTGCGCGCCAAAAACTGGGCGAGCATGGTCAAACCGACGCCTTTAATGCCAATTAAATAAATTTTCTTGTTCCTAAAATCAAACATTTTTTTGGACTATTTCTTGAACAATAGCGGCAATATTATCAGCCGCCCCTTTTTTAATGACCCGGCTGATATTAAGGGACAGCCGGCTCAGTCGTTCCCTATCTTCTAAGGCAGAACGGACAGCCTTCGTTAAATTATCAGGGGTCAGGTCGACCTGATTAAGAACCAGAGCGGCTTGAGCGCTCTCAAAAAGCTTAGCATTCTCTTCCTGATGCGAAGCCGGCAGGGGTATTAATATTGTCGGCTTAGCCAAAGCCGCGAGCTCAGTCAAAGTTCCTAAGCCACTCCGGGAAACTACCAAATCCGCCGCCGCTAGGAGCTTAAGGACTTCAAAGTTCTGCAAAAACTCAAAAGATTGATAATTAGCTAGCGAGACCGGATCGCCTGTCCCCTTGCCCGAGCCAGTCAGATGAATTATCTGGCAAAAAACAGTTAACCCAGCACGAGCTTGGTAAATTAACTGATTGATCGCCGCCGCTCCCGTCCCGCCGCCGATTACTAAAACTATAGGAAGATGGCTGCGCAAGCCATATTGCGCCTTAGTCTCAGCTGTTAAAGCCTGGGCACGCCTTAAGTCTGCCTCTCTCACCGGATTACCAGACCAAATCGCTTTGGGGCCATAATCTAATAGAGATTTTTCAAAGGTGACGGTAATCGCCCGGGCGAAGGGCGCCATCAAGCGATTGGCCAGTCCCGGACGGCTGTCCTGTTGGTGGATTAAAATTGGAATCTTCTTCAGACTAGCCGCCCAGACCAGCGGCACGCTTACGAAGCTGCCGGCGCTAATCACTAGGTCGGCCGGAAAACGCTGGAGAATCTTCTGGCTCAACGCGCCCGCCCGAAAGATTTTAAAAATGTCTAAAAAATTATGGAAAGAAAAATAGCGGCGCCATTTTCCACCAGGCAGGCTCAGAAACTCTATCGGCCAGGCGATTTCCGCTACCAAGGCCTTTTCCGGGCCATCTTTAGTGCCGACAAAAAGAAACTCCCAATCGGGATTAGTTTCATGCAAGCTCTCGGCCACGGCTAAAAGCGGCCGGACCGAACCGCCTGTTCCGCCCCCGCTTAAGATTATTTTTTGAGAAACTGCTCTTGATGACATAAATAAAAATAAGGGATCTAAGCCGGACGCCTAGTTAAAGCCCGGCGATTAGTCTGCTTGCTGATATTAACCAATATTCCCATAGCAATCAAGGCCGACAGGAGAGCTGTGCCGCCGGCGGAAATAAACGGCAGGGGCACGCCGGTCATGGGGATAAGGTTAATCATGCCGCCGATATTCAAGAAGGTCTGCACCGCCAGCCAGGCGACAATGCCGGTCGCCAGCGTCCGGCCATACAGATCCGGCGCCGCCCGGGCGATAAGCAGGCCGCGATAGAATAGAAATAGATACAATAGGATAAGTAAGGCGCTGAAAATAAAACCAGTTTCCTCAGCGATTATTGAGAAAATGGAATCGCCCCAGACTTCTGGCAGATACAGAAACTTCTGCCGGCTCTGACCGATGCCCCGCCCGAGCCAGCCGCCCGAGCCAACGGCGATCAGAGACTGATTCACTTGGTAGCACTTGTCCTGGGCGCTATAGTTCGGATCCTTCAAGCATTTAAAGCGGTCGCTCTGGTAAGAAGAGCGGATATTCAACATCAAAAACAGCGCCAAGCCGGCGAGCAATAAAGCTAAAAAAATATGGGTCGCTTTCCCTCCGCCCACAAAAAAGACGACCAAGGAGGCGAAGACAATGATAAACAGAGTCCCTAAATCCGGCTGAGCCAACATCAGGGCGCTGATAATTCCTAAAATAATCAAAAAAGGCAGAATCCCGCTTGCTAAGTTACCGAGTGACTCTTTCTTGGCCTCCAGCCAGGTAGCCAAATAGACCAAGAAGGAAAGCTTCACTAATTCAGAAGGCTGTAAAGAATAACCAAAAACATTAATCCAACTACGGGCACTACCATGCTCGGATTGAATGCCAGGAATAAAGACTAGTAGCAAAAGAACAATTGAAGCGAATAGGGCCAAGAGAGCATATTTCTTCCAGATTCGATAATTAATCCGGGAGATAACCAGGAAGCAAACTAGGCCGATAGCCAAAGCAATCAGCTGATGGCTAAAATAGTGATGGGTGTTGTTGAATTTAGCATAAGACACCACTGAAGAAGCGCTAAACAGCATCACCAAGCCAAAAATAATTAGGACGAACATGGTGCTAATCAGACTCTTATCTGGCTCATGCTCGCCCATCCTGCTGGGAAATAATTTTCGGCTCAACCAGCTGTTCATAGGCTCTAAAAATGCTTATCTAATAAGAAGATAATCAGCCCGACAGCCGAGCCGATTGCCGCTACCACCCAGAAGCGCATCACTACCTTGGATTCCGGCCAGCCTAAGGCCTGGAAATGATGATGAATGGGCGCGGACAGAAAAACCTTGCGGCCGCGAAATCTTTTTACCAAGACCTGGATAATGACAGAGCAAGATTCAATTAAAAAAACCAGGCCGAAGAAGACTAACAATAATGCACTGTTCGTCAGCATGGCAATAATCCCCAGAGTAACGCCCAGGCTCATTGCGCCAGTATCGCCCATATAAAACCGAGCCGGCGGAATATTGAACCACAAAAAAGACAAGAGTGCTCCGATAATTACCGCGCAGAAAGTCGCTAGGTCGTAGCGCCCTAAGGAAAAAGCAATTATGCCATAAGCAACGAAAGCAAAAAGCAGCGTGCCGCCAGCTAGGCCATCCAGGCCATCAGTTTCATTAACAGAAAAGGAGGTCGCGACGATTATGAAGATAAAAATCGGAATATACCAGGCGCCGATTTCAAAATTGCCAAGAAAAGGTACATGGAAGACCGACCAATCCAGCTTGAAATAGAACCATAAGGCGCCAGCCAAGGCAATTAAGGTATAGATTAATAAGCGATGGCGGAGTTTTAGGCCGCCGCCGCCGAAAACGCCCTTGCCGCGAACATCAAGCCAATCATCAAATAAGCCGATAAGGGCGGTAATCACCAAAGCGCCTAAAGGCAACAGGGTTTCGGAACGGGATAAAAAATTAAAATGTTCAAAAATAGAGCCGGGAAAAGAATCCGCTAAAATAGAATAAATAATAATGAAAACCAGCAGCGTCCCCCAAATCAGGACACCGCCCATCGTCGGCGTCCCCTCTTTATGAGCATGCAGGCGGCTGAAAATCGGCGTCGCCCCGTTGTTCCGTATTTTCTTGCCTAACCTGTATTTATACAAAAAATGCGTCAAGAGCGGCGTGATAAAGATTGAAAATATGAAGGCGAGGGTAGAAAAAAATAGAATTTTGACGATGTAGAATTCCAGCATAAAGCTAATAGCGAAAATTTGTTAAATAAATAGAAAACAAAGCGGCGCTGATAAGCAAATTAAAAATCAGGGCCGCGGCCAAAAGCAAATGGGCTAAAATTTGGAAATCGCGGGCCCGATGCCAAAATGACAGGATAATGGAATTGACGAGGGCGACGGCCAAGCCGAATAAAGGGTATAGGAATACCTGGCGAGCCTCGCCGACCAAATCTACGCCCAGGCTGACATTGTAATGAAGGATTAAAAACCCGCTCGTCAAACCCCGATAAATTAGGCCGGCTTGAAGCCAGGCGATTAGCTGGACAACAAAAACTCCCAATAAGTATTGGCGACTGTAAGAAAAACGCCAAACCATCCGCCAAGCCGATAAGGTATAGGCGCGCCACTTGTAAAAACGAGAATAAGAGTTGAAATAGGCCATAAAAATAGATAACCCCCTACTTAAATAACAAAAATTAACAACCTGCTCCAAGAGAGCAATTTCCTGGCTGATATTACTGGTCTCCGAGTTATTTTAACATATTTTAAAAATAATATAAAATAAGGTATAATAATAGCATTATGAATAAAAAAATCATTAAAACCCTTTTTCACTATGCCGCCCAAGAAAAGGCCGACTCCCTGATTATTGAGGCCGGCCAGGCGGCCGTCGATTTGGATTACCGCCTGCTGGACGGCACAAAAAAAAGCTTTAACCTGCCAAAGAGGCTAGAAGATGATCTGATAGGCAGCTTGCGCCAGGTATTAAGAATCGCTCCCGGGGAACTGCTGACAAAAAAATACTGCAAAATATACGATAGGCACTACCAGCTGGCTTTTTATCTCACCATCCTGCCCAGTCAAAACGGTGAACGGATTATCATTAACATAATCAACCAGGAACAAAAACTCTGGCGTCTGCCGCAGCTCGGTCTGCAACGGCCGCAGCTTCTCCAGCTCCAAAAAATAAAAAAACTGCGCTCCGGATTAATCTTAGTGAGCGCCCCGGTCGGCCAAGGAAAAAGCGCCACCCTCAACGCCCTGGTCCAAGAACTAAATAACGCCGACCGCAATCTCTATTTCTTTGATCCCTATCCCGATATTAAGATCCCCGGCCTGAATTACCTCGCCTTGAACCAAAAAAATTGGGAATCCGTCCTGCGCCATGATTGCGAGGTTATCATCCTACCGGAAAGCGATGCCGAAGAAACTTTTAAAAAAGCAGTGCTAGCCGCCTCGACCGGCCGCCTAGTCTTAGCAGCGCTTACTGCTGACAATGTCTGGGAAGTCCTCTTGAAGATCCTCAAGCTACCCCTGCCCTTGAAATTAAAACTGGATGGCGTTAAGATGATCAGCAACCAAAGGACTGTTCCCTTGAAGACTGCCGCCAGCCGGAGCGCTAAAGCGCGGCCCGCTATCGGCTTGTTTGAAATCTTGGAACTTAATTCCGAAATCAAGGATTTCATCCTTAAAGAGGGTTCTAAATCTAAAAAGGATCGCTTCTGGGAAAAGCTTAGTCGGCTGGCTGTAAAAAACGGTTTCCAACCGCTGCGGCAAGATTTTCAGAAAAAAATCCGCACCGGCCTAATTGCTAAAGAGGAGCGTCTCTAAATTAATATCTTATGAAGATAGCCTGCATTATACCGGCCTACAACGAAGAAAAAAATATTGTTACGGCTATCCAAGAAGTCCAGCCCTTTGTTGACGAAGTTGTTGTTGTAGACGATGGCTCTAGCGATCAGAGCGCCTCTTTAGCCCAAGCCGCGGGAGCGACAGTCCTCCGCCACATCATTAACCGAGGTCAAGGGGCGGCACTCCGCACCGGCACGCAGTATGCCCTGGAAACCGGCGCTGATATTATTATCCATTTTGATGCCGATAACCAATTCCACGCCGAGGAAATTCCTAGTCTTTTAGAACCGCTCCGGCACCAGGAAGCGGACGCCGTACTTGGCTCCCGCTTCCTTGAAAAAAGGTCTCAGCTACCCTGGGATAAAAGATATATAATCATGCCCCTAGCTCGCTTAGTCAACCGCCTCTTTTTTGGGGTAAGATTAAGCGATCCCCAGAGCGGCTTCCGGGCGCTTAGCCGAAAAACGGCCAGCCAAATCCAGATTACTAACGACGGCATGGCTCATTGCAGCGAGATTCTCTACCAATTATTCAAATACCGCCAGAGAATCAAAGAGGTGCCGATTACCGTAACCTATCACCATTATGGCCAAAAATTCTCCGGCGGCCTAAAAATAATCAGCGATTTAATCATTCAAAAAATAATCAAATAATATGCTGCAGCAAATTCTCGCTCTGATTGTCATTATTTTCTTCGTCGGCCGGCTGTTCCAACAAAAGAAGAAAAAGCAGATTAATAGGCAGGAGTTGTCACTCTGGCTTATTTTTTGGATACTGGCGGCGGCGGCCATTATTTTTATCCACCGCATCGACCAGTTAGTCGCCCGGCTCGGTTTTTCCGGCACAGCCATCAACATCCTAGTCTACCTGGTGATTATCGCCCTCATCTACCAGGTTTTCCGTCTCCGCTTAACGCTCGCCCGACTAGAAAGAGACCTCAGCCAAATCAACCAGCATCTCACTTTAAGAAATAAGTAATCAGTTATGCGGATTGCCCAGGTCGTCTGCGCCTTCCCGCCCTACAGCGTCGGAATCGGCAACAGCGCCCAACAAATCGAGCAGCTGCTCGCGCCGAATCATGAAATCGTAAACTTCACGCCGCAGCACTTAAAACCGTGGCTCCGATACGGCCACGGCGCTTTTTTACCGCAATTAATCTGGCGCTTAAGAAAGTTTGATTATATCTATTTGCACTACCCTTTTTTCGGGACAGCTGAAGTCGTCTGGTTGATAAAAAAGCTGCGGCCGAGAATTAAGCTAATCATCCACTACCATATGGATGTGAAGAACTCCCGGATTCTGACGAAACTCCTCAGCGGCCCCAGCCGGCTGATTAGAAGCTCCCTACTCCGCCAAGCCGATACTATTGTCAGCGCCAGTTTAGATTATATCCAGGCTAGCCAAATCCAGAAGTTCTACCGCGCCCACCCGGAAAAATTTGCTGAGATCCCCTTCGGGGTTGACTTAGAGAAATTCCAGCCGAAACCGATTAACCAGCCGGCCGCTAACCAGCTCTTCGCCAAGACCGCCGCTCTCATCCATTTCGTGAATCAGAAATTCATTAAGAAAGACCGGACTAACTTTATTTTCGTCGGCGCCTTGGATCAGGCCCACTACTTCAAAGGCGTTGATCGCCTCTTGCGCGCCTTAGCCGGCTCAGAATCGCAGCGCTGGCGCCTAAAAATAGTCGGCGTCGGCGACTTGAAGGCCTCTTACGAAAGCTTGAGCCATAAGCTGAATCTGGACCGACAAGTTGAATTCGCCGGCAAGCTAGAAAAAGGTGATCTAGTCCGCGTCCTGCAGAACTCCGATCTGCTGGTCCTGCCATCCATTAACAGCAACGAGGCTTTCGGCTTAGTCCTGATTGAAGCTCTGGCCTGCGGCCTGCCGGTAATCGCCTCCGACCTGCCCGGCGTACGGCGCGTCTTTGAAAATCGGAAACAAGGACTTTTGGTAAGGCCCGGGGATATCCGCGATCTTCAGGAAAAACTGGATTTCATCATTAACCACGAGACAGACCGCCAGGTTATGGCACGAGAGGCCCGGCAGCTGGCGGAAAGAAAATACGGTCTAGACCAAATGCGGACTAAATTAAGCCGCCTCTTTCAAGTATAAACATATGGCTATCGGCTTAATGAATAATCTCTTTACCCCCTACCAGCGCGGCGGCGCCGAAGTCGTCACCCAGCGCCTAGCCGCCGAATTAATCGCCCAAGGCGAAAGGGTCTTTCTAATTACCACTCGGCCCAAAGGCACCGGCCGGAAGCTTGACCAAGAAGCCGAGACCGCGGCCCGTCTCAAATGTCCTATATATTATCTAGATTCCAAATTCCGCCATCTCGCTCAATATTCCTCTGGCCAAAGGCTAATCTGGCAAATTAGCAATCTTTTCAACTGCCGCAAATATCAGCAGATAAAAAAAATCCTTCAAGCCGAGAAGCCGGAGTTAGTGATTACGCATAACTTAATGGGCTTAGGCCTCTTAATACCCAAACTGCTAAAAAACCTGCACATCCGCCAAAAGCACTACCTGCACGATATCCAGCTCCTCTACCCTTCAGGATTAATGCTCTACGGCCAAGAAAAAAAAATGTCTAGCTGGCCGGCGCGGCTCTATCAAGCCCTGGCTCGCCGCCTGATTAGCTCTCCGGAAACCGTCATCTCTCCATCCGCTTGGCTCTTAGCCGAACACGAAAAACGCGGTTTCTTCACAGGATCCAAGAAAGAAATCCAGCCCTTCAAGCGGCCAGTTGATTATATTCCCCGCACAGCCAGCGCAACTGGAAAAAAAACCTGGCTATTCGTCGGACAAATTGAAATCCACAAAGGCATCTTCTTCCTGTTGGAAACTTTTAAAAAAATAACTGAACCGACAGTCAGGCTCATAATCGTCGGCGACGGTCAGAAGCTAGTTGAGGCCAAAAAAATAGCCGCTCCGGACAAGAGGATAGATTTCCTCGGACGCTTAAACGAACTCGAACTAAAGCAGATAATTGCCCAAGCTGATTGTCTAGTCGTCCCTTCCCTCTGCTATGAAAACTCCCCAACCATTATTTACGAAGCCCAAGCCGCCGGCTGCCCAGTCGTCGCCGCTAATCTCGGCGGTATCCCGGAGATAGTTAATGACAAGCGCTACCTTTTCCAACCCAATAATCAGGCTGACCTGCTAGAAAAATTAAATTATTTTCTATAGAACAATATTCATAATTTAAAAGGACCATGTTCAATGGTCCTTTTTTAAAATTGAAAAAATATTTTTTACCACATGTCAAAGGTGGCATAACCCGGCAGGCCCTTTTTATAATAAAAAAAGGCACGCAAATAACTCAAGGGCAGGTATCGCCTAATGGCCAGCAGGCCGGCTAAAGAAGCTACTCCGACAAGAATGCCGATGCTGAAAGAGGTATAAATCGTGCCCAACAGACCGCCGCTGACAATAGACAGGGACACCAGGAGCGACCAATTATAGCTGGCGATTGCTTTTAAGATATATGCCGGAGAAGAAATTATCCCCAGCACCGCCGACACTATCCAAACAAGCAGGCTATAAATTACAAGCATAACCACCCAAACCCAGATAAAATAGGTGCGGCCGTAGGATAAGAGTCCTTTCCAAAAGAGCTTCGGGAAGCTAAGGCCAATAACAAACTCTTTTATATTATCACTGGCAAACATATCCCAATGCTCTTTATACCTGGCTCCCCAGATCCTATTTAAGGCCTTTTCATCATTATATGGGGTACGCCGCCATTTTGAAGGAAAGAGCAATGAAGAGATTACAAACAAATAGATAATCTCTAATACAATAATTAACACTCGGTTCGGATGATAGTCCACGGCAGGGATTAATATATAAAGTGATCCACAAAACGGCACTAAGCCAAATAAGCAGAATAGGAGGGTGAACATTGAGGTCAGCTGTCCAGGGACGAGCCACTCGTGAAGTTTTTCCCAACTGATAGAGGATTTTATTTTCGCTTTCCTTATGGAAGACTTTATTCTCAGTGTCCTGAGAGAAGCGACCCAGAAAAAAGCTGAGACAAAGATTGCGCAGTATTCCGCGCTCTTTTTGGCAATTTCCCAAGCAGCCCGATGGTCAGCCACGAATAGGCCGAGGATGATTCCGAAAAAAATTGACACCGCTACTTTCAGCGGCTCCGAACCCCAAAGGTTTAAGGTTAATAACAGCGCTCCTGTCACACCGACAATAACGCCAATAAACATTGCTAATACTTTCATCGATTGAATTATTTAAGGTTAAACTACTAATTGTTAAAGAATCTAATCACAATATCACATTATAAGAATTATATCAATAATACCACAAATCAGGCTGTTAGGCCTGATTTTGATAAATGCTAGTCATGTCTTCCCTATCCAACCAGAGTCTGCAGGCGCTTATTGGCCTGAATGTCAAAAATGGTTTTTTTCAAGCCGTTCTCCAGGGTGACGACCGGCATCCAGCTTAATTCGTTCCTCGCTCGATAGATGTCCGGCAGGATTAATTCGCTGACAAAGAGTCGGCTGTCGGAATAGACAATCTTGGATTGCGAGCCAGTTTCTTTGATGATCAGCTGGACTAAGTCAGTGAGATTGACGTCAACGTCCGAACCGATATTGATTGGCCCGGCGACATCCTGCTTCATGATCTTTTCGACAGCATCCAAAACGTCATCAATATAACAGAATGAGGAAGAAAAGTTCTGGTCTCCATAAATCACGATATCCTTATTTTCCAAGGCATTGTTGATAAAGTCGGGGATAAGCTGATCGTCGTTAGACTCCATGCGCGGACCGTAGACGCGGAATACCCGGGCGATTTTAGCATCTAAATTATATATCCCCCGATAATTATAGACCAAGGTCTCAGCAAAGCGCTTGCCTTCATCATAAGAGCTGCGCTCGCTTAGGTGGTCAACTAGTCCCAAGTCCTGCTCCTTGACTTTCAAATTAGGATTATCCTTATGGCGCGGACCGTAGACGACGGAAGAGGAAAACTGCAAAAACTTCGCCTTATATTTCACGCCTAAGTCCAGGAGATTCTTGACAACATAGGAATTGGCCAGCAGATTGGCTAAACGATTGTCCAAGAAGTGGCGAGGCGACATTGGACAGGCAAGATTATATATTTCTTGCAATCCCTGGAACTCCAGCTTGAATTTTTTCAAGGCGGCCAGATTTTCCAGGTCTAAGGGCTGGGATAAATCGTGATTGATAAAGACAAAGTCCGGGCTCGCCAGAAGATGGTCGATGTTGCGCTCATTGCCGGTAATGAAGTTATCAACGCAGATGACCTTGCTGGTCTTAATCAATTCATCACAGAGATGCGAACCGATAAAGCCGGCGCCGCCGGCTACCAGGACATTTTTCTTATCAAAGATTACTTTTTTGCTCATATAGTTAAGCTTGCCTGCCTAATTAATTGTTCATTCTTATTATACCAACATTCGCCCCGCCTTTAAAGCCTTCCTCCCAGGCGTAGAAAGATTCCAGGAGGATACCGCGGCCGTCAAAGACGCGCACATGAGGGGCGGCGCCGGGATAGGCGCCGACGACTATTTCTGCTAAGCCGTCGTTGGTAAGATCACCGGCGGCTAGCTTCACTCCGCCCTTCCAGTTCTTATTATAGGCGAGAAATTGTCTTTTTAGCTTGGCACGATTGTCAAAAACCTTCAGGAGCGGTTCGCGTCCCGGACCGGGAGCAACGATTATTTCCGCCCGGCTGAAATCTTTCCGGCCGTCGAGATTCGCCACCGCGACATTCACCCCGCCTCGAAAATTCTTCTCATAGGCTAAGAAAGCGCCGAGCAAACGGCCGGCATTATTAAAAATTCTGATTTGCGGCTCATGGCCGGCACCATAGCCGACAATAATCTGCTTAGTTCCCCGGCCCTCCAGATCTCCGGCGGCCACGCTAAAGCCACCCCGCCAATTCCGGGCGGCGATATAGAATTGCTTTTTCAAACGGCCGCTCGCCTCAAAGATTTTCACCTGGCCTAAGCCGGCTGAAGCTGGCCCGACGATTATCTCACTCGTTCCGTCATCGTCAAGATCAGCCACGGCGATATTAAGGCCGCCGCGGAACGACTTTTCCAAAGCTAAAAATTGTTTAAAGACCTTCCCTTCTTTAGTCAGGACCTTGATCCAGGGCTCATGTCCGGCGGCCGCTCCCAAAACCAGTTCTTCCTGGCCGTCGCCGTTCACATCGCCAGCCGCTAAATTAAAATTATCTTGGATGACTTCCGTTGGATTAGAGGTCGTGGCAACGAGATTGCCGTTCGCCGCTGTAAAGTGCAAATCTTTTTTGCCGACAAGGGGCGTAATCATCAAGCGGCTCAGATGATTATATAATTTTTCCTTGGCCATTTTGACAGCCCGGCTGACATTCAGGCGGCCGTTGCCGAGCTGGCCGAGATAATCAGGATTAAGGCGGCTGATATTATCAGTCGCCGCAAATAGAATATTAACTACTTCCCGGCGGCTCAATTCGGGATTAGCTTGCTTAATCAAGGCTAAAGTTGCAGAAACGAGCGGTGCGGCCATAGAGGTACCCGACCAATAGCCGTCATAGCGCCGCGTATTATCCTCAGCCACGCTGCCGGCCGTGATAGTATTAAAAAAACTGATTCCAGGAGCAGCGATATCCACGCAGCGGAAACCATAACTGGAAAAAGCTGCCTTCTGATCAAGGGCATCGGTGGCAGCTACGCCGATCACCATATTTTCCCCAATCAGATCGCCGTCATAGCAAGCTGGATAAATCGGCGTTTTATCAATATTATAGCCTTCACCGGCGGCTTGCTCGTTGCCGGCCGCAGCGACAACAATCACGCCGGCCTCATGGGCGCGGCGGATAGCCGCTTGCAAGCCGGCATTATAATTAAAATTAACAAAGCTCAGATTAATAATTTCTGCTCCGTTATCGACAGCATAATCAATCGCTTTAATAACGTTGCTCACCAAGCCGGCTCCCTTATCATCCAAAGCCCGCAAAGGCATGATCTGTGTCCGCCAGGTGACTCCGCTGACGCCCTGGGAATTATTGCCGCGGGCGGCGATGATTCCGGCAATCATCGTGCCATGAGAAACGCCGGCTTCTGTCCAGCCGGCCTTGAACTGCGGTGTCGGCCGAGCGTCATTATCCACAAAATCCCAGCCGTTAACATCGTCCTTGAAGCCGTTATTATCGTCGTCTCGGTCATTAGCAATAATCTCGTCCGGATTATACCAGATGTTATCGCGCAAATCAGGATGGCTGAGATCAATCCCGGAATCAATCACGGCGATCACGATGTCTGGACTGTCAGAAATAATATCCCAGGCGCTGTCGGCCTTGATTTTAGATAAATACCATTGGTTATTGAAATAGGGGTCGTTCGGTTTAGTATTTGCGAAAACCGGTCCGGCAATAAACCAGGATAATATTAAAAAAGATGTTATGATTTTCTTCATATAACACCTCTATGATATCATAGTTAATTTATTTGATAAAGCTGGACAATTTGCCTAAAAATCAGAGTTCCTGGATCTCGCACAGGGTTTCCTGGGCGCACTTTTCCCAGCTGAATTTTTGCGCTTGGCGCGGGCCGGCGAGGCTCAATCTCTGCCGCAAATCCTGATTGACAATTACTTCCCGCATGGCGGCGGCGATTGATTCCTTGCTGTTCTGATCGAAATAGAGGACCGCTTCAGCGGCGATTTCCCGCAAGACCGGAATATCAGACACAATCGTCGGCAGGCCGCAAGCCAGGGCCTGGATGACCGGAATGCCGAAGCCCTCGTGCTTAGTCGGAAAAACAAAAGCGCTGGCGCCGTTAAAAATCGCGGGCATGTCCGCCTCGGCCACCCAGCCCGGCATATAGATATCTTCATTAAGATTGAATTCTTCAATCAGATATTTGACCTCGTCATAGCCGAAGCTGGCATTGCCGATCAAGACTAGCTTTTCCTTGATCTCCGGATGGTTTTCCCGCAAAAGAGCGAGGGCGTCAATCAGCGCCGGAGTGTTCTTTTTCTTCTCCAAGCGACCAACATACAGGAAATATGGAGCGCTCAAACCATACTTGTCCAAGACTCTCTTGATCCCCGCTTGATCAGCGAAGGGGCGATAGAGACGATTATTATAGCCATTATGAACAACCTTAATCTTCTCCGGCGGGGTCTTAGAATAGAGGCTCAGGATCTCCTGCTTGGTGAAATGGGAGACTGTGATTATCTTGCGCGCCCGGCGCAGAGCAAAATTAGTCGACCAATAAAGATAGTCAAGCGAGTCGGCTTGATATTTTCCCTTAGTAAAAAAGCGAACCAGCCAATCAACCAAGCGGGTCGAACCGATTATCCGCGTCTTGGCTTTGTCAGAGCGATATAAATTCTGCTCCCGGATGAAGGCGAGATCATGGATAGTATTGATTGTCCGGCGCGGATAGACGAGCGGCATAGTATGCGCCGGGATAAAAAGAACATCCGGACGATGAAAAATCATTTCTAAAGAAAGGCGTCCTAATGTCCAGAAAGAATAGAAGGGCCACTTCAAAAAACGAAAAGAAAAATTGGGGTTGCCGGCCACGGCCGCCCGGAGCTCGGTGGAAGGCGGCGTATTAGTATAAAGGCGATACTGATTCGTCTTATCCAAAACCGCTAAATTTTTAATAAGATAAAACGAGTACCACTCGGTACCGCTACGCTGTATTCGATTGGCGCGCGAAGCGTCAATGCCGATAATCATAAAATAAAAACTGCTCGAAGAGCAGTTTTCCTTATTTAGTCGCTAAAATACTTCTCTTATAGGAATCGAGGTTATCAAGGGCGATGCCGGTGCCCTTGACGACGCAGAGCATCGCGTCGTCAGCTACATACGCGGGCACTCCAGTCGTCCGGGAGATCAGTTGGTCAATATTGCGTAGCAAGGCGCTTCCGCCAGTCAAGACGATACCCTTGTCAATGATGTCCGCGGCTAATTCCGGCGGAGTTTTCTGCAAGACTTTCTTGGCGGCCGAAATAATCGCCTCCAACTCCGCCTGGATCGCTTCCGTGACATCATCGCTGGAAACCGTTATGCTCCGCGGCAAGCCGGTAACAATATCCCGTCCGCGGATTTCCAGATACAGTTTGTCCTCCATGTACAGGGCGGAGCCGATGTTAATCTTAATCTCTTCGGCCGTCCGTTCGCCGATTGCTAAGTTATATTTCTTGCGAATATACTCTAAAATGGCCGCATCAAATTTATTGCCGCCCACCCGGACTGAGGTCGAAGCAACTATTCCACCCAAGGAAATAACGGCCATTTCAGCCGTACCGCCGCCGATGTCCACCACCATATGGCCGGTGGCCGAACCAATCGGAATATCAGCACCAATAGCAGCCGCCACCGGCTCTTTGATAATATAGGCGGCTTTAGCTCCTGCGGCGATGGTCGCTTCAATCACCGCCCGACGCTCCGTGGAGGAAATCCCGGCCGGGACAGCGACCATAACTTCCGGACGGAATAAACGGACGCCGCCTAAAGTCTTATTGATAAAATAACGGATCATGGCCTCGGTCGCCCGATAGTCAGCAATAACGCCGTCCTTCAGAGGGCGCACGGCTAAAATTGTATCCGGCGTCCGGCCGAGCATATCTTTCGCTTCATTGCCGACTGCCAAAATCTTCCGGTCTTCTAAAGAAACGGCCACCACGCTCGGCTCATTAATAACAATCCCGCGTTTCGGCAGATGGACTAAGGTATAGGTTGTTCCGAGATCAATCCCGATCCTCTTAACAAACATAAAGAAAAAACCCTTAACTTAAAAGCTAATTTTAGCCAAACTAGTCTCTGGTGTTTGACTAGCCTGGGGCTTTTAAGCTTTGAGTTTCAAGCTACCTATCTATAATAGTATTTATCCGTCTTTCCGTCAATAATTATTCCCCATACTCTTCATCTTCATCACGATCCTGGTTAGCGATGATCTTCTTCATTTTTTCCACAAATTCAAAAGTGTCAAAGTCCTCCTTAAAAAAAACATAATCCGCCCCGAGAGTTAGGCTGCGCTGGCGACTGTCCTCGTCGCTTAAATCAGTAAAAATAAAAATTGGCAGATCACTCAGCTCCTCGTCCTCCTTGATTTTCTTAACGATTTCAAAGCCGTCAAGCTTGGGCAGAATTAAATCAAGGATTAAGTAATCCGGGCCAAAAGCGCGCAAGCGATCTATCAATTCATTCATTTCTTCGTCGCCTTCGCTAGACTCGATGAGGAACTCGTCAGCAGTAAACTGCGACTCTAAGCCATAGAGTATATTGGCGTCGTCTTCGACAATAAAAATTTTTTTGTTTTTCATATTTTAAAATTTAACAAAAATAAATGTTAGGCCCGTCCCCGGATCTTCTGCCACCAATCAGGGTTAGCGCGATACCAGGCGACTGTTTCTTTAAGGCCGCTAGAAAAATTAATCTGCGGCTCCCAGTCTAATTCTTTTTTCGCTTTGGAAAAATCAATAGCATAGCGCAAATCATGGCCCGGACGGTCGGTAACATATTCAATCATTTCTTCGCCGACGCCCATGAGCTTGAGAATTTCCCGAGTAATCTCTAAATTATTCTTCTCGCTGGCGCCGCCCAGACAATAGGTCTCGCCGATCCGGCCTTTATTAATAATAAAATCCAGACCGCGGTTATGGTCATTAACATGGATCCAATCGCGGACATTCTTCCCTTGGCCGTAGACCGGCACCTTCTTGCCTAACAGCAAATTGGTGATGAATAAAGGGATCAATTTTTCCGGATACTGGTAGGGACCGTAATTATTAGAGCAATTAGAGATAGTAATCGGCAGCTGATGGGTGTGATAATAGGCCCGCACCAGGTGGTCAGCGGCCGCCTTGGAAGCGCTGTACGGCGAACGGGGGTCATAGGCGGTCTGCTCGGTGAATTTAGCTCCAGAAAAATCTAGAGAGCCAAAGACCTCATCTGTGGAAATATGATGGAAGCGGCGCCGGCCATTGTTCTTGGCCGCCTCCAGGAGCACCCTGGTTCCCTCCACATTCGTCCGGATAAAATCGCTGCTATTCTTGATTGATCGGTCGACGTGGCTCTCGGCCGCAAAATGGACAATCAGCTCCGTTTCCTTGACAAGTTCGTTGACTAAAGGCGCGTCAGTAATGTCCCCTTGGACGAAACGATAATGAGGGTTGGCGGCCACTGCCTGTAAATTGTCTAGATTGCCGGCATAGGTCAGCAGGTCTAGATTGACAATCTCATCAGCCGGATGATTTTTAAGCCAATAATGAATAAAGTTGGAGCCGATAAAACCCGCTCCGCCGGTTACGAGAATCTTCATAAGTTAGCTAGTTAATATTTTTATAACCTCCTCTGCCTCTTGGTCCCGATAGGCATGCTGTTGCCAGGAAATACAGCCGTCGCCTTCATGGCGCGGAATAACATGAAAGTGCAGATGCGGCACGATCTGGCCAGCCACCGGATCGTTATTGCAATTAAGATTATAGCCGGGGACGCCGAGCTTGTCCTTTAAAAGCCGGCCGATTCTTTTAACGGTGCACAGCACAGCCGCTAAGTCAGTCTCGCTGATTTCTTCTATATTCTGATAATGTTTTTTGGGGACGACTAGAGTATGGCCGGGATTAACCGGCTTGATATCTAAAAAGGCGAGCGTCTCTTCATCTTCATAGACCTTGTAGCTCGGAATCTCCTGATTGATTATCTTACAGAAAATACACATACACAATATTATGCCCTACTTAATCTGATAGGGGCTGTCGGCCATGTTTTCCCAGCGGATTTCATCAACTTCTTCTTGCTTGCCCGGACCTTTATATAGCTTATCCGGCAGATTAATGCTCAGCCCCGCTTCTTGGGAAATACATTTGTAGCCATGAACGATGCCCGGCGGCACAATAACTAGCGCCGGGCGAACAGCGCCCAGCTCCAGCTCTAGATATTCTCCCGAAGTAGCAGAATCTGGGCGGCGATCCCAGAGACAGAGTTTAAAAACTCCCGGCCCCGGGAAAATAAAGCAATCGCTCTGTTTGACATGCTCATGCGGGCCACGGATCACGCCCGAATTAGTGAAACTCAAATAAGCCATCGCCGGCGTAAATTCCAATTCATCCTGACGGAAAATTTCCATCAGCCAGCCGCGGTCATCTTGATTCTTCACTAAGTCTTTGATAATTATTCCGTTTATCATAAAAATAATTTAATTTCTAAGCGAGCGGCGCTTTTTAGGCAGTCGAAAATTCAGCAAACCGTTCTGAGCGCCGAGATGAGCAATCTTGGCGGCTGTATTTTTAATCCCCAAATGCAAAGCCGCTTTAATATTTCCTTGATAAATTTCCAATCCGGCGGCAAAAGAGGAATTAAAGATGTCGCCGACGCCGGTCGTATCGACCCGCTTCTTTTCCTTTAAAATAGCTTGGTGGTAAAAATGCCGACCGTCATAAGCATCAACGCCGCCCGCGCCCGAAGTGATGACCACAATCTGCGGTCCCAAAGCCTTAATCGCCACTAGCAGGTTGCGGGTATTATTTAAGAAATGATTGCTAGGGCAGGCTCGGCCGGCGGCGCTTAAAGCTAATTCAATCGCTTCATCCTTATTAACAAACAAAACGAAAGTCTTTTTTAGAAAGCGGCCAATCTTTTCTAGGCCGGCGGCATATTGAGCGGATCCGGGGTTCCAATAGATACGGCGACCAGGGAAATCAGCTAAGGCGAAGATAGCCCGGGCGGTTTTATCCCAAGCGCCGGATAATGACGACAAATAAATATTGCGCGTCTGTCTCAAGAGAACTGTCTGCTTTAAACCAATCTGCAGGCGATCATTCGCTCCGCGCTCCGAAAAAATAATCCGTTCTCCGGATGGAGCAATTAAAACGAAAGAAAAACCGCTCTCCGTCCGCTTGAATTTTTGGATTAGGCGAGCGCTCACGCCCCGCTCTTTAAGATTATCAATAATTAGGCGGCCATGCCGATCATCGCCGACCGCGGCCAAACAAGCGGTCTTGAAGCCGAAGTGGGCAATATTAACCGCCGTATTAGCCGCTCCGCCGCCAAAGGTATAATAGAACTTGTCTACCCTAATCTTAGCGCCATACTCAAAGGCTAAAAGCTTTTGGCGCAAAATGTCGCGATGATTATCCAAAAGAATCCCTTGGTCTGTAAAAAAAGCAATGTCGCGCGTCGCCCCGCCGACGCTGATAAAATCATAAAGCATAATTTTAGATTATATGGTTTATCATATCATAAATTCATTTTCTTTTCCAAAAAAAATGGCTTGATTTTCTTGGTTAAAAAGGCGGCTAGATGAAAGAATAGTATGGCGGCGGCTAGACCCCAAATAGCTTGATATAGCAGCGTAGACCAGAAATCAGCGGCCAGCAAGAAAAAAACCGGCGCTGACGAAGAAAAATAAGAAAAACTAGCCATTAACAAATTATAGACCAAAGTATTTAGTAAGATTAAAACAACAAAAGAATAAAGGGAGCGATTCGTCAACCAATTATTCGCTAACCAGGCATCGGCCGCCACTAGACCGACCAGAGGGATTAGATAAAATCCTAAAAAATTAAAACTAAGCAGATCCAGCCATAGACCAAAAAGAAGAGCCGCTAGGAATGCCAGCCGCGCTGGAAAGAAAAATAGAGTAAAAGTAACTAATAAGAGGCCTAGATTTAGCTGGCGCCACGGATCAGGCCAGGCGCTTATTAAAGAAAACTGAACAATCGCTAATAAGGAGATAAAAATCACTAAGCCGCTGATTTGCCAAATTTTATTAAACATAAGGCCTGATAATTATCCTCGGCAACCTAAGGCAAAACTACCGAGACTACTGTAAGATTATTAAAGTCGCTGACTGGATTAATGGTCGCGTCCTGCCAAACTTCGTTCTTTTCATTGCGGACGGCGGCGACTGTGCCGATAACCAAGCCGCGCGGAATGTTGCCGCCCAATCCCGAAGTAATAACAATATCACCAATCGTAATCTTCTCCGGTTGCGGAATATAGCCCATCTTGATAGTCAGGCCTAAATCGCCGTCAGTAATGCCCTGAGTCCGGTCAACATTCTGCAGGGCGGCGGCCAGCTTGCAACCCGGCGAAGTTGTCAAGCATAATTTTGCAGTATTATCCTTCACTTCGGTAATCTTGCCAATTATCACCCCGTCCTCGCTCACTACTCCTAAACCGACGCGCAGACCAGCCGACTGGCCCTTATCAATCAAGATGTCCTGAACCTGTTCATTCAGCTCCGGAGCCGCTTCCTTAGCAATAATATTAGCGACCACCGGCCGGAAACTTTGGTTAGAAAAAAAATTTAATTGGGAGCGTAGCTTGTTATTCTCTTCCTCCAGCTCCCGGCGCCGCGCGCTATCGACTGTCAGCCGGGCAACCTCTTTCGTTAAGGCGGCAACCTGCTCCGCCATATCCGCCTGCTCGCGCCGGTCGTTATAGGAATTGTTAAACCCGGTGCCCCAGGAATAGAAGCGGCGGGCGAGAGGCTTGGCGGCAAATGATAAAAAATTAGCGACCGGACGCAGAGCGCCGGCACTATATAAAATCAACAGCAGCCCAAAGACGGCCGCTGCGAGTAATAGAAATTTTCTTGATTTAAATTTTAACATAAGGAGGCACCGATTATAGCCAGACGGTCCTCACGCCGTCTTTATTCCGGGCTGACTGGCAGAACGACTTTTTCTAATAATTCTTTGTCGCTTAATAATATGCCCGTACCACGGGCGACGCAGGTAAGCGGATCGTCAACTATTTTAACCGGGATCTTGGTCGCCAAAGAAATCGCTTTATCCAGGCCACGGAGCAAAGCTCCGCCGCCGGAAAGATAAAGGCCGCGTTCATAAATATCTGAAACCAGCTCGGGCGGAGTTGTTTCTAGAATAGTCTTGATGTGATCAATGATACGGGAAATGGTCCGATTAATCGCCTCGCGTATTTGCCGATCTGACACCATAATTGCCTTGGGCAAGCCGGTTAATAAATCACGGCCGCGCACTTCAATTTCCTTAGACTCCTCCAAAGGCACGGCTGAACCGATTGCAATCTTAATGCTCTCTGCTAATTGTTCGCCAATCAAAATATTAAACTCTTCCCTGACATATTCAATAATATTGTTGTCAAACTCATTGCCGGCCGCCCGCAGAGACTTCCAGGTAACGACACCCCCGAGGGAGATTACAGCAATCTCCGTAGTGCCGCCGCCGATATCAACAATCATCGTCGCGGTCGCTTCAATGACGGGCAAGCGGGCGCCGATGGCGGCCGCCATAGCTTCTTCGATCAGGTAGACTCTCCGGGCGCCGGCGGATTTAGCGGCATCTTCCACGGCTTTTTTCTCCACCTCCGTAAGGTCCAGAGGGATGCCGATTGCTACTCGCGGACGCGGCAAAAAAGAAAAGTGTTCTGTCTGCACTTTATTGATAAAATATTTCAGCATCTTTTCCGTGATTTCAAAGTCAGAAATAACGCCGTCAACTAAAGGTTTAATAGCTTCAATATGGCCTGGGGTCTTGCCGACCATTTTCTTGGCTGCTTCGCCGACTTCCAGGATTTCGTTAGTCCGCTTATTAATAGCTACAACGCTCGGCTCATTAACAATCACGCCCTTATCAACGACATAGACCAGGGTATTTTTAGTTCCCAGGTCAATGCCTAGGTCTTGGCTGAATTTTCCTAATAATTTCTTAAACATAATTTAATAGCTCTTGGCAAACAGCCAATCATGCTTGGCCGGCTGGCCACTAATGAAACATTTCTTATTCCTTGGCCCCTTCGCCGCTGCTTTAGGCAAGAGAACGCGAGAGACTAAACCGAATCTTTCTTTAAGCTGCTGCTCGGTGGCCGGATCTTCCGACCAGCTGGCCTCGAACCAGCCTTGGCGGCCATCAATTTCCTCCCAGCTTTTTATCCGGTATATCCTCTCGGCCGCCAGGGCTTGCGCCTGACGATAGAGATTCTTATGGATTTCTTTCATCAAGCGGTTCAGACGGGTCTTGAGCTGGCTAAAAGCGACGGCTTCCTTGGTATTATCATCGCGGCGGAAAATAGTCACCTGACTGTCAGCGGCCTCCTTCAAGCCGATCTCTAAGCGAACGGGCACGCCGCGCACCTCCCAATAGTTGAACTTATAGCCCGGCGTCTGGCTATCGCGATCATCGATTTTCAAGCGATATTTTTTATCTAAGATCTTGCTTATCTGCCGGCAATAACCTAGAACTTTTTCCTGACTGTCAGCGTCGCGGTAGATTGGCACGATGACTACCTGGAGCGGCGCAATGTTCGGCGGCAGACGCAAACCGTTATCATCGCCATGGACCATGATCAAGGCGCCCACCGAACGCCAGGAAAGACCCCAGCTATTTTGATGGCCTAAATAGGTCTGGCCATCACTGCCTAAATAATTTACTCCAAAAACTTTAGCAAAGTTTGTTCCTAAATAATGGCTGGTCGCTCCTTGGATAGCCTTCCCATCTCGGGCCATTATTTCCGCGGACAGGGTGGTAACGGCGCCGGCAAACTTTTCGCTGGCCGATTTCTGTCCAGCAAACACCGGGATGGCTAGATACTCGTAGATATCTTGATAAACAGCTAGCATTTTAGTCATCTCCGCCCGAGCCTCCTCTTCGGTCGCGAAAACCGTATGGCCTTCCTGCCATAAAAATTCGCTCCAGCGCAAAAAAGCCCGGGGACGTTTTTCCCAGCGGACGACGTTCGCCCATTGATTAAGGCGCAACGGCAAGTCCTTATAGCTCTGAATCCAACGGGCATAGGTCTTATACATCGCCGCTTCGCTGGTCGGCCGCACTGCTAATTTATTAGTGAGCTCTTCTCCGCCCCCGATAGTAACAACCGCTAGCTCCGGAGAAAAACCTTCAACATGGCTTTTCTCCGCTTCCAGATTTTCCAAAGGGACAAAAATCGGGAAATAAACATTCTGCACGCCGTCGGCTTCTAAGCGGCGGTTAAGTTCCTCTTTGATAAGCTCCCAGATTTTCAGGCCATAGGGGCGGACGATGCCGCAACCGCGTACCTCTGAGCTTTCGGCTAACTCTGCCTCGCGGACCACATCCTGGTACCATTGAGCGAAGTCTTCCGCTTGTTTAGTGATTGTTTTTTTCTCGATTGTCGACATAAATATTTTTTATATTAACCAAAAAATATCGATTTGTAAAGGCAAAAAAATACAAATTTTCTTAAAAATACCGGCTCTTTTAGCGCCGCGCCATCTTCTTTAAAGCCGCTTTGACCCGGGCACCGGACTCAGTAATATCAGCTCCAATTTCATTCAAAGCCTGCCGCGCTTCGCTCAAAGAATAGCCTAAAGACATTAAAGCGTCGATCTCGTCTCCTTGAGAGGGACTAAAGGCGCCCCAGGTGACAGCGGCACTAGAACGCAGGACCTTATTCTTCAATTCCAGAACAATCCGTTCCGCTGTCTTCTTGCCGATACCGGAAACTTTGGTCAATAAATTAGCATCACCGCGGACAATTGCCTCTTTAATGTCGCCAGCGGTAGCCATAGTTAATACGCCTAAGGCCGATTTCGGGCCGACCCCGGAAACAGTCAATAACAGCTCAAAGAGCTCCAAGTCTTCTAGTGTTTTAAAACCATAAAGATCAGCCGCTTCTTCCCGGATATGATGATGCGTGTAAATTTCCGCTTCGGCGCCGATTGATAAATCATTTAAAAAATTTTCTCCACCAAAAATCTGGTAGCCTAAATTGCCCGTTTCTAGAATCAAATAATTACCCCCCTTGTTTATCACCCGCCCTCTGAGAAAAGCAATCATATTGTTTTCTTGTTTGAAATCTGGCGGCGAATTATGGTTAACGGTGCCATCGGGCCTAGTGCAGCCGGTAGTGTCAGAATAGCTAGTGTCCTACCCCCGCCGCCATGCGCCTCCTGAATGTTTTGGCCCTTCTGCGCCTCCCCCAGAGACGCCACCTTCATTTTTATTATATCATACCCCGGTTTAATAATCTCTATTTGGTCACCAACTTTAATTGTATTATGGACCTGAAAATAGACCTGATGTGCACCGGCTTTATCGGTCACAGTCTTAATAACCTGACCACAGAATTCCCAAGCGCTTGACTGATGAGAATTAGTCAGATTCTGCCCGGCGCGGCCGCCGAGTAAGAAGCCGGCGGTGTAGCCGCGGTGGACTAATTTTTCTTCCAGCTCCTTAAAAAGGCAGGCTAATTCTTTCTGTAACTGAACGGCTGGCGTCCGTTTAGTAATCAAATCTAGGGCGCGGCGATAGGCGCCGACGACCACTGCTTGATAATAGACGCTCTTGGCCCGGCCCTCAATCTTAAAACTAGTTATCCCCGCCGCCACGAGCTCGGGTAAATATTTTATCAGGCACAAATCCTGAGAATTCAGCAGGTAGGCGCCATGCCTTTCTTCGACCAATTCTAATTCCTCTGCATGACCGCCTGTTTTCAGGCGATATTCCTCGACGCCATATTCCCAGCGGCAAGGCTGGGCGCAGTCGCCCAGGTTGCCGCTCCGGTCGATCAGTAGCTTAGATAGGAAACAGCGGCCGGAATAGGCCATACACATCGCCCCATGGACGAAATATTCTAATTCCATCTGCGGTACGGCTCGATGGATTTCCCGGATTTCCGCCAACGTCACTTCTCTGCCCAAGATAATCCGCCGGACACCTTGCGCCGCCCAAAATTTAACCGCTTCGGAATTAGTACAATTAGCCTGGGTAGACAGATGAATGACGGTTCGCGGACAGGCCTTCTTGGCTAAGCGCAAAATACCAGGATCAGAAATGATTAGAGCGTCAACTGCTAAGGGACGTAAAGCGCGTAAATAGGCGGGTAGCTTCCGGAGATGCTGATTGTGGGCGAAGATATTAATCGTCACGTAGACTTTCTTGCCCTGCTGCCGCGCCGCCCGAATGGCTGCTTTAAGGCTGGCTAAATTAAAGTCATTAATCCTGACCCGCAGAGAGAATTCGGGAATGCCCAGATAAACTGCATCCGCTCCATAGGCGAAGGCCGTTTCCATTTTTAGGCGATTGCCGGCCGGAGCCAATAATTCCAATTTCTTCATGATAATTATTTAAAGCGCTTAATGCGGATTAGACCGCTCAGCGGAACAACTTGGATGCCCTGTTTTTCCAATTCGTCTAAAAACAAATTCATGCCTAAAGAATCGGAAGCCATATGGCCAGCGATAATCACATTAATATGATACTTCTCCGCCTCGCGCCGGTGCTCTTCACTCATGTGCATGCCGATGACCGTGCCGATCCCGTAATGGGACATCTTTTCATAGATGTCCTTAGAACCGGAGGTGCCGCCGGTGAATTCCGTCACAACAATCTTCCCGCAGCTGCTGTCTGGCTGGCCGGAAAAAATCATCGGTCCGGCCTTGCGGCGCAAAGCTTCTTGATACTCAGGAATGGTCTTTAAGAGATCAATAACTTCGCCGACTGTTTCCAGCTCTTTTTCTTTCTTCTTTAACAGATTAACTAAAAAATTAGCTCCGAGATTATCGGCCGGGGTATGGACGCACATTAAATCTAGTCCTAGAATCCGGGCCATATCTAGAGAGCGGTCGTGGTTTATCGGTGAGGTGCCGCGGCTCACTTCGCTGATGCGCGGCTTGATTAGGGACTCGGCAATATTTATCGGCAAGCCATAGGTAGCTAACACCTGAGCCTGCAAGAACATCACATCGGCCAAATCAGCTAGCGCCGGCCCGTCGGGATGATGGGCGATAACCAGGTCAATATCGCCTAACTGCTTAGCCAGCAGGAGCTCCGCTCCGCCCATATCGATACCGGCCAAAACTTTCTCAATGCTTTTCTTTTTATGGTCTACTAGAATCCGCGTATCAGAAAAAGGATTGGTCAATTTCTCTTTATCGAACTCAGTCTGTTTCTTCTTGTCGAGCTGCTGGTATTTTTTGGCTAACCGGGCTAGATATTTCCTGACGCTGTCCGCGCCGCGCAAGTCAGCCTTCGTCCCCAGCTGAATGGCTAAATCATAGATCTGTTTAGTAGTCATAGACATCTGTTTAAATTTAATAAATATTTCTCTCTAGCCTACTGCTTAATTATCTCCTTCTTGAAGCTGGTGAAGGCCTTAAGAATTTCCACTGGCGTTACAAAGACGACGGTATTAGATTGGTCGCTTGACAGATCATTAATTGACTGCAAGGTTCTCAGGTGTAAAGCGCCGTCCGAAGCTGAAAGAATACTGGCCGCTCGGGCAATATTTTCAGCCGCCGCTAATTCTCCTTCGGAGTTAATAATCACAGCCCGTTTTTCCCGTTCCGCCTCGGCCTGCTTGGCAATCGTTCTCTCCATAGATTCCGGCAAGGAAACATCCTTCAGTTCTACGTTATTAACTTGTAAGCCCCAATTATCCGTCTCCTTATCAACAATCTCCCGAATTCGTTCAGCAATTTGTTCGCGCTTAGACAGTAGCTCGTCTAAAGTCGCCTCCCCGACGATGTTACGCATCGTCGTCTGGGCATATTGAGAGATGGCGTAATAAAAGTTTTCTACTTCAATCACCGCTTTTTCAGCGGCCACAACTCGATAATAGATAACGGCGTTGACAATAACCGGCACATTGTCGCGGGTAATCGCTTTTTGGTCAGGCACATCAACCGCTTTAACGCGCATATCAACTTTTCTAAAGCTCTGAAAAACCGGAATCAAAATCCGCCAGCCGGGCGACATTATGCCGCTATAGCGGCCCATAGTAAAGCGGACGCCGCGCTCATACTGGTTGATCTGTTTTAGCATCGCCAGAATGAGCCCGAAAATAATAACTAAAATTGTAATCGTAGTTCCCATATATTTATAATTAACTAACGCCGGTTAGACCGGCTAAAATTTATATTAATTAGCTAGGCTTTTTCCAGACTAAGCTGCAGGGTGGAGCCAGCAATCTTCAACTCTTTGCGGACCAACCCTTCGGGCAGAGTATCACTAATAATAATCCGACTACTAAGCGTATCTTTCTTGATAATGGTTTCAGCTTGAGCAACGACCTCCTGGATCGCTTCATTTGCACCATTTAAATAAACAAGGGTCTGATCGCCGAGACTGAGATTCGCTTCCTTGCGCAGTAGATTAATGAAGCGGACTAACTCGCGGACGATGCCGGCCTGGATGAGCTCTGGGGTTAATTTAGTATCTAGCTCCACTTCCAGACGGTCTGCGCTGGCTTTAATCCACTCTACGCTCTGTAAATTAAGCTCAGCGGTAATTAAAGCTAGATATTCTGCTGGCAACTCTACCGCGCTGGTCAGTTTTATGCGACTTAACATCTGACGAATCTTAATGCCCGCCTCATCGCGCTTGGCCAGGCCGATCTCCACAACGCGGCGCACTAAATCCATATTTTGCAAAACTGTTTCCTGATTTTGAGAGTCATCCTGCGAAACGCGGCTGACAGCCGGCCAAGCCTCCAAATGGACAGACTGGTTAGGCTCTTTAAAATCGTGGCCGCTCACTTTCTGCCAGAGATTCTCAGCCATAAACGGCATGAACGGCGCCATCAGCTTAGCCAAAGTTTCCAGGACTCGGCGCGTCGTCGCTAAGGCCGCTTGTTTGTCTGTTTCAACATCAGACTTAAAACGATCCCGACTGCGGCGCAGATACCAAGTGGAGAGCTCATCGATAAAAATCGGAATCTCCCGCGCCGCTTCATAGACATGATACTGGTTAAGCTCAGCCGTGATCTTCTCAGCCAGCAAATCAAGCTTGGCGAGGATCCAAACATCCAAGGCGGCCGAGCTAGCAGTTGGTTCGGCGTGATTCTTTCCGGCTTTTATCTCACCGACATACATTTCATAGAACTTATATACATTCCAAAGCAACATGATATTTTTCCGAAAAACATCCTTTACATCATCTAAGTCATAGCGCTTCCCTTCGCCCGGCTGATTAAGCGTGTACATATGCTGACGGACAGCGTCAACGCCGTAGGCAGCAATAACTTCATGTGGGCTGATGACATTACCCTTGGACTTAGACATCTTCTTACCGAACTTATCATTAATATGTCCGAGACAGATGACATTTTTATAGGCGCTGCCCCGGCCTAAGAGAGTGGAAATGGCTAATAAAGTATAGAACCAGCCCCGGGTCTGATCAATCGCCTCACAAATAAAATCAGCCGGATACTGGGTCTGCTTATCAATCAGATCCTTATTCTCAAAAGGATAATGCTGCTGGGCAAAAGGCATAGCGCCGGAATCAAACCAGCAATCGAACACTTCCCGGACCCGCTTCATCTGGCCGCCGCAGGCTGTGCAAGTAATTTGATAATTATCAATCTCCGGCCGATGAATGTCGGATTTTAAAGTAACCTTTTGGCCGCTTAGTTCGCCCAGTTCTTCCAGGCTGCCAATAACGCGATGAACCGCGCAGGACTCGCATTCCCAAATCGGCAGAGGCGTGCCCCAATAGCGCTCCCGGGAAATCGCCCAGTCTTTAACATTCGCCAGCCATTCACCGAAGCGGCCGGCTTTGATATGTTCTGGAATCCAGTTAATCGTCTGATTATTGGCCAACAACTTATCCTTCACCCGGCTCATTTCAATGAACCAGGAATCTTTCGCATAATATAGCAAGGGGGTATCGCAACGCCAGCAGAAAGGATAGTCGTGCTCGTAAATTTCCTCCTTGAATAAGCGGCCGGCTTCTTTCAGATAATCAATAATAATCTTTTCGGTCGCCGCGCCTTTGACGAATTTACCAGCTAAACCGTAGGCTTCTAAATCGGCCGTGAATTTCCCGGCCTCATCAACGGTATGGACTTTCGGCAGACTCAGAGTCTCGCCTAAGCTATAATCATCTTCGCCATACATCACCGCCGTATGGACGACGCCCGTGCCGTCGGTTGTCGTGACAAAATCAGCCGGAGCGACAAGATAGGCTTTCTTCTGCTCTTTAACTACAGCTACCTGGATTGATTTAATATTAAATAAGGGCTCATATTCCAAGCCTAAAAGATCGGCGCCTTTGAATTCGGCCACTACCTTATAGTCATGTCCGGAGAAAACAGATCCCAGACGGTCTTTGGCTAAGATATAATATTCTTCTGGAGCATCCCCTGAAATACAAGCCACTCTCACATAATCAATCTTCGCGCCGACTGCCAAGGCAACATTGCCGGGCAGAGTCCAGGGAGTCGTGGTCCAGGCTAAAATATTATCACCAGCTTTTACTTGATTATTGCCTTCGATAACCTTGAACTTCAGATAGACAGAATTATCTTTGGTGAGCTTATAGCCCTGGGCGACTTCATGGCTGGAAAGAGCCGTGCCGCAGCGCGGACAATGGGGGACAACTTTATGTCCCTTATATAGAAGGCCTTGCTTATCAACTTCCTGAAGAATCCACCACAGCGTTTCAATATAATAATTCTCATAAGTGATATAGGGAGCTTTCATGTCAACCCAAAAAGCGATCCGCCGAGTAAGCTTCTCCCATTCATCTTTAAATTGCCAGACGCTTTCCTGACATTTCTGATTAAATTCCTTGAGGCCGTATTTTTCTATCTCCGGCTTGCCAGAAATTCCCAGCTGTTTTTCAACCTGTAATTCAACAGGTAACCCGTGGGTGTCCCAGCCGGCCTTGCGCGCTACTCGGAAGCCGTTCATGGTCTTAAAGCGCGGCAGGACGTCCTTAAAAGCCCGGGCTAAAACATGATGGATGCCGGGCAGGCCGTTAGCGGTCGGCGGGCCTTCAAAGAAAACAAAATTCCCCTGGGGAGCCGCTTTCTTCAAAGACTTTTCAAAAATCTTGGCATCCTCCCAAAATTCCAGGATCTCCTCCTCCATCTTTACGAAAGGATTAAGAGCGGCGGCGGGCTGAGTTTTAGCCAGGGGCTTGTTTTTTGACTTAACAGGCATAAGAGATATTAATAAATTGCTTTTAAAAATTAACTATTCTTTTTCTTCTTCATTCTCATAATTATGGCCGAGATCTTTCCAGGGGTCAACGTCCTTAAACAGCTCCTCGATCTGCTCGGGAGAAAGTTCTTTAACCGGAGGAATAGGGTTCTCTGCCAGCGGCTGACTCTCAATCAGTAATTCCGGAGAAGCCGGCTCTGTTTTATTAGAAATCGTTCCCTCTTCTTTTGCTTCCGGCTTTTCTTGAGCATAAACTTTCTGCCAATATTGAGCGACTGGATCAACCACCTTATCGGGTTTAAGATCTGGATTAACCTCGGGATTATCCACCTTCTTTTTAAGGGCTTCTTCCCGGGAACCCGCATTTTCCAAAGGCTCAAGAAAGTTTAATTGATCTTCAGAAAACATATTTTTACTATTTTTAATTAAGTCCTAATTTATTTATGAACTTCTCCAAATCCGCTCGCGTCTTATCGGTCAGATTATATTCAAAAGCCTTATCCAAAGGAATCCAGTCAAAGTCCGCTCCTTCCATTAATTTCAGGCTTGATTTTTCTCTATCGCTCTCTATATAGAAAATATAGCGCCAAGTGCCTTGATTAGTATTGAGATAATTACAGAGAGGGATAAGCTCTTCTTTCTCTGCGGAGATGCCCAATTCTTCACCTAATTCCCTGATACAACAGTCTTCAGGAGATTCATCGCCCTCGTTCCGCCCGCCAAAGAAAGCCCATTGGCCAGGGTGTCTTAAGGTATTATTATCGCGCAAATGCAAAAGGACTGATTGGTTCTTAGGATTATATAGGAAGGCGCCGGAGTAGAATGTTTGAGGATTATTTTCCATGGCACTTCTTATATTTCTTCCCACTGCCGCAAGGACAGGGATCATTCCGACCGACTTTCTCGCCACTTTCGTCCTTGACCTTCTCATGGACCAGGTCAATCGTATTCCTGGCCTCAGCCTGTCTTTCCATT
>Ga0172374_1000255_pt1 | contig 42342 bp, 75 predicted proteins | sample LakKiv3m_FD_114536 | JGI IMG/M metagenome (GOLD analysis project Ga0172374, IMG submission 114536) | Freshwater microbial communities from Kabuno Bay, South-Kivu, Congo - kab_092012_10.3m | ecosystem: Environmental > Aquatic > Freshwater > Lake | place: Democratic Republic of the Congo... | reverse complement strand
TTTTCATTAATTAGATTAACGGCTTTTTCCCAATCAAAAACCATTAACTCCTTTCCTCGATTAGCTTCACCATTCGCAAATGCTTGCATAGAATCCATAATTCAATCCTCATTGATACCTAAAATATGATGTGGCAACTATGTAGGTTGCATAGCTTTCGAGAATGACTCTAGCCACAAAACAATAATAACAATTTACTTAATTAAAAAATAATCAGTATTTCTTATATAAGCCCATCCGTCCAAGTCAAAACAAAACGATCATTGAATTGGTCGAAAGTCGGATTGTTGCTGCCATCCAAATCAACAAAGACAAAACCCTCCTCGATTGGGTTTAAGTTTTGGCAAATGCGATTATAAATAACAGGCTCACCGTTTTTTTCAATACTCATATAAAGTTCATCAAGTCGGGTATTTAGCGTCAATCGGTAGACATTCCCACCTAGTGTAACTTGCAAGTTTTGATTGGCTGTTTGTTGTAGGTCAATGGCTAGTGTGGTCATAGGTTAAATTTCCCTGCAAGTTTCGACAGCATGGATTGACTAGCTTCCTTAGGCTGAACCGTTCCACCCTCAACCGTGGAATTATCTTGCTCTGCTTTGGCTTCTTGTGTTCCAAACTCAAGCTGAACCTCACGCACTTCCTCTAAATCAATAGACGCTGTAATCATCTGAATTGAAGTGTTGTCGCGCATGTAGGCAAGGCGCGTAATGTTGTAATTTCGATATAGGTATTCAGGTGTAACAACATGGAATTTAAGTGTGCTGTTTGCGTATAGCTCAAGCTGAGCCAACCAAGCTGATTTCTCAAGCTTTGTACCTTTCCATTTAATCAACTGAACCGATAAAAAGCGCGGATCGGTGACTTTGTTGTATGAGCTAAATGAGCCTTTCTCAATCAAGAATTTAGAAATGGTTGAGCTGTTTGTATAGTCAACGTTCTTCACACTATCCGACAAAAGAATCGGCACGCCAAATTCATTAACCAAACCCCATACTTCACCGAATACAGCGCGGATTAATGCTGCGCCACCTAAGTTGATTGCAGCGTCAGTACCCGCAGTTACCAATCCCTTAAAGTTGGGGATACTCGGCATTCCAGCCATTGCCATAAATTCACCAATTAAAAAGCCCTCTATTGAGGGCTAGTTTACATCAATCAACGCTGCAATAGAATTGAACGCAAAAACCACCCCATACTGGTTGTTGAAACGCTTTCAGCTCTTTTCTCAACATTGACTCAATTGATTTCTTTGATTGCTGCTTATAACTAAATGGGGTTCGCATAACTCTATGCCCTCCACGATCACACCAAGCTTCAATTGTTACTGTTTTTTTAATCTTATCTATGTCAACAACTTTTACCGTAACTGTCATAACATTCACCTTAAATAACCTAAAAAATTAACGTGGCGGTCGTGTAGGTTGCACGATTTTCGGGAGCTACCCTAGCCACGTATTAATTATGCCATACTTGTGCCAAGATTGTTAAGGCTTGCTTCAACTCCACGCATTGCATCGGAAGTAATGCCCGACACGCTTGAAGCTGTTGTATAGATATTCAAGTCACCCATTTTCACATCAACTGAGCGGCTTTGCATATCGGATTGTAGACCTTTGCTGTTATAAAGCTTTCTTGGTGTAGCGCTTTGCTGAACCATGCCTTGTGCTTGTGCTGCGCCTTGTTGTAGGTTGGATGGTTGATCTGGAATAGCCACATTGAATGGAGAGGGCATCTTGCTGCGGTCTGCCGATGGTGTTCCATGAACATGAATAGCTTTTCCTGAGCCGAAAATCTGACCTGACGCTTTGGCTTGTTTTTCAACCTCTGCAACCCATTTTTTAGTGGCTGAACTAGCTTCCCCTAAATAATTTGGATTTGCATAAGATAAGTTTTCACCAACACTCGATGGCATTCCCTCGGCGCGTTTTCTCAAGTAGTCGCGCACAAAAGCCTGCATACTAGGTGATACTTTATCCATAGGAACATTTTGCACACTTCCATAAGCTCCTTTTCGTGGCGCATTAATAGCGGAAAACGCCCAACGCTGATTTGCAACACCACGCACCCCTTTGCCAAATTTCCCTGACGCAGCTCGGTTAAGAATAGTATCAATTACACCCGCTGCTTGCTTTTCGCTATTCCCGTTTTTAAGCCCTGAGACAACCTCTGTTGATGTTACTTTCATAATATCAATAATATCGCTTTCGCTTAGTGCTAAGGTGCTACCGTGGTTTGATTTCTTGAATGAGCCACCACCAACAGCAGGGGATTGGTTGTCGCCCATCTTAAACGCACCACCTAACATAAAGTCAGCAGCTTTATTCCATGCAGGGCTAATAGCATCCTTAGCACGCGAACCAAACTCAGCAAACATTTCTTTAGCTTCTGCCGATGCTCCTGCAAAGTCACCGCTAAATAGCTTCTGAATGATTGACGCATAGCCTTTGAGTGTAGGGATAACCTCAGCCATTACTTTATCGGCAAGCTCTCCAAAACCTTTGGTCAAGCTTTCAACGGAAAGTTTTGCACCGTCAATAAGGTCGGAGAATTTACCCCAATCAAATAATGATTGACCACCCTCTGCCCATACTTTGTAGTCGTCATAAAGCAAGGTAAATGCAGCGGCTATTGCTGTGACAACTAAAATAAATGGAGCAAACGGTGCAATAAATGCTAGTGCTGCAATCAATGCTTTGCCAAATAACGGAATAAGCACAGCACCCAAAACAAATGCCATTGCTTCAAATACGTTCTTAACAGTCTTTTGATGATCTTGTAAAAACTCAAAAAATGCCTTAGCAAAGTTGGTTAGCTTTACAAGTAGGGGGATAATCGCATTACCGATCATCAATTTCATGCTTGCCCAATGTGCAGATAATTGCGCCTGATTCTTGGATAGCTCTCGGCTTGCTGCTAATTCCTCTTTCGATGATGTGTACATTTTGGCGTGATATTCGGACATTTCTTTCATGGCGTCACGACCCTGCATCAATGCTGCAATCGTTCCCTCATCGAAACCCATGTCTTGACCGAGTGCGTAAGCTTGTTCGCTGTTCATTTTTGAGAATGAATCAGATAGATCAAGCATCACCTTGTCTACGTCCCGAAGTTTTCCTTGTCCGTCTACCATTGAAACGCCTAGTGCGTTCATAAATGGAAGCAGGGAAGTATCACCTTTCACAACAAAATCATTCATGCCTTTGTTAAGGCCTTTCATTGAATTTGTCATGCCCTCGGCTGTACCGCCTAAAGCAGCACCCGCACCACGCATACCATTGATTTTTTCAGCAGTTAGACCAAGTGAAGATTGAAGCTTTAGCATTTCCTCATTGGCTTGGCGCGTTTCTTCCGCTACGTTTTGCAAAAATCGGATGATACCTGTCGCAGCAGCCAAAGACGCAAAAACCTTAGCAGCACCCTTTACAGCGTTGGCTAGCCCCTCAAAGTTTTTGGAAACCGCACCGCCTTTCTTCTCGACACCATCTAGGCTTTTTTCGAGCCGTGCATCGGTCTTAATGGCATTCTCTGCCTGAGCTGTATACTTTGATGTATCAAGCCCAAGCGTTACCATGATTGCATCTACAATATGAGCCACTATTTAAGCTCCTCTATAACTGCCTTATTGTGTTTAGCAACTAAATCCACCTCTATGACGTTTAACGCATCCTCTAGGCTTAGGTGTAATGCTAAGTCCGTATATGAAACAAGCCCTGTTTGTAGGGCTTGAAACACGGTATCAGATACGTTCACTGTCTTAGAAAGCAGACTTTCATTAATTGACAGTCCGCTTTGTTGCCCTAAGCTTGCGAACTGCCGTCTGTTAAAAAATCAATATGAATCATTAGGGCCTCTTTTCGGATTTGCCATAATGTTTTAATTGACTCAATGTCAGAATCTAAAAGGATGTCGCGTGGAGTTCCGCCCGATGGCACAATACGAGCGCAATCAAGAAGCTCATTCAGTAGGTCGGTTGCAATCTGTTCTTGCATATTTCCAAGCCCCGCAATTACAACACGGGCAAGCTCAAGCATACCACCCGATGTATTGACGTTTGAGAAGTCTAAATTACCCACATCAACACCACCGCGAAGCATTGCAAGCAAAGCACGATTGGCCCAATTGTCAGCATCAATCACAGACATTTCGGTAATGACAAAGGTTTTCCCCTTGTCACGACCGTCCGCAATAACTAAATCTTTAGTCTTACGAGCCATCTTATGCGATCTCCGTCAATGATGTTGGGTCAACTTCAAATACTGACTGGCTACCTTGTAAAAGTTTAGTAGCGCTTACACCTGAGTGCTGAGTATAGAAGCCACTAAACGAAGCGGTCTTACCGACAGACGGTAAAGTCAATTGAAAATCAACCGCAACGATTTCTTTATTTTCAAGGAAGTTCGCAGCGCAGTTTTCAAGGATTGCCAATGATGGTGAGTTCGCCTCAAGGTTCAAGCCGAAAGTTTGCGCGTTAAACACAAAACCACCGCTTAAATTACCATCAGCACCCGCTACAGTTTGAGCAAGTGTGATGTCGCCTAAGTTAAAAATGTTGTCAGCCTGAAAGCCAGTGAGCTGAACGTATGAATCGTAAATCCCCTCACAACGAAACAGTAGGACACAGTTCGCAGCGGTTAAGGTCTTTTTGTTAATAGCCATGCTTTAAACCCCTTACTGTACGTTAATTGAAGCAATGTTGATCGAGTGAACCGAGCCGCCATCTGTGTACCACAGCTTAATCGGGAATGAACCGCGTGCAGAGCGAACCTGCGGGGTAGCATCACGGATCATTAAGTAGTAGCCCTGATTAAAGATAATAGTCGCAGCGTCAACACCCGCTTCGTTGTTGATAATCGACTTTTGTTGCTCAGATAAGATGACACCAGTTTGGATACCACCAAAGTTAAGCATTTCGTTAATTGGGTCTTGAGCTGAAGCGCGTACTTTAGACTTTCCGACGTCATTGTATGGAATCGACTTGTTAGCAATCAGACCAGTAATTTGCGCTAACTGCAATTGGCTGTTGAAGTAGACTTGATTTAGGTACGCGTCAACCCACTTAAATTCTCCTGAGACAATCGAATTGCGTAAGAAGATGAAACGGTCATTGGCGGTTGCAAACGCGCCATAATAAGCGTATCCGTTCGATTCAAGGGCATTCGCATCATTCACATCGGTAACACTAGGCGCTAATGTTGAAGCTGAACGGAAATCCATTGTTGTACGGCCGTTAAGCTCACTAAAGTTTAGTGACGCAGCATAGCCCGCGCATAGAGCCGCATGTTCAAGTGTGCCATAAACACAAGTCACATCAGCAACATTGTTTTCAGCAACCCAGCCCGCAAAGTTGGTTGTGTTATTTGGGATTAAAGCTGTTGGTTCTTCGCCATATTTAACCAACCAATAACGGTGATTTTGCAAAGATACCCAAGTCGCAATCTCTTTCTGAATATCGTCAGTTAATGCAGCTGAAGTTTCAACCACGACTGTTGATAGATTCAATGTGTAGTTGGTTAAACGCTTCATTGCTGTAGTCGCAGTGTCAACCGTTGTCACGGTATCTAATTGCGCACCTGTAAGCTCAGTTAAGGCCAAAGCTTCAGCAGCAGCGCCAGTAGCGAACGAGACAGAACTTGTCGCACCAGTTGTGCCTGAAGCAATAACAAACGACTGTAGCTGAGTGTCAAAGGTTACAGCAGCAGTTAAGGCGGTCGCAATCAATGTAGCAGCATTGCTAAAACTTGTAGCGGCAGAAAGATCAACTGTGCCTGTTTTTAAAGTGCCATCGATAGTTACGCCAATATCGCCTGTAATCGCTTTTAACTGATCAAGCGACATAGAGCGCAGTGACGCACCTGTCAATTTCGCAGCACTGTCAACCGCTGAATATTTAGAAATGAATAGCGCAGATGGTTTAACAGTTGAGCCTGTAAAGCCATTGAAATAAATCTGAGCGAATGCGTATTTATCAGACGTTGTACCGTAGTCATTGCCTACTGCGTCAGCATTTGAATACTCCTTAGCGACAAACTTTACGTCATCACTAATGATTACTGCGTTAAGTGCCATTGCAGTACCGCCCGCCCCTAGAACCGAGGGAAGTACCGTAACGATTTCACTTGCTGGAATGGATGCTAGCATTATCCTTATTTCCTCTTAAAGTGGATTAATATCTACCGTAATTGTTTTAGTAGATTCTTGACGATAAGTATAGTGTGGATTGTATTGCATATCAATTTCCACCATCCATCGTGCTTCGTACTCAGATGCTTCATTAACAAATGAGAGGTTCTTAGGCGGTCGATAGTCTAGCGGCTTACATGATTGCAGGCGCTCACATGCATAAGGGTTTTTAAACATTGTGGCTATTTGTCTAGCCCTTGCCTGTCCTAAGTCGCCATAGCAGTCAACTTGCATCATTGTCTTAACTGCGGTCTGTACGGTTACAGTTTGGCTAATTAAATCGGGATTAGTCACCTCTGAATAGCTCAATTGGTCTAAATCAGTTTCAGTGATAAAGGTTATCACTATTCCATCTATAGGAAGTGGCTGGGTGTTCTGATAGCCACACACAATCTTGCTTGAATCGAAAGTCGGGAACATTTCAGCGAACATATTCCAGATTTCAACAAACATTTGATCTAAAAAATCTACTTCCGCCATAATACCACCTTCACCCAATCGCCATTTTGATCATTCAATGCATTACCGATGTCACCGCTTGCATACTTGAGCCAATCCTCAACCACGGATTTGACAGTCCATTTTACACCACCAAACTCAACATAGGATAAACCTGTGCCTAAGCCACGTATCATAGGGTCAATGATACCGTCAATGTATCCGTAGCAGAATGAGCCTTGTTGATTGATCAAGTTTAAATGCTCAAGGTCTTTTGATTGAATCGCCTGAATCTGAATATCTTTCACAATCTTGGTGTATTTCGGCACAACCTTACCGCCTGCGATTGTTTCCGATCCAATGTTCACATAAATATCCGCATTGGTTACATTCGGGTTTATTGCCCTTGTAACGCTATTCGCCATCATTCTTAGTTTAATAGACATAAAAAAGCCCCATCATTGATAGGGCTTAGTTTAGCATTAATCTAGTTATTCTTTGTTGTATTCGCTGCCAAGAATCTCGATAGCAATATCAGATACAGGTAGTGATGTTTCAAACATAAAATACTCGCCTTTCTTGTAGCGGTATCCATAAGACTTATTCCAAGGCAATTCATCCTTGATTAATAGTTTTGTTAGCTCTGAATAATCAACTTGTTTTGGGGTGAGGGCGTCATATTCCTTCTTATGATCCTTTGCTGTGGCGCGTGGCAATAAGCATAAATACCCATTCTTTTGTTTTCTCGTCTTCCATAAAGATTTATCAATTTCAGTATTTGGGTTTGCCACCATATTGTAAAACTGGATGCCAAACTGAATACTGTCATGCGTTTGATGCATCTCAAATCCGTACTTTTCACAAATCAATTTAACTTGATCATATAATGCATTACGCTTTTCCATAAATGCATCAATCAAGGATAAAGTTTCTTCACACTCAACTTTATAAAACATATAACTACCTCAGTTACAGCCTAAAAATATGGTGTGCCAGTCGGTAGGCTTTCCCGATGTTCGATAGCTAATCTAGGCACTTACTCATAATACTAATATTGCTCTTAAAAAGATAATTAGTATTTCTTATATTAATCAGTTATCTCAACTTGATAACTCATAAGCAAGTCATAAGCTTTAGGAGATATTTGATCTCTCCACACACTAGCTACACGCTTAATTTCTTTTTCTTTAGCGTATTTGTACATTAAAAAACATTCCATAGGATCTTTTGAGTACCCTATAGTCTTTCGCTTCCCCATTGCGTTTACTTGTGCGACAAATTTATTATCATTTTTCCTAAAATTAACGCCAATTGGATAAAGCCCCCTCTTGGAGTTGCTTTTAATAAACAATCCGTTTACTTCAGGAGGAAGAATAAAACAATTATCCTCACTGTATATTTTATTTCCTTTAAAGATTAGATCTTTATCTATATTTGGGTCGAACAGCTTTCGCCCATGCTGATTATCAAACCACTCATGGAAATATGAAAAATCAAGAAAGTTATCAGATAGAAAGCAATCTCTATATGTTGGTAGATTTTTAAGCATATGTGGAGAGTAGCATCTAGCAACCATATTAAACCATAATGAGTATTGAACTGTGTTCTTCCCATCAATTCTTGTTATATATTTTCTATCATTAAAACCAACACCATGGACTAATTTCATACTTGATACCTCTATCAATAACCTGAAATATTAATGCGGAAGCCAATCAGGTTAATTGGTTTTCGAGCCGTCACTCTATCCGCATAATTATTATAGCATCACTATTCAACAACTTGCGACTTAATTGAATCATGAAGAAGTAAACTTTCACGCAATGGCGACTGTGTTCCTTTCTTGGCAACCGTGCTATCTGCGTTTTTTGGGTCTGTAAACGTCATGATGGCGGTCTGTAGGTCTGTTTGCATTTGGAGACCAACAAGCCCCAAAATTTCGGTAACTGGCAAACCTCTGCCGATACCACGTAAAGTCATATCAGACCAATTCTTCTTATTCTGTTCGATGGTATCTCGAAAAAAAGGTCGGGGCGGTGCTGTCCGTGTGCCGTACTCATTCCAAAAAGCCACCAATGGAACGGGCGTACCATCGGGATATTTAGAATTTTCTAGCACACCGACTTTAACGTGTGCGCCTGTAGACTCAGGAGCTAGTTTTTTAAGATAGCTCGCAAGTCCTTGCCCTGTACGCTTGACCATTTATCACCGTGGTTGCGGATAACGACTGCGATCAACAGGCATGGCAATGTTAGTCACAACATACAAGCCTGTGCGATATGGAGCTGTCATCATCCAGTATTCTGCACCGTATGGCGTTTGGTTGAACCATTTTTCACGACCAACGGCAGAAGTGGGGTAATCCAACGAAACAGAAACACTACCCTCAGTAGCCGAAGAAATCCGACCAACGGCAGAATTTCCGCTTTGGATCTGTGTCTGTAGTTGCGCGTAGTGAGCAACAAGCAAGTAAAACCAAATAAGGCGCGTATCCTCGTCAATACAAGAATTTTCGCTATTATCTAGGATTTGCTCAGACTTCTTGAAAAACCACTCTAATTGTGTATCGGAAATACCCGCGAATTGCGGGTAAATCTCTTTAAAGTGGGCGGGGTCGAATACGACTTTTGCCATAGTTATACGCCTTTACCTGCATCGGCATCTTTCTCAACGCCTGCATGTTTGCCTTGCTTAATGCGCTCAGTGCCAGTTTTTAGCTCGGCTGTATCTTTCGCCTGAGCTTTGGCATTTCGTGTAGTTTCTTGTGCGGCAATACAACCTGACGTATAGAGCTTATGACCTTTGTGTTGTTCTACCCATGCATCCCACAACTCTTTAGGCACGTTTTCAGTGATGCCATAGCCGTGAGCAACGGCAGAGCTGTTGTAGCCGTTTAAGACGACTTTCTGATTACCAACTTGCAATTCAACACCATAAGGCTTTTTGCATAATACTGTAACTGTAGACATTTTCTGTTCTCCCAAAAGATAATTCATTCTAACATACAATAAAAAAAGGTATCACCAAAACGATGATACCTTTAATTTAGGCTTGCTGGTTACGGTGCAGGAGTTGAAGTCGCATCCATAGTAGCAACAAACGCAGGGCGGTAAAGGATTGCGCCTAAAGTACCTTGTGAGCGTTTTTGCTTGAAGCCTGACATGTCCTGAATTAGCGGATGGGTACGCATTTTTTCAGTGAATGACATTTCAACAGTTTTCTGACCTTCGTACTCATCAACGATTAACTGAATAGTTTCACCTGTTGGGGTGCTGTATTCAGGAATAGTAACGAAACGTAAGTTCGGGTAATGTTCTTTGAACAATGCGCCAAGGTTTAAACCGAATTGGTTTGTCTTAGTAAATTGCGCTTTCATTAGTGGAGAAAGCAAGCAAGTCATTGTTGTTTCGTTGTCTACCAATCCCTCAGTTTGAGCGATCAGCTTTTTAAACAATTTACCGAAGTCATTGAAAATATCTTCAGCAACTAATGTTTCCCAGTTACCACCAGTTACCGCAGGCAATAAGCTAGGATCGTTGATCATGCCGTAGTTAGCCAAGCCATCAATACCGTAGATGTATGAATGGTTTTGGAACTTGTTAAGCGTCAATGCAGCAGAAATTTGTTTACGGCTTGACCAGTCGATACGCGCTTCACCCGCCATTTCCTGCTCATACTCACCAACACGAATAACCGTTTGATAGTGGTACGGTTGGCGTGATGGGTATTGCACGTTAACACCTGACATACCGTTATCATTGAAATCGCCATAGGTTGAAGTTTCACCTACTGACTCAATAACAGGGAATTGAACAAGTGAGCTAGTCCAGTTGCCTTTTTTAACTTCGCCGAACGCTTCACCCATTTTCATAGGTGACACAAGCACTTCGATTAAATTCGGATCAACCCATGTGGTAAATAGCGCAGGAAAACCACCATTAGGATTGGTAACTAATGATCCTGGCACAAGCTCAGCATCCATAGCCATTGCTAGGTTCGCTTTCTTTGCATCCGTTAATACCTGAGCGCCACGACCGAAGATAACGCCGTGTTCTTTATTGAGTACCGCAATATCGCTTTGTGTTAATTCTAAAGGCATTATTCAGTCCTCTTAAAATGCTGTAATTTTGATAAGTTCGCCAACATCACCGATGGAAGCTACCTTAAATTCTGTTTCTGTGAAGCCTGCAACTGTAGCACCCGCCGCACCTGTAGCGATTTCGCCTGTAGTATCAGAAGCAAATACCTTTTGGCCTACTGTTGCAGCAGTGGTTGTTTTAACCCAAAAGTCGCCACGGTCATAAAGCGTTACACCGAAGCCCGCAGGGATAAGCATTGATGTTTCAGCACGGTAGCCAGTAATCAAAGCAGTATTTTCACCACGACGAACAAAACCTACTACCTGATTGGTTAAATCAGCAGGCTTGGCATTCGCTACTTGACCGTTTGCAATGTTAACCCATGCAAAGCGTGCAATAGTCACACCTGTAGCCGATGCTTTTAATTGCTGATTACCTGCAAGCACCGCGTGGTACGGGCCAGCAGCCGCGAAATCACCCTCAACAGCTAAAGGGACATTGCGGTTAATTGTTTGTTGAAAACCTGTAGCCATGATATTACCCCTTACGAATATGACCAGTGATTGATTTCAAGCCCGTAGACGCACTTGCATAAGCTGAGTCTTGGGCAATGTTTGGAGTGTTTTGTTTGCCTTGCAACACAAGATCAACCATAGCACCGTATGCAGAAGGATGAACGCCTTTAGTAGACACGCCTGATTTAGCCAAAGCAGTTTTATAAACTTCTTCCGCGCTATCGCAAGCAATCTGACCAACAATCGGCTTAACCTTTTCGCGTGCTTCAAATAGAGCGGTTACTTTAGCAACAGCGTTAGATTCGATCATAGCAGCGTCCATAGCTTGCTTTTTGTCGTCTTTGTCGTCTTCATCTTCTGCGTCAGACTTTTTATCATCATCATCTTCATCTTCATCTTCAGCGACTTCGATTACTTCTTCATCTTCGGCGTCGGTCTTCTTCTCGTCGTCCTCGTCCTCAGCTTCCTTTTCTTCCACATCTTCGTCATGAGCTAATTGCCCCACAACTGCAATAATGGTCTTTTTCAGTTCTTCGGCTGAATCCATTCCAAGTTGTTCTTGGAGTTTAGATAACGAGCCTTTTTTCAGGGCAATTTTCTTGCTCATTAAAAATTCCTCAATTTCGTTAGGCATCTCATCTGCAATAATAGCATCTTTACCGATACGACCACGTTCAACTAAAGCAACGTGATTACCGTGAATATTACGCATCACACCGTCATAGTGCTCCCCGTTCCATTCACCGCCTGTCATATCAGCAGTATACGCATATCCCGCAGATAACTGGTTTAACTTCTCAGACTCAATCAGGTCGATTGCGTTCTGATCATATACACGTAAGCTAGAGTATACATTGTCCCCGTCCATTTCAACAACAGTGCCAATGCTACCAACTGTGGATTCTTTCTCAGGTTCTTCGGATGAAACTGGTGTGTGACGCTCTAACAGTTGCAAACCCTGAAATGTAGGCAATGCGCGTTGCAGCTCAGCAGGGCAGCGCAATAGCATATAAACCTTATTCGGATCCAATCCTAAAGCTTGCCAGTTTGGGATTTCTTGACCTCGATATGGGTTAATCGCAGCTTTGGTAATGCAGGTTCGATCAACGATTAGATGTCCATTGTTGTCTTTGTGCCGCGCCGTGGTTAGGGTTTGGAAGTCCATAGCGTATTTTGGCATAGTAAACGCCTTATAAATAAAATTGATTATAGCAAACGGCAGGCAATAAAAAAGACCCATTTAAGAGTCTAATTTACACCATATCCTACTATGGATTTTCGTCACAACTGCCCTTGCGATCAAAACTATTATCGCTCAATTCTTTGGCTAGTTTCAAGTTTTCATCATTACCTAAAACCTGAGCATCTTCGCTTAATTTAAATGGAATCCCATTAAGATGAATTACAGTTCCTTTTTCAATAACCATATCAATCTCCAAAAAATAAATTATATCACAATGGAAAGCCCTATTATAATGGTTTTATTTCTTCATTATCTTCTGCAATGTATGGTTTCCATACCCCAAACACAAAACACTTCCAGCCATACTTATATGATTCTTTTAAAAAAATATACTCCATATCAGTCTCACTGTAATGCGTTGCCACATCAGGCGCGTTTTTCTTAATATCCATCACAACCTCTTATAACTATTCAAACTTACTTTAATCATTTGCCATGCACCGCCATTGGATTTGAACGTAAAGCCTAGATCATTCTTTTTAAAGAATACTGGCTTGCCGTTCTCAAAGTCGTAGTGCGTTGCGTCTCTTGGTGCGCGTGCGCGTAGTTCCGTTGGGGTCATTTTGCATTCTCCCAGCTTCCACCATTTAGATGCTTGCAATTCTCTTTTGTCACCGATATATACTCTGGATCGTCAAATCCAGTTGTAATAAAGATGGAATCTCCGCTTAAATATTCTATCTCATATTCTTTATTTTCACTTAAGTAGCAAGGTAAATCACCATTAAAGCTTTTTATCTTAATTTTCATAAAAACCTCACAATTCAATAATAAGTCTAGGTCTACAACGGCAGTTTATGGCTTGAGCAGGTTTAAGCCATTCTCCATCCAAATATAAACCTTTCTGCAATTCATACTCTGTTCCGCTTGCTTTTACATGGCTAGGGCGTGGTTCCTTGCTCGCACTAGAATGAACCCATATAGCCCTTGTTACACCCAACTCAGTTGCTCTGGCTTCCTCAATGGCTTGGTTTATTTTACTTACTTGATCTGACGCAATAATCTTAGCTCTACGCTCTGACATACCATCGATTTCACGTAGGCGCTTTACTAAGCCCTCAACATCGTAACCACCCTTAACCGATTGCCACACAGACAAGCGCACACGGTCAAGATATTGTTCACCAACCGATTTAATCAAACCGATGTTTTCACCCAATGCAACTTGCATCTGTTCTTCAACATACTGGGAATGATTAAACCCAACCGTAAAGCCACGTCTACGCAGAATAGACAACAATCTACGCTCGTAGTTGGATTTGGATTTACCGACAAACACTTTCGCCATTTCAGGAGCAATTCGATCTAGGTTATACGACCAACGATTAATCACCGCATCCATGACGTGAGAAAGCCAATCTGTAATTCCATCCATTGCCAAATCATTTTTAAATGGCTTTACAATATCTCGGATTACTTCTGCACGGATTTCGTCAATCATATCCATCATCATGCGTTCATATTCTTTTTGAATACGAACGGATGGCGGTATTAACGGCAGAACGATTGGCTTTTTTTGTTTCATGGCTAACCTAAATTATTGAGCTTGGGTTTGGTTATATTACCACTGCTAGAGTGGTTTGATATTGAACATGTAGACTTCGTATTCATCAACTAGGTTATTTGATCCGCAATAATGATAGCCCCACGGTCTAGCGTAAAAATAAATAAGGTCGTCATAGTCGCATCCGTAATGAGTTGCCTCACAAGGCGCTCTATCTTTGATTTCTTGGCTTGTCATTTTATTACCTCACAGTGGCAAGGCTACATTGTAAATCCATTTCTTGAAGGCTCATTCTTGTTTTCGTGAACAATCAATTTTGTTTCCGCATAACCGATTAAGCATGTCTTAATTCCAACAATATAAAAATCACGACCAGTTAAACCATGCCGCACCCTTTGACCTATTTTATATCTATGGTTATTCATAATTCCACCATGCCGTCCAAGTCAGGCTTAGCTCTTTGCCAATGCCCTTCGTTAAAAAGATAGTACACGCCGCTAAACAACATCCAATATTCATCGTGCCTTTGCTGCCAGTGTGTCGCGTCATCGAGATTGGCTTTCATCACTTCTCCAAAACAATAGTACCGTGTGGAATATCAACAGATCGCAATTCCATAGGTTCGTGTTTGGCTAGTTCGGTTCGGAGGTCTGATAGTGGTTTCAATTCAGGCATTTCGAAATACACCTCATCCCAAGCATCATAAATATCATCCCAGTAAATGACGTTGTTTGTTTTTTGGTAATAAGTGATTTCACAATCTTCATCACTGTAATCTGTCGCACCAATAGGCGCACCATCCACGATTTTTTTCATTTGTTCAAAATCCATTCATCATCACTCCCACATAAATAATTAAAAACACTAAAGGTGACATAAAAGCAAAGGCAAGTAATTCAGGCTTCACGACTAACTCCGCAATGTCGGCATACCTTGTAACGCTTGCCTGTTAAAATATTTTCTTCATACTCGAAAGTATGGAATCTGAATAGGCATAGTAGTTTAGTCATCACACACCACCCTTAAAAACAGAACGCAATGCAGAAACAACCTGTTTAATTTCATCTTCTGTCTGCCATACTCCGAATTGAATTACGGATTCCGCGGGGTCGTAATCTCCATCGGCATACCCGCAGCCATAGTCAGGATTTAAAAACCATATGTCATCCCCGTGCTTCGGCTCAAAAGGCGCAGGCACTTCAATTCCATTAATGGTGATTGTGCGTGGTTTTAGGCGGAATTTATAAAAATCCAAATCAAAAATATTTAACGTTGTATTGCTATCATCCATGTCGTAAAAATCTTCGCCAACAATCGTGTTAGCTATTTGCAATTTTTTGCCATTAGCCCAAGCCAGCTTCGCTTCTTCCTTGCTAATTAATTCGCTCATTTCCCCACCTCAAATAAAATAATCCAAACCAATGGCGCTGCGTAGATCAGCCCTGCTAGTGTATTGTATGCTAGGTTTTTCATTTCATCTCCTTTAGTTCTGCTAGTGTGGTTAATGGTGAGTCCCCAAAAACACTCCAAAAACTAATGGCGTGGTCTGTATAAAAACCTAGCTTACTTGTTGTAATGAAGCTCACATTTCTATATCCAATCCATCCAGCCTTTTTAAAACCAATTCTTTCTAACTCCATAACCACCTAATCAAGCGGTTTTTCTTTGTTGATCTCTATTTTCATATTCTTTTTCATTTCTTCATATCCTCTCGAATCAATTTTTTAACGTAGGTGCTGAACTCTTTATCTTTGATGTAAGTGATAATGTCAGCATCTTTTGTCACACCTAAAGAAACCTTTTTGATTTCTCGCGTGTGGTTATAGTTTTTTTTCAATCAGCAATCTCCCATGACCCGCCGTTTAAATGACATGAACCATTCAAATAAGTAAAATACTCAAGACCATTATCAACCTTTACTAATCCACAGTATTCTTTTAGTTTTTTAAATTCATACTCTTTATCCTCGGTCAAATAATCAGGAAGCTCACCGTTAAAGCTTTTGATTTTTACTTTCATAATCACACCTCGCTTTATATATTCTTATAATACTGTGTCCACAGTTTTTAGTACAATTCATAATTCTAATATACTTATCATTTTTTCTTATGTATTAAAAAACCCACCTGTTACAGTGGGTCGTCAAATGTAGTTGCCTACGTGGTTATTCTACATCAACATCATTATACGAATCCATATCCTTAGTCATATCCAGTCCTGTATATGGCCCATCCTCGTCAGACTGAAGAATCTCGCGCTGTTCAATGTTATCAATCACACCCATGTCCACGTAAACCTGTGCCGTCTGTGCTTTCTTCAAATCAACGTCCGCTTGCTCATTAGCATCCAATTGATACAGCGGGTTAAACTGCCAATACAATTCAGGATCAATTTTACCGAATAAGTCTAGTTGAACCAAGTCAATGATAGTTTTCATCTGCGGAAGTATGTGCGCATTTTGCAGTGCTGCTACATGGTCGTACCATACGCGAATCTCGCTATCACCTGTCGCATTTAATCCGCTTGGTGATTTACCAAACATTTTCACCAATGGCATTTTTGCAGGGCCAGCCATCTGCTCAAAGGCTTGACTGCATAGAATATCTAGCGTGGTCAATGGGGTGTTAAGTTGGAAAAACTCCTCCTCTCCTGATTTATCAATCAACATCAAGTTTTGATTGTTCTTCATCTTAGAGAAGATTTGAGCGCGTGCTACTAGGTTTGCAGCCGAACCCTCGCCACCGCTTAGGACTGCGCTCATATCGGTTTTTAAGCCAGTGATGCTATATGTGTGTACTAGGTCACTCACGCTATCCACGGTGCGCTCGCAACGCTCTACATAAGGCTTCATTGCCTGAGTCATTGGCAAGCCCCCGAAGTTATAACTCGGCTTCATCATGTCGGGCACTGGTCGCATGATTAACGTCATCAATCGATCACGATGCACACGCTTGCCCAACACATACCACTCATACGGCACAAAGAAATCATTTTGTAGTGGATTATTCGCATTGTAAGCCGATGGGGTAGACCAAAGCGCTTCAACCAGTGAGAAGCCTTTTAATGAGCCTTTCTTGATGCCTTTCTCATTAATCAGCAAAGGCAAGTCTGTTTTATCTTCCTGCCCCTCAATATCGATAAACAATTGAGACCGCCCAAAGTAGTGATCGTTTTCAATGTGCCTGCGAATCAAGTCACGCACGCCTAATTCATCCAGGCGCTGTTCAATCTGCTTAATAACTTCCTCATCACCGCCTTTAAGCTTACCCCATTCCCGCGTCATTTCTTCAGCTACGGTTTCAGGCACTAAGCGATAATCAGCATTCTGTGACATCCACGATAGGGCAGGGTAGCCGATAAATGTTGAATAGAACTGCGGCTCCATGCCTGCATAGTTAGCCATTGCCCCGCACATACTATCTTGAGCGATAAGTGGCGTTACACCCGCAGGCACGACATTAGGCGCAAGCTCAGGGATTGTATAAACAAAATGCCCCGAGTCTTTGATGTCGTCCAACATAGTGACGACACGCTGCATCTGACGCAGCGCAGCATATTGATCAATTTTAGGAGTCTCTACAATCTCCTTTTTCTTAAACCATTTGAACATTATAGTTGTCCTAAAATATCGGGGTTGATGTTGAGTCCAGCTTGTACTGGGGCAAATCCCATTATAAACGCGTCGGCAATATTCGGTGACTTGATGTCGCGTTTAGCCAAATCCTTTTTAGATTCTACTTTAACTCGACCATTGTTGTCGAAATCTCGCATCGGTATAGCAAGCTCGTATTTCAACTTTTCAAGGTTTGGCATGGATGAATTAAGGCTGATCAAGTCATCAACCTTATAAGGTGGCGGTGTTTCGCCGTTCTTGATTGCATTTACCACCTGATAAGTTAAGCGAAATCTATCCGCTACAGACCACCATGCTTGGGCTTTGAGGTTAGCAAAGAAGTCTTTGTTCTTAATTTTTGGTTGGTAGAATGCTTCAGGTTTCAACACGGCTGATCCCGCATTAAACTTAGCATACTGGACATTCGCCCGAAGCTCTCTGTTCAACTCTTGGAATTTAGCGCCCGCAGAAGCACCAACGCCAATAGAGTCATAAACGATTAGCGCATTGCGCTCTCTCGCTGACGTATAAGCGCGTTTGCAACTCTTGAGTAGTTCATCCTCTTTTCCTGCCCATTCTTCGCACCAGTAAGCAATAGAGCCTTTCCTGTGTACGGTTGCGCACAAGTCGCTTCCATCGTCTGCAATATCGAAGCCAAGTCTTGACTGACCATCATCACCGAAGCCTAACAGCTTGTGAGCATCCACCGCAGCAAGAATCCACGATGTTTTAATAACGCTTGAGTCGTCATCGGTTCTTGGCTCACCCAAATAGATATGCTCGAAAGTGTCGGGATGTTGAATCCGATGGTTTTCGATTACCTGTAGCGCCGTGTTTGATAAGAACTGATTTTCATCAAAATTGACCTTGCGAACCAATGTGTTCATCGGAGGATTGACAACAAAATTACGCCAAACGAAATCAGATACCAGCGATGGATTGAATAAAAGCCAGCACTCTGAACCCTCTTTACGAATGGTCGGCTCTAATATTTCCCATTGCGATTGTGTAAGCGCGTGGCTTTCCTCTGACCATAGGATGTCGATAGATTCAATAGACTTAATTTCAGTGATGTGCCGCCAAAGACCATAGAACATAAATTCACTGCCAGTCTTTGAAATGATCTTGTTTTCAAGAATGCGGAACTCGCCCTGCAATCCAAATCTTTCAATCTGAATTTTCAGCAAGGCATACACCGATTCATCAATCTTATTTTGAATCTGACGAACACACAAAAACCGCAACTTATAGCGTGCGGCTAATTGAACTGCCATCCCTGCGGCATCCCATGATTTGCCACTCATTCGACCGCCGTACAGGATTTTATTACGCGCTCTTGTCGTCCAAAAGTCACGTAATACAGGATTTAAACTAGGTTTCTTTTTTTCCATAGTCTGCATAGAAATCGTCTAAACCTTTTGGAGTCATTGAGCCATCGCCTGAGGTGACATCAGTTTGAACTTTGTCACTATACCCATGATTAGCCAACATCAACTTTGTGATTGTTCCACTAAACGCCTGTGAAAGCCCACCATTAATCAAAAGCATCTCTTGCTTTGCTTGAATCGCATCTAACGTGTCCGAAAACTTAACCCTTAGTGGAATTAATTTATTCTCTGGCGTATCTTTAGCCCACTCGTATATGGTGCTTTTACTTACCCCTAGATAACAACAAAGCCCAGCAACACTAGGCACAATATTTTCAATTTCCTTGTACCCCTCAATCATGTAGTGCTTGGCTTTTTCTAGCAATTCCTCATCTAATAATGAGGGTCTACCAATTTCGCGACTCATTAAAAACCCTCCCAAACTAAAACCACATAATAACAGAAAAGCCCTCATAGGGGCTTTATCCATTCCAATATGTGCGGTTTAAATATTTGGTCTTTACTATACGCATAATAATAATTTTCACCATCCTTAAACACGTAGTATGGTTCGCCACTACCATTCGGAACTAAAAAATAATGCGTGGCACAATATGGAGCATTCTTCCTGATTTCTTCAATGGTCATTAATCCACTCCAATGCTTTATTAAATTCAGTCCAATCTATTTTAAATCCATTATTCAGCAATTTTGATTTAATGTTATTTAAGTCGGTTTGATTTTCGCAAGCAATGTACTGCTCTCCAAATAGCTCACTATGATCAAGAAAGTGAACTAAAGCGTAGCTTCCAACACGGTAATCATGCTCTATGGAAATCCATATTTTCTTCATCGCCAAGTCAAAATAATGGATAAGTCTTTTTCTTTTTGCAAGGACAGCATTATTCATCACAAGCTCCGATCATGGCTTTGTAAATATTTTCTAAATCTGCATAATGCAAATTATCTGATATTGAGCTGTATGCGCTATCTAGCATTCTTTCTGTCGGCTCCAAAGGCACAAGCTTATAGCCTTCTCGGTTTGCGGATGCTTGCCATGCTTCCCAACAGGTTTGAGTGTGCTTATCAACATAAAGGTCGAGATCGAGCGCAAACTGCATAAAATGGGCGTCATAGCGTGACTCAAACCACGCTTCAAAAGCCTTTCTCTCATTATCATGATTCATGCGAGTCTCCTTTTAAAATTTTACGAATATCTCTGATTTGGTGCGAGTAATCTACTCTAACATCAACAAAATCATCACCACCAATTGCAATTAATGCCTCATCAATCCGTTTCTGCAACTCATCCACCTCGGCTTGTTTGAAATTCCAAGCATCTTGAGCTGTTTCATACACGAATGTTTCTATTTTTTCACTTCCAACGCCTTTGTGTGTATTTGGCATTGTGTCCTTAAACCACTCATCAAAACTTTTCATCACACCCACCCCGCACACTTAGACGCTAAAAACAGAATAAAAAATACATTCGATGCAACAAGCCAGTTGATAAGCAAGTTTTTATCCTGCAATTTCTTCTTCATGAAATTCTTGTCACGATTTGCGATTGCTAGGTCATTGTTAGTTAGCTTTTTAGCCTGCTTCAACTGCTCAACTTCCATATTCAACATACGGACGCTTTGTTTCTGCTCGTCATCGCACGACATGCCCACCCCACGGCTAACCAACTCAACCGCTACGGCTTCTTTAATCTTGCTAACAATTTCCGCCTGTTTCTCAGTGCTTGCTCCGATCCGCAAAGTTTCGCTGATATAGTTTCGTGAATGCCCAATCAATTTAGATAGCTCAGAATTACTCAAGCCTAGTTTAATTTTCGCTTCGTTTACTACGTTTTTTAGTTCGATCATTTCATTACTCGCTATGTTTAAAATTACTGTTTGTTTTGTGTCTGCTGGAATGTTAATTTTCATAATCACCATGTCAAATAAGCAATAACATCAACGCCATCATTCTTCTCGGAAACTTTCTTATATTCATCATAATAAGTGCTTTCTGTTATTTCTCCAGTGTCATCATTATGCCAAGTTCTGATTCTTTGCGCTAAATCACTATCGACCTCAATTTCAATTAGCTCATCAATAAATTGCTCTTTTGTTTGGCTCTGGCAATCTTCTGTTGACCCATACATTTCAACAAAATAATCATAAACATCTTCTTTTGACTTTGCTGCATAAACAGCCTCATCGGTATTTTCAAAAATCTTAAAACCATTAATTTCCATCTCACACCTCAATACAATTTTTCAAATTAACTTCTTTAACTTCGCACCACCCGAAGCCGTTGTACTTATAAAACTTTTCATCAATCTTATAAAAACATGACTTCTTAAAATCGTAGTGCGTTGCGCCTTTGGGTTTTGTCACTTTAAGCCACGCTCAAACTCATTGTTCATCTCGAATAGTTCTTTACGTCCGAACCATTCAGGCTTCGCCACTTCATCGTCATTCATATCGAACCAAGCATAAGGCTTGATAATTAATTGACCATTCAAAAACTCGTTTAAATCCCAGTCAGACACGTTACAGCGTGCCGTTAAATCACCAATCTCGAAGTCTGCCAATCCATCTTCAAAGCGTACTAATTCAATTTTCATTTCATCACCCTATTCAAATCTGCGTAAATGTCTGCCCATCGTGCTAACTCAAAATGTGCTTTCTTCTGAACCATAAAATCATCATGTGCTATATGCTCAGCAGCGCGGATCATGTTGCGTTTTGCCTTATCAATGCTGAACATTTCGTCTTGCTCGACTTGGCTCATTTCGGTTTTGTAGCTGCGTTTGTTCTCGCTAGACTTAATCAACTGCTCTAAGTTCTGACGACTGCACCCTATTTTCTCGCATAGCGCTAATTTTCTGCCATGCCCAAACATGCACCAAATTTCTAATTCTTTCATGCCATCAACTCGAAAGCGTTTAATATTTTAGCCCATTGATCATCACTGCACTCTAACTGACCAATGAGTATTTTCTTCATAGTCGGCGCTGACATTTCAGAAAACACTGCCAGCTTCATGTATGAATGATCTTCACAAAACTCGTTAAGTAATTCGCGCCTACGGTTTGATGCATTGCGCTTGTTTTTATCGTTAAGCATTTGCTCGATAACAGGTTTAAAAACATCATCCACACCAGTGGCAAACGATTGCACAACACGCTTCACCACACATACTTCAAAATGCGGTCTGCCTAGTTGGTTTGCATATTCAACCATGCATTGGCGGATTAGATTTGGGTTTGGTTTGTTCATGACTAAAGCAAATCCTCGATTAACTTGCTGTAACCGCCGATGTCGTGCCAGCCGTCTTTGTGATTAAAGTCGCCGTTCACGATGCGCGCCATTTTTGAAGCAATCATATACAGTGCCATTCGGTGCGGATATGGAAGATCATTCAACCCATTAACGCGAACTTCCGAAAGCGCTTCCATGATTTTACCCGTAGTTCGAGCCACATCCTCAAAGCATCCATACTGCGCCTGACGCTCTGCAAGTGTTGCTTCAATGGTTTGTTGTCGCACCTGCTCGATTTCTGCGTATTGGTCGTTTAAAGATGACGCGCCAAAATCATGCTTGAACTCAGGTAACGAATCCATGAAAGGCAATTCTTCGGGCTGTGTGTGGCGTTGCCATAGAATGGTCTTATTGAATGATTTAGAGAAACCGCAGAGTGTTTTAAAATCATTCTGCCAATTATCACCGTTCCAAAATTTTTCGCTATTTAATTGCATCCAAAAATATCTATCGCAATAAAAGTTAGCACCCTCTGGAACTTCAATCCAGTCATTACCCTCTTTGCGATGCGCTTTAATCAAAGAATAATTGTTGCTAGGCTCTAAATACTCTTTCATATGATTAACCATATCTCGAAGTTCTTGTATGGTGATTTCTTTGGCATCATAAGCCTCCCAATTATCCAAAACGTCTGGATAAGCAGTCCAACCCTCTGTTGAAATCATGCCAACACGTTTAGAATTAAACAATTCATAACCAAGACTAAGAAATAATTCTTGCGCCTGCTTGTCCTGTTCTGCGGTTTTGCATTTAATTTTTAAATTTTCCATCACTTCCCACCTTTTAATTTTTGTTTAACTCTGCGCCAGTCCATATAGATTCTGCACGCTTCTAGTGTTTCAGGTGTTTTTATGCCACTTGCATAAGCCGATCTCAACTGCATAACATCTGCATAACTCATGTCATAGCACCACCCATTCGGTGTATCGTACTTTCTATACTTCTTAAACTCTGCCATTTTCTTCTCTTGTGTTTCGATAGAACAAATATAATAATTTTTATAAATATTATCCAATTCAATTATCTGATATGAATATTTGTTTTTCTTATATAAAAAAACCCCGATCATGGAGGTGGTCGGGGCATAAACGAGTTGTGATCTGGTTAATATATAGGAATGATGCCAGCGGTGCAAGCTTATAGATCAATGTGCCGTGACCTTACGTTGTCTGCCAACTCCATGTATGCATTCATGGTTCTAATGCTTATTTCATGTAATCGCTTTCTTGAAACCCTAATACCTTTGGTGATAAACAAACCTCTAAGTTTTTTGTATCTTCTTGGTGCTCCACCTTTCAACCACAAGCACGTCTCTTTATGTCTGGTTGCTTTCAGTCTTTTTGCTTTCTTTTGCTTTCTATTCATCTCACACCTTCCTATACTTATCATAATCCTTAGCAAAAACCCAAGTGAATGCAATTCTACCAACGCCAAGCATCCACTCACCATCTTTAAACTTAATTCGTCTAATTTGAATCACCTTTCCCTCTACTCTACTTCTTGCCAATTGTCCTACTTTAAAATCACTCATTTCTCTATCCGTTTATTGCGATATTTAGCCACTATTATGATGCTTTAAATGTGCTGCATATAGCTGTTTTTTTGCGTTTACAATTCAGTTACAAAACACGACAGTTTGGGGTATTTCTCTATATAATATTATACGAAACTGTCGTGTTGCAGCTTGGAATAGTGACTCATTCTCTGCCAACTTTCAGGTGTGATTTGCAGAAACTTAGAGTTGCCTGTTGTTGTTCTTCTTGCTGTGGTTAATCCCATCATTTCAAAAATTTCATTCAGTGCGCGAGTAGGTTTCTTGGTTAATGGGTACGGCTTCAATTCTAAAGTCGATTTCACTTCATCCCATCGACCATATTTTTGTGGCACAAGTCGAAGCCCCGCAAGCAAGAATCGATTGTCCACGACACGCTTTATAATATCGCTTGCAATGTCCTCATTTATGCGAAGCTCACTAATGTCTGTGTCACCAAACACCATTCGATAGGCTTTAATCTGAGCGCTGTCATACGCCCTTAGAGCGATGTTCTTATCTACATCATCCTTTTTAGGCTTTAACCCCTTATATCGTGAAAATCTAACGATCCTGCGCACGTTCTGCGCCATCTCGACATCAATCTCGCTTAACTGGTGATCCCACGGATAACCGAGCAATTTGCGCGAAATATAAGCCTGTAGCTGTAGCGATTCAATTTCTGTCTTGTCTGCAATCTCTAGTCGTTCTGCTTCCTCTTTCGTGATCGGATCTACTGTCATTAAAAAATTCAATTCTTCCGCATTTCTAACCTGAGCAATCTCTTTGATTTCTTGCTTCATAAAATCATAAGCATTACTATCCAAAACGTGAGATACATTAAACATGAAGTGTTGCATCACCCAGTAAAACCCATTGGCAAAGTCAGCACGGTATTTTATTGATTCAGCTTCACAGATGGCTTTGAACTCAGAATATTCATTCTGCACAAGATTCCCGCCCTCAAGCTGTGCTGATAGGCGATAGCCTGAAAGAAATGACTTTTCTGTAATCTTATTATCTCGCTCATTATTACCAAGCAAACAGACATGATAGTCGGGGATATATCGCACACGCGCCAACATCTGCATGAAATCCGTTGGGCATATACGATGACCACTCGCAATCCCTGCAATAAGCGTAAAGTGTGGGCTGTCGTGATGCTCAATACTGATTCCAGACGAAATAACAGGTGATGCAATAACAATCTGATAATCTTTCGAGTATTTCTCAGGGTTGCTTAAAAACTGCTTTTGCGCCTTATTGCCCTTATTCTTTGAGTTAATCACAAGAACATTCAAGCCTTGCTGCTCGAAGTATGCGCCAACATTGGCAGACCTGTCAGCGGATTCAATAGCAAGCCACACATTGCCGTTATTAATCGTCACTTCTGATAAAACCTTATAGATTAGATCGCCCATTTCTTGATAAATAAAACATTGACGACCAGTGTCTTTGGGCTTCTGCTGAATAATATTAAACTTAGTGTCAGGCAAAGCACCCTCAAAAAATCGAAGCGTTTTGTTGTCAATCGAAGCATCAGCAACAACGATCTGCTCGCACTCGCTAACCAGTTTTTTCAACTCAAAATAGATTGCCTCAGAATCAGCACCTTTTACCTTGCATTCTTTTGATGCTGTAAATCTGAGGTTTTGACTGATTTCATCAACAGCAAGATATGAAACACCACCAACAAATGATCTTAATTTAAAAGATTTGATTGACGGCAAGCACACCGCCAAAGAGTCAGTACTTAGCGTGTCATTTTCATGCTTCACATTAGAATACATACCGATGTCCAGCTTTAAGGAAAGCTCGCTAATCAGGCTAACTAATGGGGCAACCGCCATAAATTTCTTATTTTCAGATTTTGCCTTATCTGAGAATGGCTTAATTGTGTGTTTTGTTTTACCCGATGCGGTGGGCGCGGTAATAATATTAATTTTATGGTCAATTACTGCGGATTCTAGTGAATCAACAATAGTTACCTTGTGATTGCCCCATGAATCAACCTTAACCGCCTGTAGTGCTACTTTTTTGCGATTATCAACAATGCGCTGCACGCGATTAAAAATATCATTTAAGGTTTTTCCGCTGATTCGACTTTGGTCATTTACAGCGTTATAAATCTGCTTGATTGAATTAAATGCTGGAACTGCTTTTTCTTGCTGCATAGCATAGGTTAAAACCTTGCAAGCATAATCATATCGACTGCATGGCAAAGACAAGTCGATTTTACCCTCTACAAATTTAAGCTCACTCAGGCTGTAATCTGTTTTTTCAAGGTCAATTGAGTTTTGAAGCTCAACAGAAACAGATTGATTTAATATTTCAATGTTTTCTAGTGTTGGCAATTCAGGCGATAAAAAATCAATCGTGCATTGAAGTGATACACCCTTGTTTTTAAGTATGTTTGTAATTTCTTCTTTTTGCGATAAGTGGCCGATAACACAAATATCATTAAAACCAATAAATTTAAGTGTTGGTATAGCTTGAGCAATTGGCTTTTTTACTTCTTGTAGTGCTGTTGTCTTGCTTAGTGACGGATGGTAGGCACACTGAATATCAGCGTCCTGCATTGCAATAAAATACGAAAGGTTATTTGTTAGATATATTTTTTCACTTGTGCTAGTTAAGTGAATAGCAATATCGTTGATGTCATACGATGGGTAAAACTCTGGGCGTTTATCAGCACCAAATAATCCAAATGATGTTTTTTCACCAAAGCTATTGAACATAGCAATCGCAATACGATTAGAAATATCGATAGTTGTGCCGTCACCTCCATTCAAGGTGTGTCCGTCAAACAAGCAAAGCTGATTGCTTGAAATCCCCATGCTTTGAATTATCGGTATTTCATTGCTATTCGTGAATGAGAATTGTGTTTCTAATTCTGCTAACATTGTGTAAAATAACCTCGTATTTGCTCAATACACAAACCGCCCTGCACAGGCGGTTTTTTAATATCAAAATTTATATGATTTTGCTGATTCTATAGCGTCATAGAAATCTTGAAAATTATCACATAGACTAATTATTCTGCTTGATTTAAACACAGCGCCTTTAATGTGGTTTGGAAGTATAAACCTATTATTCTTGGCTGTATCGTGGTTGTGCCTTAAAATATTTGTCTTATCGACGCGTTCGCATAAGCTTCCAGACACATCATGATTCCACCCACATTCCAAGCCATGACTAACAAAACTACCCAAGCCCTGAATATCAGTATAATAATAATCATAAAAATATTGATCCACACCATCGTCAGCAGGGCGATTGTATCCATAAAAGCACAATGAATTAAAATCGTCAGGATTGCCGATAGCCATAACAACAGGCTTGTTTAGACCGTTGGCTAAAAAAGAGCACTTATCCAATTCTGTTTGGTTTGGGGTTGTGCCTTTAATCTCAATAAAAAACCCATGATTAGGCAAATAGAAATCTGGCAAATACCAGTCGCCATTATCTAATTCATAGCCCTCATTTTCATAAAGGTATTTAATGTTTAGTTTATCAAAAACATAAGCCCATTTTGCTTCTGTTCTACTTCTAAAACTGTAGCCATTGTATTTCGTTTCGATTGCCTTAATCATGTATTTGCTCACACATTAAAAATCCAATCATAGCATAAATTGACATCAAAAAAAGCGCATTATATAATGCTATAAAGATTTATTTAAAAGGTGCGGTATGCGAGGCGTGAAACCAACTAAGTTTTTAAATTTAGGCGAATTGAATGTAAATGAATCAATCATGATTGCCGACGCGACAAGGACAGAAGTGCGGGATGCAATCAGACGATATAAAGATAGATCATACATGACAAGACAGATTGAAAATGAAGTCTTAGTGGTGCGCATAAGATGATTACACCTAGACCATATCAGCAGGAAGTTATCGACAAGCTAAGAGAATCCTATAAAAACAAGAAAAAACACCCGCTGATTGTCATGCCGACAGGTGGTGGAAAGGCTTGTGTTTTGGGTTTTATTGCAGAGAACGCAGCGAAAAAAGGAAATGAAACGCTAATTATTGCTCACAGACAGGAATTGATTGCGCAGCTATCACTAACACTTTGTAATTTTGGGCTTGAGCATAACTTAATCACGGCAAAATCCACAGCAACAAATATTAAAGCGGATCAATTCAAAAACTTTGGTCGAGTTTTTTATAACAAAGATTCAAAGCTACACGTTGGGAGTGTTCAAACACTGGCAAGTCGTGTCGGTAAATTATCAATAAATCCAAGATTGATTATTATTGACGAGCAACACCATTTAAAAAAAGGAAACCAGTGGGGTTCAATTTTTGAAGCATACCCGAATGCGCTTGGGCTTGGATTGACGGCTACACCACAACGAAGCGATGGCGTAGGTCTTGGGGTTGATAGTGGTGGATATAACGATGACCTAATCCTTGGCGCTAAAATGTCATGGCTTATAGAGCAAGGATACCTAGCACCATATAAGGTTTATACAACTGCTAAACAATGGGATATTTCAGCGGTAAAAACAAAGCGCAATGGTGAATATGACGAAAAAGAGCTTGAAGAATTAATTGATAAGCCAAGCGTGACAGGTGACGCAATCGCGCACTATAAAAAACTATGTGATGGCATGTCGGGCGTTTGCTACTGCACGTCGATCAGCCACAGCAAGCACGTAACACAGCAATTCATAGAAAATGGAATACCCGCTGCGCATGTTGACGGAACGATGTCCGACGCAGAACGAAAAAAAGTATTTACTGATTATGCGGACGGTGTAATCAAAATAATATGCAATCAAGCATTAATCAGCGAGGGAACGGATCTTGAAAGCTTAACGCAAAGGCAAGGCGTGACACTCGATGTCTGCATAGACCTAGCACCATCAAAGTCGCTAGTTGTTGTTATGCAGAGGTGGGGTCGAGTTTTGCGAAAAAAACCAAACAAGACCGCGATAATTTTAGACCATTCAGGAAATGTTTTAAGGCACTCCCTGCCGTGCGCGGATCGTGAGTGGTCACTCGAAGGCAATGATAAAAAGAAAAGAGAATCCGATGAAAAAGACGTAAATATCAAAACATGCCAGCAATGTTTTCACATTCACGAGCCTGCACCAATGTGCCCGATATGCGGTTTTGTTTACCCAATACAACAAAGATCAATCGAAGAAGTGTCAGGAGAGCTTGTTGAATTAACAGAGCAAGATAAGGCAGAAATAAAACGGAAACAAGACGAGGAGAAAAAGCAGAAAAAGAGAGAGCAAGGACAATGCCAAACATTGCAGGATTTTCTAGCACTTGCTGAAAGTCGTGGATACAAGCAGGGGTGGGCACACAAAATGTGGGCAATTCGACAAAATCAAAAAAGAGGTATTTCACATTGAGAAACGAAGAAACTAACATCATGAACAGAATCATGCTTGCCATGTCTAAAAAAGGGTGGTTGGTATGGCGTAATCAGGTCGGGTTATTTAAGACAATGGACGGAACTCGCACCATCCCGATAGGTGTAAAAGGATCATCGGATTTAATGGCGATAAAACCGACTGTAATCACACCTGAGATGGTCGGGCAGACGCTGGCGGTCTTTGTAGCGGTTGAAGTAAAAACAGCAACAGGGCGACAATCTGAGCCACAAAAGAAATGGCAAAAGGCGGTCGAAAAATTAGGTGTGAAATATATCCTTGCCCGATCCGAGGACGACATCGAATAGATATGAAAAAGCCCTCAATTAGAGGGCATCATACCAATCGGGGTATTTTCGCAATTAATGCACCAAGTACACCACACTGGTTTTAATTTTCTAAATTGGCTCGGCTCTTTTAATTTACCGCATCTATGGCAGCGGATCACAAAACCCGCGCCATACATCGAATCGCTACCGCATACTCAGCGCTCGCAGCTTCTTGCATCTTCTCAGACCAAGCGTGACCACTATTTTTAATTAAGTCGGTGAACGTCAAAATACCGTCAGGTCGCCAACTAAATTCGTACTCGCTACCATCTTCGATTTCTACCACGCCGTCTAAAATCCAACGCTGTGGCATCTCAATCAAACCCAGTGGAAACGCTGTATTAAACGCATTACCTTTGAAGTAATCTTTTTTCAAGTTTCGCATTTGTAAACTCGTAAACCCTTTTGGGATTTTCTTGTAAGCTTCATGCCACTGAATTAAATCAAATTCTAGGGTTTTCATTTAAAGTTCTCTGTATTAAAGGCAGGATTCAACGTCTGCGATGGCTTTACTTAATATGTGGTTTGTAGTCTTAACATCCTCATCATTTAAAAAATTTGGATAATTAACTGTTAATTTTGATGATTCTAAACCCCCGTAACTCCCTACCAACTCATGACTTTCGACAAGGCGTTTTAAATCTTCAGTAGAAAATTCATATCGACCCCATAGCTTCACGCCAACACAACCCCTTGCATCATGCAGCACTCTCCTTGCTTCCTCCAATCCTTGTCTTTTAATAAATTCATTCGCTTTCATTCCGACAACTCCCGATCTTTTTTAGCCTGCTTCACCTGATACATGAAATTTACAAAAGCGCACAGACCAAGAAAAACAATAAACAGTAATATGAAAATCACGACCACTATCGAATCTTGAAATATTGTCATTTTGGGCGCTCCTCTAGTGATTCGCGCCAGTCGCCTTTGAATGGATTATTTTCCGCACTGATAAAGTGATTCCCTATGTATGATTCGCATGTATTCCATTCAGGTTCACCATCTTCTATATATGGCTCAGTTACCCATCCAAATGCATTCCCGTCCTCATCTGTTGCTATCCAGTTCTCATCCTTAGGCACATTCGTCCAGTCGTATTTAATCATTTTTGTCTCCTTGCTCTTGTGGCTCTGTAAGTGGCATCCACATATCAACAACACGGCTGCCAAAAGATTGCAGCCCATAACCAATCTCGTAATGCCTTTTAAGCGCAAATGTTCTGCTTTTTGTTGGCATAAAGCTTGTAATGCAGAATTGATCTTTATTTGGTTTCTTTTCAGAAAGTAAAATCCATTCACTCATCTTGCGCCCTCGCTTAAATACTCAATCAACTTTAATACAGTGTTATAACTTGGGTTTTTATTCCGCCCAGTGGCAATATTAAAAACCGTTTGGTATTGCAGATTGCATCGGCGCGATACCTCGGCAATATTGCGGTCTTGCAACTTCTCTTTTACTTGTTCAAGCGTCATCATTTAAGAAACTCCGTTATTTTGGTTTAATATATCACAATACAAAATATATGCAATCGTAGTAAATTATCTTAATTATAGTGTTGATTTTATCTTTCAATGTGCTAAAGTGATCTTACTTTAAGCGAGGTGTGAAAATGGATAATCAAACAAAAGCATGGCTAGATCATGTCAAGAAACACAGCATGACTTTCTCAAAAGATGACTTGGCAATTGTGATTGAAACATTATTCCAAGTCGGGAAAATTAACGCAGAAGAATATCAGCAGTTATTAAAGGCGGTTTAACATGAACGAGTTAGCAACCAAACAAGACAACGGTTTTTTGCAGTTGATGCAACAGGCGCTAACCACGCCTAACATGGATATGTCTGTATTAAAAGACATGCTTGCAATGCAAAAAGAAGTCATGGCACAGCAAGCCATCATTGATTTTAATAACGACTTTTCGGTAATGAGTCGTAAAATCCCTGTGATTTCTCACACAAAGAAATCGTACAGCACAACCTATACACCGCTTGAAGATATTGTAAACATTGTTCGCCCGATTCTATCTGAGCATGGTTTTAGTGTGTCGTTTAATAACGAGCAACTAGAAAAAGGCTTCGTGACTGTAACCTGTCAACTTCGACACAAAGGCGGCCACATGATCGAAAACGCCTTGACACTTCCGACCGAAGCGGTAACTAAAGGCATGAATCCAATGCAGGCAATCGGGGGTGCAATCAGCTACGGTAAACGCTACACGCTATGCGGCATTTTAAATATTGCAACCACTGCGGATGATGACAACAACGGTTTTGCAACAAATGCAAAAGTTGAATCTGCTAAAAAGCCGATCAGTGACGAAGAACTGACAAAAGGCATCCAAGCGATTAATGCAAAAACTTATACGCTTGAAAAGCTATTCAATGCACGTGATTTAACAAATGAGCAAATGATGCGTGTTGGTCGCGAGGTAAACCAAGATGCCTAATATCCTCTTACGCGCATCATCAATCGGGAATATCATGGCGTATCCTGAAAAAGATACGCTTGCCGATGGTGCGAAAACATATCTTGAAAAATTAGCCAGTCAGTATATTTTAGATTGGCGCGAAAACTTAAACACTTTTGAAATCGAAAAAGGTAAGGTGTGCGAAGACATTTCGATTGATCTGTATAACCTAAACCAAGATACGTTCTATATGAAAAATACAGCACGTATCAGCAACGATTTAATGACAGGCGAGTGTGACATACTCGACCAAGAAAAAAGCCTTGTAATCGACATTAAAACTGCTTACAGCAAAAAGACCTTTCCAATGTTCTTGACTGCATCCAAGCTTTACGAATGGCAGTTACGTTGTTATATGCATTTGTATAATGTTGATAATGCCGAATTGGCTTATTGTTTGGTGTCCACGCCTGAGCATTTAATCAAGCGTGGCGAGCCTGAGGACTGGCACATTGTAGACCATGTCGAAGAGTACAAGCGCGTAGCAATCGCATCACTACAACGGTGCGAAAAGAAAGAGCAACAGATGGTCAATAAGGCTATTTTGGCTCAAGATTATTTAAACAAATTATTATCAAGTAAGGTGAAACAAAATGACCACAGTAACAATTCTAGGAAAACTTGGCGGTGATGTTGAGTTAAAAGACGTAAACGGCACAGCACTTGCAAAATTTAGCGTGGCTCAAAATGTCGGCTTTGGTGATAAAAAGTCGGTAAATTGGTTCACCGTCTCAATTTGGGGTGGTCAAGCAAAGTCAAATTTTGTGGATTACCTGAAAAAAGGACAAATGGTTCAGGTTGTAGGTGAGCTATCCACACGCGAATATAACGGCAAAACATATATGGAAGTGCGTTCATATTCTTGTAACTTGGCAGGCAGTCCGCAGAGTGGTCAGCAACAAGCTCCACAACAGCAAGGCTATGCACAGCCCAAGCCACAGGCGCAACCTAATCCAGTAGATGACTCAGAAGAATTACCGTTCTAATCCATAAAAACACCCGCCACGATAGAAATGTCGTGGCATTTAAGGAAAATGAAAAATGAAAGTTAATGTAAAAAAACTAGACAGTAATGCTGTTATCCCGACTTATGCAAAGCATGGTGACGCGGGCATGGATTTAACCGCAATATCAAAAAACTATGATGAGCATGGAAACGTCTGCTACGGCACGGGCTTAGCCTTTGAAATCCCAAATGGTTTTGCGGGATTTTTATTTCCACGCTCAAGCAACACAAAAAAAGATTTAATTTTGGGTAATTCGGTTGGTGTGATCGATAGCGGTTATCGCGGTGAAGTGGTTTTGAAGTTTAAGTTACAACTATCATTAACCGAGTTCAGAAAAAAATCATATCACGATGATTATGAAATTGGCGACCGCATCGGACAAATCGTTATTATGCCAGTTCCACAAATTGAGTTTAATGTCGTGGATGAATTATCAACAACGGATCGTGGTGTTGGCGGTTTTGGTTCAACTGACCCAGTGACATCCGCTATAGAGAGCAATTGCGAATGAAAGACCTATTAAAAAACCCTGAGTTTGCCGAAGCGCTTGATATGATCCACAAGCAATACATTGATCAAATGTATCACAATGCAGGGAAGCAACCGCCTGTTCCTGAATCATTAATACCATTGAGTTATGCGGATGCAAAGATTCAAAAAGGCTTAAACCAGTTAAGGCAAGGTGCTAAGAATGCGCTTTACGCTGCGGATAAGCATTTAAAGAAAGGTGAAAATGTATGAGTTGGATTAGTGTTGAAGATAGACTGCCTGAATTTAAAGAAGAGACAGTGCTGCATGTCTTGCTAAAAGACGATGGAATAGATTTTTGGCTCCCTGCTAGGTATGATCAATTGCTAGAAAAAGCATGGTGGATACCGCAGAGAGAAACATTTGCTTATGATGGTGTTGAGAATGCTTTACACCTAATCACCCACTGGATGCCACTGCCTAATCCGCCAATCAAATAACAAGAAGCCCCATCACGGGGCTTTTTTTAAAAGATGCCTTTTAGCGAATTATAAATCGACTTCGCAGCGTCAATAAAATCTGAAATATATTTCTCCCATTTATCCCAGTTTCTACCACCCTCTAAAATGAGATGCTTTGTCGCAGCCATTACCCATGCTTTTTTGTTTGAGCCGTTCCCACCCTCTGCCTGAACTACATCCATTAGCTCCGTTACAGCTTCGTAGATTTCGCGCCCGACCGTGATTAGTGTCAGCGTTCCGTTAATTGCTTGTGAGATTGATACGCTCATGATTCCTTGACTCCAAGTTCTAGATTATTTGCAACTCGATTTGTCCATCCTTTACCAAATGTGCCGAACGAACTTAGTGATGTATAAAATTTCAATCGATTGGCGTTATACAGCATGATTGCTGCACTCGCATCCATTGCCTGCGCTGCTCGAAGCGTGGCTGGCCCCATGATACCATCTTGTGTAGAGCCTACTGTTTTTTGCAGAAGCTTAACCCCGCGACTAATACCGCTATTCACCGCCATGTCAAAAACATGAAAAGCCAAAGAAGCAGGAAGCTTATCACCACAAACCTTATCCCAATAATCACGCCTGTAGATTGCTTTTGCTTGATCTAGTGTGAGGTTTTTAATATCTAGGTTTGGGTAGCTGTTTGCAGCAATGCCGTATTTAGTGCCTTTATTGACACCAACACCTTGCTTTCCGCCTGTCCAGTTTCCCGCGTCTTTTGGGTTGGCTGTATATCCACCCTCATGTCCGATTAATAATTCAAATGCTTTATCGAAGTTCACTTATAGCTTCCCCTCTTATAGATTAATGTCGTTCCGTATGCCGTTAGGAATGCTATAACGATAAACAAAACGTCCATTATGGTGTCATGGTGCTTGGGTATCGAAAGCACGCCCACAATGGCAAGCATCCCGATACACATTAGACCTTTTGCAAACCAAAGCAATTCGATTCTTCGATTCATTACCATAAACAGAAAACAGAAAAAAATTACAATCAAGCAAATATTAGTGATCATCTTCAAAATCCTCGCCAGTCTTGGCCTTATAGCTACGATTAAATAACTTTTTAGCCAATTTTGGTATTACCGATTGTAAAAATTCAGGGATGAACTGCCCTGAAACTGAGTAAATGAAGATGATTACGGTTAGCCATCCAACATGAAGATGCCCCGATGGTGTCATTGAGCCGATTAATGCCCATGTCGGATATGACAACACACCCGCAATAACACCGCCTGCGAAAGCGGATTTAGTTCGTTCTCGTGGCGGTTGTGGTGATGTTAAGAAATAAGCAATCATGCTTAAAGCGGTGACGAGAAGCACAAGCGCAATATGCTCAATATGCTCCTCTAAATTTTTAAAAATCTGCATTGGTTCGCTCTATATCAGTTTTACCGATAATAACACTTTTACCACAAAATAAAAAAACCCCTAGAAAGGGGTTTGGTTATTTAGAAAGTTGCCAACCATATACTGTGTGTTGATGATACCGTTACACCAGATGGTATGACCTTATTAGTGCCAAGCGGTTTTGCGTACACTTTACAAAAACCGTCCGGTCGTTCCGTTGAAACTGTCGCAACCCCGTCTGTTAAATCTGTTCCAATTGCAGAAGATGCTTCTATACTTTCGATATTTAGTGCTAGTGCGGTTTTACTTCCAGTCCAAGATACAGACTTAAATACACCCGGAAAGTGCGTAATCTGTGCGCTAGGGGTTGCCCCAGATATATCCAATACAAGTCCGTTGTCAAAGGTAATCTTAGATAGATTAGAAGTTCTGCGACCTGACGCCATAGCGGTGTAACCATCAGACACCTGTATTTCTCTAAGGGTGGTAAATTCGTGGCTATATGTCAGCCCGCGTTGTTTATCAAATTTCGTATAAAGAACACCAGACCACATTGGGTATAGCTTTGATGTGTCTGCACTATTGTACGCAGTGTATTTTTGTCGCATAGTAAACTCATTGAACGCCATTTCCGCACTAGAAAATCCCAAATACTCTATTCCGTCAACGAATAATTTACGCTCACTAACAACAATACAACCCGAAGCAGAGCCGTGGGCTGGAATCCAATCTGGTGTTATCCCCTCCACGCCCGTTGGAGCTGCGCCAATTGCAAACTCAAGAATACCATTCGATACCAAAAGGCCCCTTGTATCCGCGATTCCCATTTCAGAACCCGTAATAATGCTTGCGGTATAAGCCTCTGGTGCAACTCCATCTGATAACTTAAACCAGCCACGTGAAGTTCCGCTTGTTGGGGGATATGAAGGGTCATTACCGATAAATTTAAAAGTTGCTGTATGGGAAGAATTACTTAACCCATCAACAATTAGCTTTGATATGTTCATGGCTTGCGCAGATGCATTTTCAGGATTGCTAGAGTTGCAAGACACTGTGCCGCGAGCAACACCATCAACGGATACCTCAAAAATACCACCATTACCATCAACATAATGATTAAATAGAAATCCAGTACCAGTGAAAACAACATTAAATGTAGCATTTAATCCGTCACTAGATCTGAAATATGCATTATCGCCAGTTCTAATCGGGGCGATGGACATCCCTGTAGCATCAACATTTACAGAGGGTGATCGTATTGCACCAGTGAATCCATAGCGCATACGCCAAAAATTATCAACATCTGCAATAAAATCCCATTCGATTGTAGTCCAACCATTCATGTTTAAGCCGACACTGAACTTATACGCACTATCTGATGTATATTTTGGGTTTTTCCAGACATATGAACGCCCAACGCTGCACAAGTCTTTTACTCTATTGAAGCGATTTGTAAGCTTTGATGAATACGCATTTTTAAAGCTGTCTTTTGTTTGTGTTTGAGGTAAAACCTCAGAGTTATTTGTTTTAAGTGCGTTAATTTGTGCTTGGTTTAAGCCGCTTGCGTCCAAAACATCAACTGTGGATGTTTTATTTGGTTTTAAAACCCAACCAGTCATATCTGTATTTGGGTCATTTTGATTTCCCGCGACAGTGCTTACAACCTCAGTGACATTATCATCAAGAAGTAAATTTGAACCTTCAGGATAACCGCCAATTAGAGTCGATAAGCCCGCATTGTATTGGTAGCGCCCACCTTTACACAGAAAAGAAATGTTTTCCGTAATGTCAAATAGCACACCGTTAAAGTCCGTGCCTTTTGGCGGCTTACCACCTGAGCGAATGGATTGCATTGTAAGCGGTGGAAATCCAAGTCGGTAAGTGGCGCTATTATCAAATTCGCCTGTTACGTTTTGAATTTCAGTTTTTTCGCCTTCTTGAGCGAATGGCGTAGAAATTAATCTAGTAGGTTGTAGCATGTCTTATTCCTTAATTTTTTGATGAGCTATCTAAGCTCCGACCAATTACTCAGTATAGCACCAGTCATGGTATAGCTTGAACCGTTGGGAATTACGGCAGTTACATGGATTGTTGCAGATTGGTTGGTTCTCAGGAGTTCAAGACCATCAATAATCAAAGCTAGGGCTGATCCAGAACTTCCAGATGCAAAGATTGAAATTTGAATTGGTCGACCAGTGTTATTTGTGTATGTTGATCCTAATGATCTTGAAACATTCTGCCAAGTCTGCCCAACTCCCAAGTCTGTGCTTTGTGCAATTGCGGCGGCATTCGATGGAGTAACCGCGGCGCTAACATTGCTTTTATTTGCAACCTCTGACGCATTAGCAAATCGACTAATACCTACATTTGTGGTAGTGGCTTGCTGCGTTCGATCTCCTAGCGTCTTACCTTGATTGGCTGTTAATGCCGCATCCGTTGCGGTACTCGATAAACTATCAACAATCTTAACAATCCCCGCAATACTCGCAGTTGCAGAAGCGATAGAGCCAGCACCCGAATATATAGCCCAACGTCCCGCAGTGCCGCTGCCGTTTGGATCGGTTAAGTTGTTCGGGATAAGGCTAATGTAATCACGTGTGTAGTCGTTTGATGCAAGAACACAGCCTTGATCATAACCGCCAATTTTCGCAGCGTAGGCAGGGTCAAACTGAATGCGTAGCCCTTTTTGACGATGAACCATGTTCGAACTAATGGCATAAAGAGCGCCGTTCATGTCTTGACCGTTTGGAGCAATGCCGCCCGCATCTTGTGGGGTCATTGTGATAAGCGGGAAGCCATCATTGAGCGTGGCATCTTGAACGTCTTGTGCTGGCTGCCGCTCCTCTTGTATCGTGTTTTTATTCGTGGCGTTCCAAGCAAATGCTTTAGACCACATAATTTCAGGATTGCTCATTGAATGAATACTCCGTAATCAAATGTTTCATACTCTGTACCGTCAAAGCCGAATACCTCTGCAATTGGTTTTTCTTCATAAGAGATTAACACACCGCATGGCTCAGGTAATAACTTCAAAGTGTAGACAATTAAGCGCTGGAATGGCGTTAATTCAAACTCAAAAATATACTTTGCTGTCATGTGACCAGTGATGTAGTAATAAGCTTTTTCAGTAAAAATCATCTGAAGATACTTATTAATATTTGGTGCTGTGGCATAAAGAATATTTGAAGCAGCCTTAATAATGATTAATTCTTTATAGAGGTTATCTGGCAGGCGATAGGTGTTAAATTTTGCGCTGCCCGCGCTAAATGGAGCGACATTAAAAGGCGTGAAGTTTTGGGATACAGGATCAGTCTTAAATCCAAATGTGATTGCATCGGGGTCGCTCATCTGCACATTTCGGTTTACACCAACAATGCGCCCCCAAATATCCAAGCCCCACGATGTTGCGGAGCTTAAACGCCATAACATCGAGTAAAATTCCTCTGCCGTATGCTCAGGGTCTAGCGCATCTGCTATACCATCAATAATCCCGACAATAGCGGGACTGTTTGCATACTGCGACATCAAAGTATCTTTAACATCAAACATTAGACAATCTCTATATCAAATTCAGTGGTTACTGGGTATTCATCCACGCCAAGCTCAAGAAAATTAGCCCATGTTATGCCATCAAAGCTTACCTCAATGTCAAGCAGACTTAAATCAATCGAATTACCAACAGGGCAAACATAAGCGGAAGCTCTGAGTTTTTGACCTATGCGTGCGCGAGTTTTTCCAGTTTTCAGCGCATCAAGAATAGCGTTTTTAATTGCCTTTTCATCTTGCAATGACATTTCGTTTTTGTCTTCAAGCGTGATTTTAAACTTAACTGCTTTTAATGTCGGGCGAAGAAACTTTACCTTATAATCGGGCGGGTCTACTGGGTATGTATCATTGTCGTAAACAGTAACTTCTGTATCACCTGCAAAAGAGCAACCAGTTCCGCCTTTAACTAAAATCTGCCATGCAATGTCATAATCAACACCGCCGACCACAGAACACAACAGGGTGTTTCGCGTCACTGGGTAATTAGTCACGCCAAAATTTACAGTCGCATCTGTTGGATTTGACTTAACCCAAACATCGACTACGTTCGGTAAATTGGCTACAGCACCACGCACAGCAGCACCGGTCAATTTAGCATTTGCTGAAACAGATTCTTGCCTACGTTGCTCGAAGTTTTCAGGGCTTTCAGCATTAACACCTGCAATGGCGGCACTTGTATTTGTCGCACGATCTAACCCCGAAAGAGCAACAAGAATATTTGTGATTGTGTCAATGGATGCTTCGATTGGCCCTGCGACAGTGCATTGCACAAAACCGTCGATATAGCCAGTTGAATCAATAATCAGTTGAGTTGTTGTCTCCCAAATATTGCCCGCAACATCGCTGATTCTATATCCAGCGGGGACAATCGTTCCATTTAAACCATGCAAGCGGATTTCAGCAATTGAGTATGTTTGAGATTGTCGATTAATAAAATACAACTCACCAATCGCATCTTGCCAAATACCTGTGGAATATTGCGGGTCAATCTGATTCATTAACTGAATCCACTTATTGCGCTCGTTTTGAATAACCGCTGTGATCGATGTTGCTAACTGCCCTTGTGGGGTGTTCATTGCGGTATTCAGGTTTGAGCCAAAAGCGGTTTTCAGGATTTCCCATACACCTGCGAGCACTTCATCCGTTGTGGGAGCTATAATGCCATTTTCGGTAATTTCAATATCAGGAATCATAAACTCACAACTCCCGTTTGGTCTTGATCATTTGTAAATTTAATCATGCCACTAAGCACCCGATTTTCAATTTTATTGAAGGTTATATTAGCACTAATCACACCATCGACAGATAGTGCGGCTTGCCTTAACTCTGACTGATACAAGCCAAGCGGATAGGATGATTTCCCTAAAATAGACTCGGAATAAGGAATGCCATCATTTTTATTGAAATACATATCACCACGAAATACGCGACAAGCCGATGCAATGTCTTGCGCTTGTTGGTAGACATCACTAGCAATGGCAATATTGCCGCTTGAATCCAATGTCAAATCCCAAGTACTAGGAAGTAAAAAAAGAGTATTAGCCATTTCTTGGAATCCCCACTGGTTGCTCTGTATTACCTGCGCTGTCGTTTGCTTGGCTGTGAATGTGTGTATCTACCACAACACCATTGGCAAGCGTTAAAGTGCCACTAGGCGCAATAGTTAAGCCGTTGATGTTCACATTACCAGTCGTCTTAATATTCATCCCGCTATCAAGAAACTGAATATATTGCGTAGGCGCACTGTTCAACATACCGCCAAGATATACAGCATCATTGATATTAAATTGTCTACGTGAGTTTGGCGCTGCTTGTTTCTTGTTACGCTTCACCATCGAAATGTCGCGCTCACAATAGGCAATCAAGCCAATATCACCGACTTTTGGATTTAGAATGACTGCGTTACCGCCTGCTTGTAATCGAAAGAAAGGCACATTATTAATGGTTGCACGGTCATAGTTGTTATTTGATCCATCCACCATAAAAACCATCGGACGAACGGATAAAAAACCGACCGCAGCCGTGCTACTTGCTTCTTGAGTGACAGCCATGACCTCGCCTAGCATTAGGGTGTGATTTTTACCCATAAGCGAGCGCACAATGGCTTCAAATTCAGCAGCACCGCCAACGCTTTGGGATGCTCTATAGTTTGTCGTCTGTTGATCATTTTCTAACGGCATCGGTACTATTCGCCCAAGTTGCATTAACTTCCATAGACCAGCGCCCATTTGGTACGCCACTTTCAAGAATGGTTTTCAAGCCGTACACGCGCCATACACCATTACAGACCTCAATGATACTATCTTTCACCTCTAAGTTTCCACCAAAGCGAACCAGGGGATTATAGAAGCATTTAAACGATATGCCTTTAATGTCGGGGGTAGGGTAGCCCTCAAGCCCACTAGTAGGTCGTATCTGTGGTATAGGAATTTCGCGCTTAGTGTTTCGCGGCGCAATGGCAATCAGTTTATGCTCGATGTACAAATCGAAATCATAATCATGCGCTAGTTGGCGTATTGTTTCTAAGTTCGCACCCTCGGACATGAAGCCATCGGGAATGATATGAGAAACACCGTTGTTCTTAAATTCATAGCCCATTCGTGTTTCAGTGATAATCCTAATCACTTCTGCTACATCAACCTCGTTAATAATGGCTAGAGGTTCAGCGGGCTTCATTTGTTCGACTAATCCAACAACGCTATCAATATCAAGAAACGGGTCGGGCGCGGAATCCATGTTAATAGTTGCAGTAGTAATATTGCCCTTATAAATAAGCTCGAATGGCTCGCCCTCCTCTCCCGCTTCAATTGCAACCTCATTCAACATTGCGTCTAACGTATTCCATTGCACGCGAAAAAGCGCAAGCATTTTAGTTAGCGATAGGCCATAGACTTGAATCTTAGCGGTAGGCGAGAGCGCTCCGTTTCCTGAAACAATAGTGCAAGAAACACGAAGCTCAGACGATGATAGTTGATTGTATTCACTTTCAAATACTTTTTGCTCGCCGTTTTGGTTTTTTCCGTTCAGGGTGATTGTTACCCTTAGTTTTTTTCTGTTCATAAAAAAAGCCCATCTTTCGATAGGCTTAGTTTAGCATTTAAATCTATTTTAATCGCTTCTGTTGATCTTCTGGGAACTTTGTGTCTGCGCCCCAATTTGTTTCACTTTCCATGATAAAGCAATCGATTTCATGAATAATCTCATAACCATCATCTGAGTAAACAATTAGTTGTGGGGTAGCCCAAGTTGATGCTAGATAAGTATAATCATCAGTTACAGGCTTTCCATTAGTTAAAATATTTCCAGCAGTCCACTCATAATCATCTTTAAGGCCTGCGCCGCATTCTTTATAGCCTTTTTCATTAATTAGATTAACGGCTTTTTCCCAATCAAAAACCATTAACTCCTTTCCTCGATTAGCTTCACCATTCGCAAATGCTTGCATAGAATCCATAATTCAATCCTCATTGATACCTAAA
>Ga0172374_1000254_pt1 | contig 42358 bp, 40 predicted proteins | sample LakKiv3m_FD_114536 | JGI IMG/M metagenome (GOLD analysis project Ga0172374, IMG submission 114536) | Freshwater microbial communities from Kabuno Bay, South-Kivu, Congo - kab_092012_10.3m | ecosystem: Environmental > Aquatic > Freshwater > Lake | place: Democratic Republic of the Congo... | reverse complement strand
CTTTCTTGACCATTCCGGCAATCTGGCCGGCCATGAAGGAGCCGGTCTCGACGTTGCCGTCGAAGACGGCGCGGCGGAGGCTGCCGAGGGTGAGTTTCTCGAGTTCCTCGAGCGTGGCGCCGTTCTTGGCCAGTTCGAGATACTCGGTCGCCATCGGATTCTTGAGGACGCGCACCGGCGCGCCGGTCTGGCGGCCGGTCACGACGGTCGAGGTGTCGCGCGCGTCGACGACCATCTTCTTGTAGTTGTCGTGGATCGGACACTCTTCCGTGGCGAGCAGCACGGTGCCGACCTGGACGCCTTTCGCGCCGAGCGCGAAGGCGGCGAGGACGCCGCGCTGGTCGGCGATGCCGCCGGCGGCGACGACGGGGATCTTCACCGCGTCGACGACCTGGGGAACGAGCGCCATCGTCGTGAGTTCGCCGATGTGTCCACCCGATTCCGTGCCTTCGGCGATCACCGCGTCGGCGCCGGCGCGTTCGACGCGCTGGGCGAGGGCGACCGTCGGCACGACGGGGATGACCTTGATGCCGGCCTGCTTCCAGGCTTCCATGTAGATGCCGGGATTTCCGGCGCCGGTCGTGACGACCGGGATCTTCTCTTCGACGACGACCTTCGCGATGCCCGCGGCGTGCGGGCTCATCAGCATGATGTTGACGCCGAAGGGCTTCGATGTCAACTCCCGACAGGCGCGGATTTCGCGGCGCACCCAGTCGGGGTCGTTTCCGCCGGCGCCGATGATCCCGAAGCCGCCGGCTTCGCAGACGGCGCCCGCGAGTTGCGCGGTGGCGATGTTCGCCATCCCGCCCTGGATCAGGGGATAGGTGCAGCCGAGCAGTTCCGTGATGTTCTTCATATGGATCCTCCTATAGGGTGATGATGGCACTGCCCCACGTGAAGCCGCCGCCGAAGCCGACGAGCAGGGCCTTCTTGCCCCGGGCGTCGGGATGGGTGTCGCGGTATTCGTCGAGGGCGATGATGATCGAGGCGGCCGAGGTGTTGCCGTAGTCGCGGATGTTCATGAAGAATTTGTGGAACGGGACGTCGAGCGCGCGGGCGACCGACTGGATGATGCGGATGTTCGCCTGGTGCGGAATCACGACCTCGATGTCCTCGAGCTTCATCCCCGCGACCCGGAGGATGTGCGTGATCGCGGTTTCGACCGCGTTCACGGCGAAGGCATAGACTTTGCTCCCGTCCATGCGGATGCGGTCCTTGACGACCGAAAGGGCGTTCTCGACGTCGCCCGAGGAGGCGGTGAAGAAGTGCGCCGCGGGGACGGGATAGCGGGCCGGTTCGAGGATCATCGCGCCGGCGCCGTCGCCGAAGAGCACGCAGGTGTTGCGGTCGGTGTAGTCGACGCACTTCGTGAGCATCTCGGCGCCGATCACGAGCGCGGCGCGGAAGCGCCCCGACTGCAGGAGGTTCGACGCGATTTCGAGCGCGTAGATGAAGCCGGTGCAGGCGGCATTCACGTCGAACGCCATCACCTGCCGGCCGTTCAGGCCCAGCTTCGACTGGACGAAGTTCGCCGTCGAGGGCGTCTGCTGGTCGCCGGTGATCGTCGCGGTGACGATCAGATCGATCTTCTCGCGGTCGTAGTCGGCTTTCGACAAAGCGTCGAGGGCGGCCTTGACGGCCATGTCGGACGTCTTCTCGCCGTCCGCCTTGCGGCGGTTCATGATCCCCGTCCTGGTTTCGATCCATGCGGACGAGGTGTCGACCATCTTCTCGAGGTCGGCGTTGGTGATCGTGCCGGGCGGGAGATACCTGCCCGTCCCGACCAGCTTAATCCTGGGTTTCATCGGATCCTCCGGTCGGACGCGCGGCGGCCGTGACGCCCATCGCGCGGAATTTGTCGTAACGCTGATGCAGCAGGACGTCCGGCGCGATGCCGGACAGGGTCGCAAGGGCGCGGGCGAGGAAACCCTCGCATGCGACATACCCCGTTTCGGGATCGACGTGGAGTCCCTCCCCCTCGGGCATGACCTCGTCGATCGTCCCGAGTCCGTAAAGGTCGGCGGCCGTCAGTTTCATGAGGGCGGCGGCCTGCGGGGCCTGCTCGGCGTCCTTGTAGAGGATCGCCGCGAAGCCTTCGGGGCTCAGGATCGAGTAGGTGGCGTTCTCGAACATCGCGATGCGGTCGCCGACGCCGATGCCGAGGGCGCCGCCCGATCCGCCTTCGCCGAGGACGATCACGACGACGGGAACGGAAAGGCGCATCATTTCGCGCAGGTTCATGGCGATCGCCTGGGCGATCCCGCGTTCCTCCGCGCCGATGCCCGGATAGGCGCCGGGGGTGTCGACGATCGACACGATCGGACGGCGGAACTTCTCCGCCTGGCGCATCAGCCGGAGCGCCTTGCGGTAGCCTTCGGGATGGGGCATCCCGAAGTTGCGGTGGATCTTCTCGTCGGTGTTCGTGCCCTTTTCATGGGCGATGACGGTGATCGGCCGGCCGCCGAAGGTGGCGAGCCCGCCGACGATCGCGGGGTCGTCGGAAAACAGGCGGTCGCCGTGGAGTTCGAGGAAATCGGGAAACAGGCGCCGGATGAGGGTGACGGCGGTCGGACGCTTCGGATGACGCGCGAGCCTGACTTTCGCCCAGGCGGCGTTCGTCGAGATGTCGTTCACGGTCTCACTTCCCCGGGTGGAACTGGAGGAGGCGCGCCAGGGTGACGCGCATGTCCTTCCGGTTCACGACCAGATCGACCTGGCCGTGCTTCATCTGAAACTGTTCGGTCTGAAACCCGTCCGGGAGTTCCTGCCGGATCGTCTGCTTGATGACCCGCGGACCGGCAAAGCCGATGAGCGAGGACGACTCGGCGATGTTGACGTCGCCGAGCGAGGCGAAGCTGGCGGCGACGCCGCCGGTGGTCGGATTGGTGAGGACGCTCACGTAGAAGAGACCCGCCTCGTGGAAACGGGCGAGCGCGCCCGCGGTCTTCGCCATCTGCATGAGGGACAGGATTCCTTCCTGCATGCGGGCACCTCCCGATGCGGAAAAAAGGATCAGCGGCAGACGGTTCTCGCAGGCGTGCTCGACGAGCCTGGCGACCTTCTCGCCGACGACGGAGCCCATCGACCCCATCATGAAGTTGGAATCGAGGACGCCGATCGCGATCATGCGTCCGGCGAGCTTCGCGGTGCCGGAAAGGAATGCTTCGTTCAGGCCGGACGCCTTCGCGCCGGCGGTGAGTTTCTGCGGGTAGTCGGGCATGCCGAGCGGATCGAGCGAAACGAGTTCGCCGTCACGTTCGGCGAAGGTGCCGGGGTCGACGGTGATCTGGATCCGCTTCGCGGCGCCGATCTTGAAGTGGTGACCGCAGGTCGGGCAGATGCCGTCGTTCAGATCGAGGACTCGCTGGTAGACGGCGTTCTTGCACTGTTCGCACTGGACGAAGAGCCCTTCCGGAATGTCGACGGTGCGGACGGGTTCCTCCTTGTTCAGGATCGTCTTCTTGAACTTGGCGAGACGTTCCTTGCGTTCATTCAGCGAATCGGGCATAGCGTTCGCCTCCGATCGTCGCCGCGAACCGCGGGATGAATCCGGTGTCGATCTGACCCTTGACGAATTCGGGGTCGTGCATGATGAGATAGAGGTATTCGATGTTGTTCCTGACGCCGTCGATGACGAACTGCTCGAGCGCGGTCCGCATCTTGCGGATCGCGTCCTTGCGGGTCGGCGCGTGCACGACCAGCTTGGCGAGCAGGGAATCGTAGTAGGGCGGGATCTCGTAGCCGGCGAAGATGTGGGTGTCGACGCGGACGCCCGGTCCGCCGGGAAGGATGACCGAGGTGATCACGCCCGGGGTCGGGCGGAAGTTCTCCATCGGATCCTCGGCGCAGACTCGACACTCGATCGCGTGTCCGAACGTCTTCACGTCCGTCTGGCGGAACGGCAGTTCGTTTCCGTAGGCGATGCGGATCTGTTCACGGACGATGTCGATCCCGGTCACCCATTCGGTCACGGGATGCTCGACCTGGATGCGGGCGTTCATCTCGATGAAGTGGAAGTCGCCCCCCGCGTCGACGAGGAACTCCATCGTGCCGGCGCTCACGTAGCCGACCGCCTTCGCGAGCCGGACGGCGGTCGCGCCGAGCTTCTTCCGCAACAGGTCGGAGATGTTCGCACCCGGCGATTCCTCGATCAGCTTCTGGTTGCGGCGCTGGATCGAGCAGTCGCGTTCGCCGAGATGGACGACGTTGCCGAACTTGTCGGCGAGGATCTGGACCTCGATGTGGCGGGGCCGGTCGAGGAACTTCTCGACGTAGAGGGACTTGTCGCCGAAGGAGGATTCCGCTTCAAGCGAGGTTCGCGCGAAAGCGCGCGCGAAAGACTCGTCGTCGTTCACGACCGCGATCCCGCGTCCGCCGCCGCCGCCGGCGGCCTTGATCATCACCGGATACCCGATGCGCCGCGCGACCTTGAGGCCGGCCTCGACGTCGTCGATGACGCCTTCGCTGCCTTCGACGACGGGAACGCCGTTCTCGGCCGCGATGCGGCGGGCGGCGACCTTGTCACCGACCATCGCGATCACCTTCGAAGGCGGCCCGATGAAAGCGATGTTGCAGCTCTCGACCATCTCCGCGAAACGGGTGTTCTCGGAGAGGAAGCCGTAGCCGGGATGGATCGCGTTGCATCCCGTCGCGATCGCGGCGGACAGCACGTTGTTGATGTTGAGATAGGAGTCCTTGCTCTGTTCCGAACCGATGCAGACCGCCTCGTCCGCGAGTTTCACGTGGAGGGCGTTGCGATCGGCGGTGGAATGGACGGCGACCACGGGGATGCCCAGCTCCTTCGCCGCGCGGATGATCCGGACGGCGATCTCCCCGCGGTTGGCCACGAGGATCTTATTGGGCATCGGCGGCTCCGGTGTGGATCGTGAGGAGCACCTGGTCGTAGCCGACGACCTGGCCGTTCTTGACGTCGATCCGTTCGACGATGCCGGCGACCGGGGCGGCGATTTCGTTCATGATCTTCATCGCCTCGATGATGCAGAGGGTTTGGCCTTTGCGGATGATCTGGCCGATCTTCGCGAAGGGTTCGCCATTGGGCGTGGAAGAGGCATAGAAGGTGCCGACGAGCGGGCTCTTGACGGCGACGCAGGTGCGGTTCTCGACCGTTCCGGCGACCGGAGTGCAGGCGTCCGGTGCCGCGGGGACCGCAGGTTCTTCCGCGGCAGGGGCGGCCGCGGGCTGGTTCAGTTTCGACAGCTTCAGCTTGACGTCGCCGATTTCGAGTTCGAGCGTGGTCAGGGCGGAGGCTTCGAAGTCCTTGATGATGCCTTGGATCTCTTTCAGGGTCATGCGGATCAGCTCCGATCGGATATCGTCTTGCGGATCAGGCGGCGGTGCGGGCGGTGACGAGGCGGACGATGTCCTCGACGGTTTTGAGCGTCTGCGCTTCCTGGTCGGAAATCTTGAAGTTGAAGACGTCCTCGATGCGCATCATCAGTTCGACGGCGTCGAGGCTGTCGACGTTCAGATCTTCCACGAGGCGGGTCGACGGCGCCAGTTTGGCGGCGTCGACGTTGTATTCCTTGGCGATGAGAGATGTCACTTGGTCCAGAATCATGGGGTGTCAACCTTTCCGAGCATCGTTCGATTTAGTTTGAATTTCAAAATATCGCTCTCAAATATCATAGTCGCAATAGAGGGGAATGTCAACACCCAACCGATGAATTTCGTGTACCGTGAACCGTCTTTCACTGATTTCTTACACGCTTTCTGATTCGTGACGGACGGTCATTCGCCTGATTCCCTCCGAGTTGCAGCCGTCGCGATAAAAATGACCGGCAGGAACGGTCCCTGTCGGTCATTCGTGTGATGCGCGTGTCGTCTTACTTCTTGCCAGCGGGTTTGGGAGCGGGCTTCGGTTCCGGTTTCGGAGCCGGTTTCGGTTCCGGTTTCGGAGCGGGCTTCGGTTCCGGTTTCACCGGTTTCTTCACTTCTGCCATGGAAAGACCCTCCTTTCTCTTTGTCGTTGGACTATCCAAAATCCTGAGGTTCCGGATCGACAAATCGGTCTTTGTAAGGTGGTGGAAACGCAGATTGCGGCACCACTTTCGTTATAAATCAAACCCCTCGGAAATGCAAGGGCATGGAGGCTGTTTTCGTACGTTTTTCCACCGCTTTTTTCCTTTGTCTTGCGTGGGCTCGGCGTGGATCGCCGAATCGGTTTCCCGAACGGTTTCGGACCGCTTGTAGTATAATGGAATCAGGTGATATCATGTATCAGAGAAATCGTACCAGACCCGTTTCCGTCGGCGGAATCCAGATCGGCGGGAACGACAGGATCGTGATCCAGAGCATGACCACGACGAAGACGAAGGACGTCGAGGCGACCGTGCGGCAGATCGATGCACTCGCCCGCGCCGGCTGCCAGATCGCGCGCGTCGCGGTCCTCGACATGGAGGATGCGCAGGCGCTCGGCATCCTCAGAAAGCGGATCGCGATCCCGCTCGTCGCCGACATCCATTACGACCACCGGCTCGCCCTCGAGGCGGTCCGCCAGGGCGTCGACAAGATCCGCATCAATCCCGGCAACATCGGCGCCGACGAGAACGTGAAGGCGGTCGTCGCGGCATGCCGCGAACGGAAGATCCCGATCCGCATCGGCATCAACTCCGGTTCGATCGAACCGGCCATCCTCGCACGCTACGGTTCCGCCACTCCGGAAGCGATGGTGGAGTCCGCCAAGCGCCACGTGGGACTGCTCGAGAAATTCGGGTTCGAGGACATCGTGCTGTCGCTCAAATCGACGGACATGCTGGCGACCGTGGCGGCTTACGAACTCGCCGCGCGGACGTTCACCTATCCGCTCCACCTCGGCATCACCGAGGCCGGCACCGCCGTCGGCGGCACGATCCGCTCCTCCGTCGGCCTCGGCATCCTGATCAACGAGGGGATCGGCTCGACGATCCGCGTCTCGCTCACCGCCGATCCGGTCGAGGAAATCCGCGTCGCCAAGGAGATCCTCGCGAACTTCGGCCTCTGGAAGAAGCCCCGGCTCGTCTCCTGTCCGACCTGCGGCCGGATCCAGTACGACATGATCCCGATCGCCACGGAGATCGAACGGTATCTCGACGGCGTCCAGAAAGACATCACCGTCGCGATCATGGGCTGCGCCGTGAACGGCATCGGCGAGGCGCGGGACGCAGAGATCGCCGTTGCCGGCGGGAAAGCGGAAGCCCTCCTTTACGTCGATGGAAAGATCGTCCGCAAAGTGCCCCAGAACGAACTCGTGGACGCGCTCAAGCGCGCGATCGACGAATACTGATCTCCAGGCGGTCCGCATCGGATCGCTTTTTTTTGCACAATTCCGCAAAATATCCGTGAAAGCGCTTGACAGGGAGGGAAATCCCGATTTATACTGAACATGGTTCACATGATGGGGGGCGGACGCCATGCGTTCGATCGGCAATGCCAAGACGAAGATCCTCGAAGTCGCGAGCGACCTCCTCAAGAAGGACGGGCTCGCCGAATTCAACATGCGCACGATCGCGAAGCTCGCGCACGTTTCCGTGGGCACGGTCTACAACTACTACCCCGCGAAATCGGACCTCGTCGTCGACATCATGGAGAATCTCCTGCGGGAATGCTGCGCCGTCATCGACGATGAATCCGGGAAGTCGATCTACGACAAATTCAGGAACATCTACTTCCAGATGCTCGGATATTTCAACCTCTTCCAGGCGAACCTGATGCAGGATCTGATGGTGCTCGCCTCGTCCGAGGGAAATCCCAGCGGGAACATCGTGATGCAGCACATGAAGATCTTTCAGGACGCCTTCAAGCGCGCCTTCGAAGCGCATCGAAGCGAAATCGATCCGCGCGTCTTCACCGTCCTCGGCATCGAGAACGCGATCGGATTCATCATCGTCAACTACAACGACATGATCCGCCATAACGTGAGCGACTTCACGAGGATGGAGTTCCTGCTCCGGAAACTGCTCCAGAGATAATCATTCCATGCACACAGTGCATCTTTTTTTCGCGAACGGATGAACGCCGTTCACGATCGCCGATCATCGCTTCCGGGATCACCGCCCGTTTACGGGCGTCACAATGAACGTTACGGGGAGGGACCATGGTTTCAATTCGATTCTTGGCGGTCGAAGTCTCGGCCTTCATGGCGCTTGTCGACTTCATTCCGGTCATTTTCTTCATGTTTGCGCTCGGTGCGGTCATCCGGATCGCGTATCAGCGCATCCGCGCGATCCATTTCGCGATTCTGACGGGCGGCGTCTTCCTCGGCTTCTTCGCCGGGCTCGCCAAATGCACCTGGAAACTGCTCTACGCGTTCGGAATCGATTTCGAGCCGCTCGACACCTCGTTCGCGATCTACCAGACCGTCGGATTCGGGATGATCGCCTATGGCGCGGTGATGCTCGCGATCGCGGAGAAACGGCGCACCGCGTCATCGCCGGAACCTTCGACGATGCGGTCCGCGGCGTTCGCGATCCCGCTGTTCTTCGTCGTCCTGTCCGACGTCGTCGTCATCGAGCGGGCGGGATTCGTGTGGTACATTTTCATGGCCCTGTTCACCTGCACTTACCTGATTTCGCTCTCGCTGCTCGCCTTCCGCAAGAAACGGCTCGTCGGGCTCTGGTATTATGTGTCGATGATCCTGATGTTCGCGATGGTCGGACTGAAGTCGCAGTTCGAAACCGGCGGAACGTTCGAACGGATGAACTGGATCGCCGAGGTCGTCAATGTCCTCACGCAGATCTTCGTGATCCTGCCGACGCATCTGCTTTCGCGCGATTACCCGATGAAGAAAATCACGGTCGTCGAATGAATCATCGCGCTTTTTTTTGAACAAAATATGAACAATGTTCAAATGAACGCTCGAAGGAGGTCAAGATGAGCGGAATCAAAGCATATGGCGTCGCGATCCCGAAACGCCGTCTCGAAGCGGCGGCCATCTGGGACGTGTGGAAGAACGTGTCAAAAGACATTCTCGACAAAATGGGGATGAAGGAACGCTGCGTCACCGGACCCGACGAGGATCCGATCTCGCTCGGTGTCGAAAGCGCGAGACGCTGCCTGAAGCAGGCGGGCGTCGCTCCCGGGGACGTCGGCGGACTGCTCTTCTGCTCGGAGACGAATCCCTATTCCACGAAGACGGCCGCGTCGGTGGTCCAGGACATCCTCGGACTGCCCCACGACATCTTCGCGACCGACGTCCAGGCCGCCGCGCGCAGCGGGTTCGACGGGATCCGCATCGCCCTGAGCCTCGTCGATTCCGGCGTCGCCGACCGGGTTCTCGTCATCGCCTCGGACTGCCTCAATCACTACATGTCGCCCGGGCACGTGTATGAATACGCCGCCGCCGCGGGCGCGGTCACGCTTCTGATATCGAAAGAGGACTGCATCGCCACGATCGACGGGATGACGTTCACGTCGGAAGACAAGGCGAACTGGTTCCGCCTCTCGGGAGACCGGTACATGCAGCTCGGCGCCGGATTCGTCGGGTACGTCTCCAACTGGGGCCTGATGGACTCCGTCAAGGCATCCTGGAAGAACTTCGCGGAGAAGTACGGCGTCACCCCCGCTTCGTTCGAACATTACGCCCTCCCGCAGGGCACCGTCGTGCAGGCGTTCATGTCATCCGGCGCGATCGGATGCGATCCGTATTCCGCCCTTCCCTACGTCGTCAGCGAACAGACCGGCGACATGGGCTGTCCGCAGGTGCTCGTCTCGATGTGCTCGATCCTCGACCTCATCGACGATCCCGGCGTGAAGGTCGGCGTCGTCGGCTACGGCTGGGGCGACGGGTCCGCGGTGATGGGTCTCACCACCACCGACAGGATCAAAGCGATCCCGGACCGGCCGGTCGTGATGCCGCTCCTCGAGAACAAGGAATTGATCGATTACGGGAAAGCCCTCAAGTACGAAAAGAAGATCGACCGTGCGCAAAAGGGCTTCTCCTCGTACTATTGATCGGGAGGCATGACATGAACAAAGTCGTCATCTACAACTTCTCGATCACCGACCGGGGGTATCCGTTCGATACCCCGTGGCGGAAAATCCTCGTCGACGCCTTCACGAACTGCCTCGACGGAACCTGCCTCCGGGCAAAGGACATCGAATGCGGATCGGTCGGCTACAATGAGCGCACGATTTCCGAAGCGGCCCTCGGCACGCAGGTCGCCGACGCCCTCGGACTCCCCATGAACTGCTCGATGACGCCGACCTCGCACGCCTGCGCCGGCGGCGGGATGGCGTTCTACAACGTCTGGCACTACATCGCCTCCGGACTCCACGACGTCGGTCTCGTCATGACGTTCCAGTGCTCCGACCTCTTCGACATGATGGAAGCGATGAATCCGATCGGCAACCATTCCGACTACGACTACGCCCTCGGCTTCTCGCACATGGAATACAGTTTCCTGCGCGACAAGCTGTACCGCGAAAAATACGGCTATGACCTCACCCCTTCGGCGACGTGGGCGCAGGTCTGCCATCGCTATGCCCGCATGACGAAGGGATCCGTGGAATACGGCAAGGACATGCCGCCGTGGAGCGACCTCTGCGAGGATTCGAACGCCGGCGAGCGTGCGCGGAGCGCCGCCGCCCGGGGTTCGACCGCGACGGCGACGATCCTGCTTTCCGAGCGAAAGGCGAAGGAACTCGGCCTCGCCGATCCGATCACCTGTTACGTCTCCTACGCGTTCCGACCGCCTTATTACGGGAATCACTTCCACTATGCCGGCGATCCGGATCACGTCGCCTACGACATCGCCGAACAGCCGGCGATCATGCAGGCGGCGCGTGACGTCTACCGGCAGGCCGGCATCACGAAGGACGACATCGACGTCGTCCAGGTCCACGACCTTTCGGGATTCGAAGGAATCATGTCCATCGAAGCCCTCGGTCTCGTGCCGATCGGCGAAGGCGGACGGTTCGTCATCGAAGGCGGAACCACTCTCCAGGGCCGTTATCCCACCTGCACCTATGGCGGCGGCATCGCCTACGGACACACCTCCGTCGGCAGCGACTTCAACATCGGCCTGATCGAAAACTGCCTGCAGCTCCAGGGGCGGGCGGACGAGCGCCAGGTGCAAAACGCGAAGATCGGCGTCTGCCAGGCTTACGGCACGCATCACAGCTTCGATGTGGTCGCGGTCGTCAAGAAAGGGGAGATCTGACATGGGTTTCGACAACCTCCACGGCGCGATCCCGAAAGTCGAGGTCCACAACATCGTCAAGGCCTATAAGGAAAAGGCCGGGCGCTACCGCCTGCAGGGCGTCCGCTGCGCCGACTGCGGCGAAATCTGGTTCCCCCGCCGCTTCGTCTGCCCGAAGTGCGGATCGCGGAACCTGGACGACTACCGTTGCGCCGAAACCGGCGCGGTCGTGACATCGTGGGTCGACACGATGGGATTCCCGGCGATCGGGTATGAAGACATCGACGAACGCGTCGTCGCGATGATCCGTCTCGACGACGGCGTCACCGTGATCGCCGAAATCGCCGATGCGCGCGCCGAAGTTCCCAAGGACACCCGGGTCGAGATGATCATCCGCGCCCAGAAACGCGACGACACCGGCAACCTGACCTACGGCTACAAATTCAAAATCGCCGAATGAGAAAGAAAAATAGACAGAGGAGGAAATAGAACAATGTCGAAGATCGGATCCGTTTTACAGGGATTGCCGAACATTTTCATGCATGACAAGGCCAAGGGCTGGAACCGCGTGATCGTGTTCGAACTCACGGGCGAGGAACCCGTCGTCTACACCGCCGCCATCAACAATCAGATCCTCACCGTCCACGAAGGCCTGCCGACCGACGCGGAAAAAGCCCTGAAACTCCTGACGATCACCGGCGAGAGCCAGTACGTCGTCCAGATGTTCACGGGCGAAGTCCCGCCGATGAAGCTCGTCAACGCCAAACTCATCCAGATGAAGGGAAGCATCATCGACTCGATGAGCTTCTCGCGCATCTGGAACATTCCCAAGAAGTACTGACGAAGGGCCCGTCATGGCCGTTCTCCATTACCGCAGGGAACAGAACCACCGCTGGGCGGAAAACCTCCTGGCGGCGAAAAAGGCCTTCGCGAAAGGTGCCTTCGACACCTTCTACCGCGGCGATCTGGAAGCGAAGTTCCAGTATCCCGGGATGAAAATCATGGGCGCCTTCTGGGTGGCCGAGAACATGGAGATGCACGAGCGGCTCGGCATCCATCTCGACGTCCTCCCGCTCCAGGACGAGGCCGCCTACGACGCGGCGGCGGAAACGTATTGCGGATGGTTCCTCGAGGACTTCGCCGCGCTGGCGGAAAAGAACGGGCTGTTCGATCGCCCGGCGATCGGGCGCCTGTTCACCCTTGTCGGCGCCGGCAAACTCGACCAGTTCGACTGGGAAACCGAGATCGCCGATTTGCAGGGAAGAAGCGAAGCGGGCGAGACCTCGTCGGACCTGTTGTCCGCCTGGTTCTTCTTCTGCGGCCGGTTCATCCTTTCCTACGCCTTGAACCTGATCCGCCAGGGCGTCCGCACCGCGCTTTTCGTGCGCGAGAGCGGAAAGGACGCCCTCGAACGGGCGATCCGCCCGGCGGTCGAGTACTTCAGCTGGAAGATCAACCGCGTCTTCTTCAACGAAGCGATGCCGAAAACGGGGTTTTCCGACCTCGCCGACGTCATCTCGCTCGGTGCCTACGGGATGCTCTCCGACCAGGAGGTCGGCAAGGGCTCCGAGGCCAGGAACGGCGACGTCACCGAAAAGCGGAGCATCCTCAAGACCTGCCAGCTCTACGGATTCATCGATTCGGTCGCGACGTTCCTGGGCCTCGAACCGGGCGCCACGTCGGCGGCCTACTGTCCGTTCTGCGTCGGACACGGGCGCACCACGATGCATTTCGTCGTCCCGCCGGACCGGAAAGTGAACTACTCGCTCGAAACCGGACTCGGCTACGGCGGGAAGGAATGCACCTTCCTGCTCGAGACGACCCCCGGGGACGACGATGAGCGGATTCGGGAAGCGGAAGCCAAGATTTTCGGCGACGAGCCGCTTTCCTATCAGAAGGAGGAATGAAGCGATGCGATTCAAGGACAAGGTCGTCATCGTCACCGGCGCCGCCTACGGCATCGGCAGGGCGACCGCCCTGGCGTTCGCCCGCGAGGGCGCGGCGCTCGTGGTGACGGACTACAACGGCAAGAAACTCGCGGAAACGGTCGACATGATCAGAGCCTTCGGAACGGACGTCCGCTCCCATGTCTTCGACATCCGCGAGGAAGCGAAGATCGACGCGATGGTGGAGGACACGATGGCCGCTTACGGCAGGATCGACATCCTCGTCAACAACGCCGGCGTCGGCCAGTTCAATCCCTTCCCGACGACTTCGCCGGACGAATGGGACACGATCATGGGCATCAACGGACGCGCGATGTACCTGATGTGCCGCGCCGTCGTCCCCCGCATGATGGACGCCGACCGCGGCGCCATCGTCAACATCACCTCGATCATGGGCGAGTTCGCGGGCATCGCGCAATCGATCTACAACGCCTCGAAGGGCGCCGCGAAGATGCTCACGCAGGGCATCGCGAAAGACCTCGGCTCGACCGGCATCCGCTGCAACGCGGTCGCCCCCGGCATGATCCAGACCGGCCTCACCGAGAACATGTTCGCCGACGCGACGCAGCGGGCGTGGTTCGAGGAACGCATCCCGATGGGGCGCGTGGGCAGGCCGGAGGACATCGCCGCCGCCGTGCTCTTCCTTTCCTCCGACGATGCTTCCTACATCACCGGCGCGACCCTCAGGGTCGACGGCGGGATGACCTGCGCGATGAACTGAGGCGGCCATGAAAAAAAACCGTACGGTCTTGACCCCCGAACAGCTCGAACGGAAAAAGGCGGAACGCCGGATCACCCTGAAACAGGGATGGAAGGACGGCATCGTCCCCTTCCTGATCCAGTTCGGTGCCGTCGTCGTCGTCATCCTCCAGTTCGTCTTCCTGATCGCCAACGACGCCACGCCCTCCGTCCCGGGCGTGCCCGACCTCATCGTCGGCGGCGAAACCGTGAACGATCCGAACTGGGTCCGGCTCGTCTACCTGTTTTTCTGCTTCCCCGCCGTCTTCTTCCTCCTGAAATGGGCGGCGACATCGGAAAACAGGAAAAAGGCCTTCTGGATCGCCTTCGCCGCCGCCATCCTCGCATGGCAGGCGATCGGCGAATGCTCCTGGCATTTCGGCCTGTCCGTGAGCGGCACCTATCTCTTCTTCCCGATGATCGAAGGCCCCCAGGGGACCTTCCTGCTCCTGCCCTTCGCGGCGTTTTCGATCTATCTCTTCAAAACGAAGAAACTGCCCTGGTACATGTCCGTGTTCCTGCTCACGTTCCTCGCGAACTGGGCCGGACACTGGATCCTGCTCGGCGTCGCCCCGTGGTGGCCGGTCGGAGCCGTCTACCACAATCCGGCCAAATGGCCGAAGATCGCCGGCATCCTGTTCGGGATGCACGGCGCCCTGATGCTCGTCTATCGCATCCTCTTCAAGGCGAAGACGATGGAAGAGCGGATGATGCTGTCGATCGCGCTCTACACCTTCGTCGGGATCTTCCTCGAAGGTGCGCTCGGACTCGGCGCCGGACTCGAATGACTCCGGCGGCGGACATCGCGCATCAAAAAAGCTGATCCTCGACGGGATCAGCTTTTCTTGTCACTTCAGGACGAGGAAGCGTTTCTCAAGCGGCTGGAAGACCTTCGGCTTCGCGGGTCTCACGACCGTGCCGAACGGCATCTGCGCGAGCAGCTTCCATGAAACGGGAATGTCGAATTCCTTCCGCACGGTTTCTTCGATCAGTTCGCTGTAGTGCTGCAGCGAGGCGCCGTAGCCGACTTCGGCGAGCGCGGTCCAGACGTTCGACTGGAGCATGCCCGCATGCTGGTGGTACCAGACGGCGAAATTGTCCTTGTAGAGCGGATATGCGGACATCAGGCCTTGCGTGACGGCCTGGTCGTCGAAGAACAGGATCGTGCCGCGGCCGGCGGCGAAGGACGCGATCTTCGCCTCGGAGCGCGGGAAGTCCTTCGCGGGGACGACATCGCGGAGCGCCGCGAGGACGATGTTCCAGAAATCGGCGTGCTTCGCATCGAGGAGCAGGATCGCCCGCTGACTCTGCGAGTCGAAGGCGGACGGCGTGAAGTCGATGGCGTGGCCGACGAGGCGGACGAGGGTTTCGTCATCGACGGCCTGGACGTTCGAGATGGCGTACTGGGAGCGCCGGAGCTCCAGCGTCTTGGTGAATTCCATGGGAATGCCTCCTTGGTTGACCTCGATCGATCAAGTAAAATCATATGGGGTTTTGACTGTTTATTTCAACGATACGCACGGAATCGCGTGCTTGCGGAACGAAAAAGGGCAGCCGTGAAGGCTGCCCCGGATTCAGACGTTGACGCTGAGGAAGACGTTGATGATGTCCTTCAGGAGATTGTGGTCGTAGATCCACTTCGAGAGGCGGAACTGGTCCACCGACAACCCCATGTCGGACTCGAGGAACGGTCCGATCGCCTCCGAGATCGCCGGAATCGTCATCAACAGGCCCATGACGAAGAACAGCACGAGGACGATCGCGAAGATCTTGACGAGCCCGAAGAGCACGCCGAGGACTTTGTCGATCTCGCGGATGACCGGGATCTTGGTGACGCCCTTGACGACGAGCTTGAGGATGAAGAACACGACGATCGAGCCGAGGAACAGCGTGATGAAGGCGATGACGAGCATCGCGATGTCGAGCAGGACCGGATGGATCGTGTCGACGAGCGAGGCGGCGATGTCTTCGACGCGGATGCCTTCCGCGATCCACTCCTGCAGGAACGTGGGCAGGCTCGGGAACGCTTCCTGGATCGCGGCGAGGCGGTTCTCGTAGGTGAACTCGACGGTGAACTGCGCCGCCTGCGAGTTGAGGTATTCGAGGATCTTCTCGCTCACGGTCGGGCCGATCCACTGGGAAAGCACGCCGGCGAACGGACGCGCGAAGATGATCGAACCGATGATGCCGAAGATGCCGGAGGCCATCTGCACGACCTTGAGCAGGAATCCGCTCTTCCAGCCGATGACCGCGAAGACGATCGCGGCGAGGACGATGACGATGTCGATGATGCCGATGCCGAAGGAACCGAAATCGATGAGTGTCATGTTGCGTTTATCCCCCCTGGGTCCGAACGGTTAGCGGCCGCTCTCCGCGATGTAATCCTGATACGTGAGAATCATTTTCTTCGCGGCGTAGACTTCGTCGATGCGCGTGACCGGCGTCGTCCGCGGAGCGGTTTTCAATGTGTCGGGTTCGGTCTTGGCTTCGGCGGCGACCTTTTTCATCACCGCGATGAAGTCGTCGAGGGTCTGCTTCGACTCGGTTTCGGTCGGTTCGATCATGATCGACTGATGGAAGAGGAGCGGAAAATAGATCGTCGGGGCATGGAAGCCGTAGTCGAGGAGGCGTTTCGCCACGTCGAGCGTGGTGACGCCCGTCGACTGGTCGACGAGGCCGTCGAAGACGCATTCGTGCATCGCGAAGCCCCGGATCGGCATCACGAAGTCGTCCTGGAGGGCGACGCGGACATAGTTCGCGTTGATCGTGGCGAAGCGCCCGACATCCTTCAGATGCTCCTTGCCGAGGGTGAGGCAATAGCAGTAGGCCTTGAGCCAGACCTTGAAGTTCCCGAAGAAGCCGGACACGGATCCGATGGCGTCGGCACCCTTTTCGACATAGTAGGCGCCGCCGTCCTTCTTCACCTGCGGATTGGGCAGGAAGCGCTCGAGGCCTTTCCTCACGCCGACGGGTCCGGAACCCGGACCGCCGCCGCCGTGCGGGGTGGAGAACGTCTTGTGGAGGTTGATGTGCATGACGTCGAACCCGAGATCGCCGGGCCGGCACTGGCCGAGGATCGCGTTCAGGTTCGCGCCGTCGTAGTACATGAGGCCGCCGGCCCCGTGGACGAGCTTCGTGATCTCGAGGATGTTTTTGTCGAAAATGCCGAGCGTGTTCGGATTCGTGAGCATCATGCCGGCGATGTCGTCGGCGAGGACGGCCTTCAGCTGGTCGAGGTCGACGAATCCTTCCGCGGTCGACGGGATCTCGACGATCTCGAAGCCGCAGAGCGCGGCCGAGGCGGGGTTGGTCCCGTGGGCGGAATCGGGAACGATGATCTTCGTGCGCTTGAACTCGCCCCGGTCCTCGAGAAAGGCCTTGATGATCATCAGGCCGGCGAGCTCGCCGTGGGCGCCCGCGAACGGATTGAGGCTGAATTCGGACAGCCCGGACAACTCCGAGAGGATCGCCTGGAGCTCGTGATAGACGCGGAGGGCGCCCTGGACCTGCGATGCGGGCTGGAGCGGATGAAGACCGGCGAAAGCCGGCATTCCGGCGATTTCCTCGTTGATCTTCGGATTGTATTTCATCGTGCAGGAGCCGAGCGGATAGAATCCCGTCTCGACGCCGAAGTTCTTCTGCGAGAGGTTGGTGTAATGGCGGACGACGTCGAGTTCGGAGACTTCCGGAAGCGCCGGCGCGGTGTTTCTGAGAAGGCTTCCGAGCGCGGCGAGCTTGTGTTTTTTCGACGTCGATGCCGGCAGCGAGACGCCGGTGCGGCCGGGAACGGACAGTTCGAAGATGAGGCGGTCGTAGCTTTTCATGAGAGGCCTCCGAGGACCGCGGCGAAGCGTTCTATCTCTTCGTCGGTGCGTTTTTCGGTGACGGCGAAGTTGACGACGTCGCGATAACTGTCGTCATAGTCGGCAAGCGAGACGGCGCCGAAGAAGCCGTTGTCGGATAGCGCCTTGCGGATCACCGTCTGGTCGATGGAGGTGTGCAGCACGAATTCCTTCAGGAACGGCTTGTCGAACACCGGCGCGAACTTGCCGGTGGCGACGAGCAGGTCGTACAGCCTGTGCGCCTTCTCGTAGGACAGTTCGTTCACCCGTTTCATCCCCTCCGGACCCATCAGGGACAGGTAGACGGTCGCATAAAGCGCCATCAGGGACTGGTTCGAGCAGATGTTGGAATTGGCCTTTTCGCGGCGGATGTGCTGTTCGCGCGCCTGGAGGGTGAGCACGAAGGCGCGCTTGCCGTTCTTGTCGAAGGACTGCCCGCAGATGCGGCCGGGCATGCGGCGGACGTGCTGTTTCTTGGTGGCGAGATAGCCGAGATAAGGTCCGCCGAAGGAAAGCGGCATGCCGAGTGCCTGGCAGTCGCCGCAGGCGATGTCGGCGCCGTCTTCGGCGGGCGTCTTCAGCACCGCGAGGGTGGAGATGTCGCATGACTCGATCAAAACCGAGCCGTTCCCGTGGACGGCGTCGGCGACGCCGGCGAAGGCTTCGACGATGCCGAAGTAGTTCGGCTTCTGGACGATGACGCCGGCGACGGAATCGTCGAGCATCTTCGCCAGATCCTCGTGCGACGTCTCCCCCTCGAAGACGGGGATGAAGTCGACCGCGAGGCCGCGGAAATGGGCGTAGGTCTGGACGACTTCCGCGATGTTCGGATGGACCGTCGCGGAAATCAGGATCTTCTTCCGCTTCGTCATCGACTCGGCCATGAAGCAGGCTTCGGCGGCGGCGGTCGGACCGTCGTACATGGAGGCGTTGGACACGTCCATGCCGGTGAGCATCGTCACCATCGACTGGTATTCGAAGATGTAGGACAGGGTCCCCTGGGCGATTTCGGGCTGATAGGGGGTATAGGACGTCAGGAACTCCTGGCGCGCGACGATGGCGGGGATGACGGACGGATCGTAATGGTCATAAGCGCCGAGGCCCGAGAACACGACCGCCGTCTGATTCATCGCGGCGATCTCCTTCAGCCGGGCGCGGAGTTCGATTTCGGACAGCGCGGACGGAATCCGGTAGTCCTTCTTCAGCCGCACGGCTTCGGGAACGTCGGCGAATAGTTCCGCGTCGTTCCGGATGCCGATCTTCGCCCGCATGAGCGCGAGGTCGGCCTCGGTATGCGGGAAGTATTTGAACACGTCGGGGCCCCCTTATTTGGAGACGGTGCGGTACTGGGCGGCGGATAGCAGGGTCTTCTGTTCGGCTGGATTCGCGAGCTTCACGCGGATCATCCAGGCGCCGAACGCATCCTTGTTGATGCCCTCGGGATCGCCGACGAGGTCCTCGTTCACGGCGATGACGGTGCCGGAAAGGGGCGCGAACAGGTCGGAAGCGGCCTTGACCGATTCGACGGCGCCGAATTCCTTCCCCTGGACGAGTTTCGCGCCGACCGCGGGAAGGTCGACGAAGACGATGGTGCCGAGCTGGGAGGCGGCGAATTCGGTGATGCCGAAGACGGCGGCGTCGCCTTCGATCCTGGTCCATTCGTGCGTCGGTGCGTAGAGGATGCCTTCGAGAACTTTATTCATTTGCCTTGTCTCCTTTGGGTTTGTAGTTTTTCTTGTAGAATTTCTTGTCGCGGACGAATCCGGGAACTTTCCTGGTGCGGATCTGGACGGAAATCGGGGTGCCGGGTTGCGCATGCGCGATGTCGATCATCGCCATCGCGACCGGCTTGCCGGCCGAGATCGAGAGATAGCCGGTGGTGACGTAGCCGATCTTCGTCTCGCCCGCATAGACGTCGTAGTGGGCGCGCGGAACCGCCTTCTCGGTCAGTTCGATCCCGACGACCTTGCGAGTGAGTTCGCCCGCCTTCTGCCGGACGAGGACCGCTTTGCCGATGAAATCGGGTTTCTCGAGTTTCACGAAGAAGCCGAGCCCGGCTTCCAACGCCGTGATCTCGTCGGAGATCTCGTGCCCATAGAGCGGCAGCGCCGCTTCGAAGCGGAGCGTGTCGCGTGCCCCGAGGCCGCAGGGGAGGATCTCCCCGGAGGCGAGGAGGATGTCCCAGATCTCGTTCGTGGCGAGAAAGTCCGCGTAGATTTCGAACCCGTCTTCGCCGGTGTAGCCGGTGCGCGAGACGAGGAGGTCGTGGTCGTGCCACCAGACATGCTTGAAGGTGAAGGCTTCGAGGTCGCCGAGTTCGATCCCCATGATCCGGCGCAGGAGGTCTTCCGTGGCGGGACCCTGGACGGCGATTTCGCCGAAGTCGTCGGAGAGGTTCCGGACGACGACGTCGAAGCCATCCGTCTGCTCGACGATCCAGGCGTAGTCCTTGGCGATGTTGGAGGCGTTGACGACGAGGAACAGCTCGGTCGGGGAGACTTTGTAGGTGAGGAGATCGTCGACGACCGTTCCGTTCGGATAGAGCATCATGCCGTAGACGACCTTGCCGTCGGGTTTGGATGAGATCTCGTTCGTGGTCAGATAATCGATGTAGCGAAGCGCGTCGGGGCCCTTGACGAGGACCTCGCCCATGTGGGAAACGTCGAACATGCCCGACTTGGTACGCACGGCCTGGTGCTCGGCGATGATGCCCGTGTACTCGATCGGCATCAGCCAACCGGCGAAGGGTTCGATCTTCGCGCCGAGGGCGGCGTGCTTGTCATAGAGACAGGTTTTCCTGAATTCATCCATGTTAACACCTCTTGATTATTATATCATATGGCCGTTTTGGCCGAACAGGATTTCGAGAAAATCGGTTGCGTTCAGTTTCATCACATATTCGCCGAGATCGACCGCCGAAAGCGCTTCGCCGAAGGCTTCGCGCGTGAAGGGAAGATCGCGGAAAAGGGCCAGGAACTCGTCCTGGTCGCCGATCAGGAAATAGTCCCCGAGGAGGTTCATCCTTTTCACGATGCCATTCTTGAGTTCGATCCGCGCCTCGACCGTTCCGGCGGCGACGTACCCCTTGCGGACGATCGAATAGTTCGGATTCTTGCCGTAGATGAACTCGTCGGACAGGTAGGTTTTCTCGATGTCGGCGATCGCGTGCAGGTCGGCGCCGGTGAGCGTGAGCTCGCCGTCGCACATTTCTTTCCGGACGAACGTCTTGAATTCCTCGATCGACAGGCCGAGATGGTCCTTCAGGTTCGTGACGCGCTTGCGGACCGAGTCGATCCCCTTCGAAACGAGTTTCTCGTTGTCGGGGGTGATCGCGCGCACCATGACCTCGACGTCGGTGTCGAAGAGCATCGTGCCATGGACGATCGAGCGGTCGCGGACGCGATAGAAGGCGTTCCCGGAGACCTTGAGATCGCCGATGAGGATGTCGTTCCGCCCCGAGAACCTGGCATCGAGTCCGAGTTTCCGGAGCATCCGCACGACGCGGTTCAGATAATCCTCGAACACGAAACTCTGGTTGAAGGACGGCGTGATGAAGGAGAACATGATGTTCGACCAGTCGGAAAAGACGCAGCCCCCGCCCGACTTGCGGCGGTACATCCGGATCCCTTGGGACTTGCAGTAGCCGACGTTGACTTCGTTCTCGATCAGCTGGTTCCTGCCGAAGATGACGGACGGCTGCACCTGCCACATGAAGAAATACTCGCCTTCGGGGTAATGGAGGGCGAGGTATTCCTCGGTGGCGAGGTAGAACGAGAGGTTGCGAACTTCTTCCTTCGGGTAATTGACGTAGTTCATGAGTCATCTCCGCATGGTCTTGTGACGTCGAAAAAAAAGGAGTAGATCGCTACTCCCTTTCCAGAAACGCGTTGATTCGCTTGAGTTCCAGTCCCGCAAGGAATTCGTTGAACGGTTCGGCGTTCTTGTTGATCTTATACTCGTCGATGTTCGCGAAATAATCGTTGCGAATGCCCTTTGTGACGGAAACGGGGAGGAACCCTTCGAGTTCGAGCTGGTAGTTCAGGAGCAAGCGCGCGAGGCGTCCGTTCGCGTCCATGAATGGATAAATCTTGAGGATTTCGAGATGCGCGAAGGCCGCCTTCGCGAGGCCGGTGAGGTTCGGGTCGGCGAGTTCGGCGAAATAGTCGGCCATTTTCTTGTAGATCTTGAGGTAATTGGGCGGAACGTGCTTGGCGCCGAGGATGAAGAGGTCGCGGGTGCGGTAGACGCCGCCGGGGATGATGCCGTCGACGAGTTGCTGGTGCAGGTCCTTGACGATCTCTTCGGAGATCTGCGCGCCGTCGGACACGAGCCGGTGGACCATGTGCACGGCGTGGAAGTTGTTGACGATCGCCTTGCGGACGTTTTCGTCCTTGTCGGGAAACAGCCGGGAATGATCCTCGAGCAGAAAGCACACGTCCTCATAAGTGAAATCGCCGTTGTCGAAGCTTGTCGATTCATAGATATAAAGCTTGTCGAATTCGTCCTGCAATTCCATGAGCCGTTTCGGGGAGAGTGCCGCTTTCTTCTCGAGCAACTTCTGTTTGAGGCCTTCCGCCTCCATCAATTTCATGATCGATCACCTCGTCCATTAGTGTAACATAGAAAACGTTTTCTTTCAATCTTCTTGCGGGATTAAGAGAAAAGAAAAGCAACTTCAAAAGTTGCTTCTCAGGCGTGGACGTTGTCGAAGGCCGATTTGACGATATCGTAGACGACTTCCTTCGGAAGATCGCCGTAATTGTTGGCCTTGAACCAGAGGTTGTCCTTGGTTCCCTTGTTCTTCGAGATGGTCGGATACTTGATGATCATGCGGATGCCCTTTTCGAGCTCGGAACGGAACGCCATGCGATAGTAGTTGCCGAAATTCATGAGCACCAGGAAGGGCTTGCGGTCGACGTAGAACGTGATGCGTTCGTCGGCGAGCTTCGTGACGACGTTGGGCAGTTCGCGGACGTAGGAGACGAGTGCATCGAAGGTCGGATCGAGCGGCTTGAACATCTTCGGCTTCTCGATGTAGTACTCGATCGAGGAGACCTGCCTGTCGAGGTTCGCGGTCTTGTTGAACTCGGGATCGACTTCGACGTCGTCGAAGAGCATGGAGGTCGGATCGACGTTCTGATCGCCGCTCACGATCGGCTGATTCCGGTCGACGATGATCGTCCGGTTGGCGGGTTCTTCGGGTTTCGCTTTCCTGGCATCGCGTTTCGACACCTTCGCAGGGGCGGCTTTCGGGGCGGGGGCGCTTTTTTCGGCGGGATGCGCTTCGCGCGCTTCCGGAATCGCTTCCGCGCCTTCGTTTTGCTGGGCGCGCCGACGGGCGGCGGCCTGGAAGATCAGATGGAGGATGTAGAAGACGAGATAGAGGACCGGCGCGGCGGCGTAATACAGCGTGTTGAGTGCCTGGTAATCCACGGTGTCGAACGTCTGGTAGACGAGGTATCCGGCGTATCCGCCGGCGCCGAGGATTTCGAGAGTGAAGACGAACAGGGCGATTTTCTTGATCGTACCGCCGACGCGGAAGTTGCCGGACACGAGATGGATGATCGCGATCGCGTTCACCAGCCCGGCGGCCGCGCCGCCGAGGATGATCAGGTTGTTGGTCGTTTGATCGAACCAGGACCATCTCATGTACTGCATCAACGCGGTATAGCCGAGGATGGAAACGCCGAACAGCCACATCGGCACGATCGCCGCCTGGGCGACCGCAGGCTTGACTTCGCCATAATTGTTCTGGTCGGCGATGCTGACGATCAGGTAGATGAGGGAGAACAGGAACATCAGTCCGGCGATGCCGCCCTTGATGTAGAGTTCGTACGTGGTGATGATCGGAAAATTGAGCCCCCACTGCGCGAGATTGTTGAGCGGAACGAGCACGACCGCATTCAGGAGGACGGCGAGAAACAAGACAAGATTGGCCAGGAATTTCTTCATTCGCATCACCTCATAATCGTTATATTTTGATTATATAACTATGATGGTGTTAAGTCAATCGGCTCGACCAATCTATTCACGAAACCGCAAGTGAAATCGCCGGGTCCGGCGAAGGGCCGGCCATTTTAGTGAACCGCGCGAAAACGGTTTCATCCGACTTCATCGCAAACAGGTGAAAACAAATTGGTGGTATTACCATCAAAAACGGATTGGCCTCGATTGCCATAAAAAGAATATTGAACGAGATTCATCGCGGAAATCGGAGCGGTTTTCCCCGCGGGTTTGATAAATAAATGAATAAAATGACCATTCTTCATTAAAATCGTATTCAATCTTGTTGACAACCCTTTTTTCCGGTGATAATATGAGGGTAGAAAACCACCTGAGGGAGGGGTATCATGCAGGTATTGAAAGAATCGGTCAAAAAAGCCATATTGAACGGAGCCATCCTCGAGTTCTTCGAACACGGTTATCAGAACGCGAACATGAGACGGATCGCGGACTCCGCGAACATCACCGTCGGCAACATCTATCGTTACTTCGAGAACAAGGAGGCGCTGTTCAACGCCGTTCTGGCCCCGGCGAAACGCGCCATCGACGATCTCGAATCGTTCGACAAGAAACTCCACATCACGCACATCGAGAACCAGAAGGAAGCGACGCAGATCGTCACCTATGTGATCAACGTCCTTCGTCCCTACACGCGTGAAATCTTCATCATGATCTTCAATTCCAACGGTTCGCATTACCAGCAGGTCAAGGCTCAGCTCGAATCCCTCGTCGTTTCGAAGGTCAAGGAGTTCTTCCCCGGTTCCTTCTCCGATTATTTCCTCAAGGTCGTCGCCGCCAGCTTCATCCAGGCGCTGTTCGTGGTCTTCAGGGACAACGTCAACGACATCAAGAAGATTCAGGACATGATCGTCCAGCTGATCGTCTTCTACTTCCGCAATCTGTCGAACCGGCTGTTCTGAAACCGACAGTCTCCAACAGAAAGGGAACGCCACGGCGTTCCCTTTCTTCATTCTTGCCTTGCAAGCGCGTTCGTGTCGATTTTCCCCACGACCGTGCGCGGCATCTTCTCGAGCCGGACGATCGCCTTGGGCACCGCGTAGACGGAGAGCTGTTCCTTGATCGCCTTCTTGAACGCCTCGTCCGTCGGTCCCGGCCGATGGTCGGACTTGATCGTGACGAAGAGCTTGATCATGTTCCCGCGGTCGGCATCGGGGACGCCGATCGCGGCGGCTTCGAGCACCTCGGGAAAGCCGGTGACGAGGGTCTCGATCTCGGAGGGCAGGACCGGCATGCCGGAGACCTTGACGATCCGCTTCAGACGCTGCTTGAAATGGACATGGCCGTCGACGTCGAGGGACCCGTAGTCGCCGGTGCGGACGAATTTCGTGCCCTGGATGTCGACGATCGTCGCCGCGGTGGCGGCGGGATCATGGAGATAGCCGTTCATCATCGTCTCGCCGGAGACGGCGATTTCGCCCGGGACGCCCATCGGCACCTCGGACTGGTTGGCGACGTCGAGGATCTTCACGACGATGCCGGGGAGCGGATGGCCGACGCTGTCGGGCTTCTTGTCGAAGGGAGTGTTGACGGCGAGGACCGTCACCATCTCCGTGAGACCGTAGCCTTCGAGCAATTCGGCCGACGACCCCCATTCCTTGCAGACGCGCGAGAAATCATCCTTGAGTTTGGTCGCGACGAAATCGCCGCCGACGTAGGTGCGGCGCAGGTTCCGCAAATGCTTCCCCGCGAACTTCGGATGGCGCAGGAGCGATTCGAAAAGGGTCGGCACGCCGATGACGTAGTTGATGCGGTTCCGCTTGATCAGTTCGATCGTCTCTTCGGCCTTGAATTTGGGCATGAGCGTGTCGGTGCCGCCGTACGCGAGCATCGCGTGGATCCCCATGCAGAGGCCGAAGCCGTGGAACATCGGCAGGACGCCGAGCATGTGCCGGCCGTTGAAGTCCGGCTCGTCCATCACGTATTGGGTCTGGAACGCGAGCGTGTTGATCGCGAAGGCGGACAGCTCGATCGTCTTCGGCTGGCCCGAGGTGCCGCCGCTGTGGAGATAGACGGCGGTTTCGCGCGCGCCGACGCGGGCCGCCTTCGCGGCGGGTTTGCCCGCGGCGAAGGTCGCGAAGGCAAGGACCCGGTCCGACCAGACGATCGGTTTCAGCTTCTTGCGGTTGATGAGCCGGTAGGCGAAGGGCTTGATTCCGCGGAAGGTCGCCACGGGACAGATGAGGACGATGGTGATCGCGAGCTCCTCGACGAGTTTCGCGTAGGTCGGATACATGGTGTCGAGGATGACGAGCATCTTCGATGCCGCATGCGTCATGTATCCCTTCATCTGCGCGTAGGGCGTGAGCGGATGCACCATGTGGGCGATCGCGCCGAGCTTGGACAGCGCGTAGAAGGCGTAGATCGTCTCGAAGACGTTGGGCATGCAGACGGTGACGACATCCTCCGCGACGATTCCGGCCCCGGCGAATCCGGATGCCGCCTCGTCGATCCGGGCGACGAGTTCGGGATACTTGACCGCCTTTCCCATGAAGAAGAGGGCGTCGTTGTCCTTGTGGAGCGATGCGGTGGTGACGACGGTATCGTAGAGCGAATGGTTCGGGTTCATGGTTTCCCTCCGTGGGCTAGATGGCGTAGCCGGCCAGGTATCCGATCAGGAACACGAGGCCGGACAGGATGATCTGATGGGTGACGAAGATGAAGAGGGTGTGTCTTCCGGCATAGACGAACGGCCGGTTCCAGGCGCCGTCGAGTTTCGGCATGAGGCTGCGGCGGGAGCGGTAGAACTGGTTCCCGATGACGGTGCCGATCATGATGACGCCGGAATAGGGGATGAGGCCGAAATGGTCCGCGCCGAACGCGCCGGTGCCGAGGATGATGGAACCGAAATTCTGCCAGGTGACCTGGCCGTAGACGGCGACGGCGTCCCCGAATCCGTAGAGGAGGCCGAAGACGACGACGGCGGTTCCGATTGCGAGCAGGAACACGTCGTTGTCCCAGAGCTTACGGAGGAGCCAGGTGAGGAGCGTGCCGAGGGCGAACATGTGGATGATCCCGAAAAAGACCGATATGCCGAGGTCGGCGACCGCGTCGATGCCGAAGGTCACGAGCGAGATCAGGATCGCGAACAGGAGGAATTTGAGCCCCCGCCTGAGGTTTGAGCGCGAGAACGTGAAGCTGATGCCGGAGACGACGAGGAAGAACGCCACGAAGACGTAATGGAAGGTCGCGCGCAGATCGCCGTACCAGTAGTCCTGCGCGAACCCGACCATCCATTCGATCGCCGGGCGGTCGATTTCGTGAAAGTTCGAAAACCACGAAGGCATGCTTTTGAGATCATACATGAAATGGTCCCAGACCATCATGATGATCGAGAATCCGCGCAGGAAATCGACTTCCCAGATGCGTGTCTCGCTTTGCTTCGCCATCGTCTCACCTGCGTTTCCGGTCTGTAAATATAATATATCACATCTTTTTGATATTAAAAGCATCTTCCTGCGAAAATCCGGCTCCCGCGCCAATAAAACGGACCGCCTCGCGCGTATATGTGGTGAATCAAAATCGAATCATGGAGGCCCATCATGAAGAAAATGCTCGCCCTTGCGTTCACCGCGTTCGCGCTTCTCGCCCTCGCGGCCTGCAACACCGTCCCCGCCGATTCCTTTGCGGTGCCGGAGGACGTCGTCGGATTCGAAGCGATTTCCGCGACAGAACTGCTCGTCCATTCGCTTTCCGGCACGGTCGACGTCGCCCAGCCGCTCGCCTTTTCGCTCCTCGAGGAGGAACCGCTCGTCGAAGATGACGAAGAGACCGCCGTCGACGACGAACTCGCCGAAGTCGACCAATACCTCGCGATGATCGAACAGTTCCTCGGGAACGAGAACGGGTTATCCGTCACGGTCGCATCGTCCGACCTCGTCGAATACGCCTACAAGATGACCTACGTCACGAAGGATCTCTTCGGCGAGGATGTCACCTACGTCCTCTATTACAACGAAGTCCTCTATGAAGAACCGGTCGAGGACGACGACATCATCACCACCACCGAAGAAGAGACCACGACCGAAGCGGAAACCACAACCGAGGAAGAAACCACAGCCGAAGAAGAAACGACCACCGCCGAACCGCTGTCCTTCGAGGACCGCGAACACGACGAGGAACGCCTCCGCGACCGTGAATTCGAGTTCGACGACGAGAACGACGACGAGGTCAAGTATGCCCTCTCCGGCATGCTCCTGATCGGCGACGCGACCTATTATCTCGAAGGCAAGAAGATCGTCGAAGACGGCGAGGAAGTCATGATGCTCCGCTCGTACGTCGACCACGACAACTTCGTCAAGGTCCGCTATCAGACCGAGGCCGGCGAGAAGAAGTTCTTCTTCGAAGTCGTCACCGACGGCATCATCGTGAACCGCTCCATGGTCAAGGTCGAATTCGAGGAAAACGAAGTGAAGGTCCGGCTCTCCTTCATCGAAGGCGAAGCCAGAGGCCGCTACCAGTTCATGCTCGAGACCGAAGGCAACGTCACTTACATCAAAGTCATGTACGACACCGAAGACGCCGAAGGCGTCGAAGAGTCCGGCAACATCCGCATCGAGGCGACCTACGACGAACTGACCGGCCTCACCACCTACACCTACATCGTCCTCCCCGTCAAGCGGGGCGGAGAGAACTGCGAACCGCAGAACCACGAGTTCCACATGGACCGCGACAACCGCCGCGGCTCCGACAAGGACAACGGCGGCGGAAAACGCGACGCCGCCTGAATCCGATTTCTTCTTCCCCGTTTCGATGATTCGCCATCTGTGATATAATGGTCTTCGAAACGGGGTGATGCGATTGTTCGATTTCGATGGCCGCCTGGATGCCCTCCGTCGGAAAGACGAAGCGGCGTTCGGGGAAATCTACGAACAGACGAAGAAGGGCGTCTACGCCATCATCGTCGCCATCGTCAAGGACCGCGGCGCGACCGAGGATCTGATGCAGGAAACCTACATGAAGATGCTCGCGAACCTCGACCAGTACGAACCGGGACGCAATTTCGACGCCTGGCTGGTCCAGATCGCGAAGAACCTCGCGTTCGACCACTATCGCAAGGAACACAAGACGTTTCCCGTCGATCCGCAGGAACAGAGTTACCTGTTCGACCGGGTCGAAACGCCGCGCGAGGGCACCGACTCCGATCTGGAGGAGATGCTCGCGCCGCTCGGCGGCGAAGAACGTGAAATCGTGCTCCTGCACATCGTGTCCGAAACCAAATTCAAAGACATCGCCGACATCGTCGGAAAGCCCCTGGGAACGGTCCTCTGGATCTACAACCGGGCGCTCAAGAAGATCGGGAAGCATGTCGGGAGGGAGGAGCCATGAAACGGAATGAACTCGAGAAGATGATCCGGCGCAAGGCGCTCGCGGACATGCCCGACGTCTACGCGAAGATCGACTTCGAGAACGCCTTCGTGGCCGACGCGCGTCCGCGCCGCATCCGCCGCTCGCCCGTCCTGACGCTGTCCTTCGCCCTCAAGGCGGCGATGGTCCTCATCCTCGCCGCCATCACCGGTCTGTTCATCCTGGACCAGTTGGAAACCGATCCTCCCGTCGTGCTCGCGCTCGAGACGGAAGCCGAAGTCTACGGGTTCCAGATGGTCTCGGCGACGTCGCTGTTGTCGCAGTTCGCCGACGCCGACATCGCGTACGCCTTCGACGGCGGGCATCCGACCACCCAGTCTCCCGGTCCCGGCGGACCTTCCACGACCGGTCCCGGCACGGACACGGAGACCACCACGGTGCCCGCGACGATCGCGGAAGCGCTCGTCACCACCCAGATCGCCAAGATCACAGAATACCTGAACACGATGGAAGTCATGCTCGCGGAGAAGGAAGACACCACGTACGAAGTTGCCGCCTCCGGTGTCGAAGGCTACCAGTGGACGCTCACGTTCACGACCGTCGACCTGCTCGGCGAAACTCTCGTCTACCGCATCCACTACAACGAAACCGCCGATCCCGAAGATGCTTCCCGCCGCATTATCGACGGCGTCATGACGATGGGCGGAAACGAATACGCCCTTCACGGCACGGTCGCGACCGAGGGCGACACGGTCCGCACGGCATTCGTCGCGGAACGCGGGAACGATTCCATCCGAATCACCGACCTCACCGACGAAACCGGCCAGAAATACCGCTACGACGTCGTGAAGGACGGTGCCGACTACGAATCTCTCACGATGAAGCTCCTCCGCGAGGAGGACTCTCTCGTCGCCACGATCGATCATGTCACCGAGACGGAAAGCAGCAACTTCCGGTTCCGCCGCACCGAAGACGGCACCGGCTTCGAAATCCGCTACCGCTACGATAACGGCACGGACGTCGAGACCGGCCGGATGGACGTCGTCGTCGACTATGACGAAGAAACGTCGAGTTACGTCTACCGCTACGGCGTCGAAGCCGAAACCGGGCCGTCCATGGGGCATTCCGACCATTCCGGCGGACGAACCGACAAGACCGGCGGAGCGATGCATCCCCGCGGGCTTTCCACGCAAGACGCGCTCTGATCCATGACATAGAAAAGCTGTTCTTCCGATCGGGAGAACAGCTTTTTTAATGGTGTCGATGCTCCGCCGCGGCGGGAGCGGTTTCGGGATCGCACGCGGGATCCTCGCAGTGACCGGTCCCGCATTCGATTTCGACGGTCGCGTGGTCGATGCCGGCCCTTTCCAGACGTCCGTGCAGTCCCGCGCGGATCGCCGCCAGGTCTTCCGCCGTGCAATCGGCCCGGACGACCGCGTGGAACGTCGCGAGCGGATGGACGCCGTCCAGCGTCCACAGGTGGATATGGTGGACCGACAGGACATCCTTCCCGTCGACGGCCGCCTGCGCGACGGCGTCCACCGAAAGGGCTGCGGGAACGCGTTCGAGGAAGACGGCAAGGAGTTCCCGCAGGTTCTTGAAGACATGGAAGAGGATGTAGACGGTGAAGAGAAGCGACAGGACGGCGTCGACGATCGGGAGGTCCCAGAGCGTCATCGCGATCGCGCCGACGAGGACGGCGACCCAGCCGAAGACGTCTTCGAAGAGGTGCAGGCCAACCGCCTTTTCGTTCGTGGTCGCGCCTCTTGAGGCATGGAAGGCGGCGATGCCGTTGACGACCACGCCGAAGACGGCGAAGACGATCATCAGGGGGGCGTTCACGGGCAGCGGATCGAACAACCGCGGGACCGCTTCGGCGATCACGGCGACCGCGCCGGCGACGAGAACGAGCGACGAGATCATCCCGCCGAGGAGGGCGTAGCGGCCGTAACCGAAGGTATACGTCGCATCGGGCTTCTTCTTCGCCCGGACGTCGAGGATCCACGACAGTCCGATCGCGATCGCGTCGCCGAGGTCGTGGACCGCGTCGGACAGGATCGCCATCGACCCGGTATAGAATCCGCCGGCGATTTCGAAGAGCGTGAAGAACAGATTCAGGAAAAACGGGACCGCAAGTCGACTTTTCATCATGATGTTCTTCAGATCAATCCCTCCGTTTCGCGGATCATTTCACGGCGCGACGAGGATCGGGACGAGCGTACCGCCGCTTCACCGCGTCGATCGTGGCGGTCGATCGGAAATGCCAGAACGTTTCCGGCAAAACGTCCGTCACCACGGCAGCGGGTCCTTCCGGATCTCGCGGTCGTAGAGATCCTCGAGCGCGCGTTTCACTTCCGCCGACAGCGGCTGATGCAGCGCGGCGAGATTGTCGTTCATCTGCCGGTTCGACTTGATGCCCGGAATCGCGCAGGAGACGGCGTCGTAGGACAGGATGAACGCGAGCGCGTCGAGGCTGATGTCCTCATGGCCGAGGATCGCCTTCACCTTGCGGACGAGCTCCGCCCGGCGGACGATGGTTTCCCGCGTCCAGCGCCCGCGGATGCCGGTGAAGATCGATTGTTCGTCGTACTTGCCGGAAAGCCAGCCGGAGTCGAGCGGAACCTTGGCGACGAGGAAGATCTTCTTCGCCCGGACGGCGTCGAACAGGTCGCGCGGTCCCTGGAAGAAGACGTTGAAGAGCAGTTCGACGACGTCGACGTCGCTTCGTTCGAGGATCGTCCGGAGTTCCTCCCGCGTGTCGATCGAGACGCCATAGGCGCGGATGATCCCGAGCTTCTTGAGGCGGGCGAGTTCGGCGAAATGGTTCGTGAATCCCTGCAGGATCTCCTTCGCGGGATTGTGCAGGATCACGGAGTCGAGGTAGTCGGTCCGCAGGCGGGCCATCGACGCCCTGACCGCGGGTTCGATCGCCTCGACGCGCCAGTCGCTCGTGCCGTCCGGATTGTGGCCGAATTTGGTGCTGATGGCGATGCGGCCGCGATCCGTGCCGATCGCGCGGCCGATGATCTCCTCGGACTTCCCGCCGGCATAGCCGGGAGCCGTGTCGAAGAACACGACGCCCTTGTCGATGGCGGAGCGGACCAGGCGGACCGCTTCCGCTTCGTCGACTTCGCCCCACAGCGGGTTGGCGAGCTGCCAGCCGCCGAAGCCGATGCGGCAGAGCTCGATATTGGGTTTTCCGAATCTGGACAGAGTATTCATCGTTTCGCTCCAGGATGTGACGTAGTCTGGCATAGATTGTTTTTGCGACGACGGGAATGAACCCGCTTTATGCAATCAGCGATTCCTTGACGTCGTCGAGGGAGACGAACCACGCGACGAGATGATAGCCGTAGTCCTCATTTCCGGCCTCTCCGAGTCCGCGAACGTGGTAGACCGTATAGAACAGTCCGACGTACTGGACGCTGCCGCCGTCATCGTAACGGGCGGTCGCGACGGCGAAGATCGGCGCTTCATCGGCCGAAGCGCGCCAGCGGTCGGTCAGGAAGAACGCACTCCAGACGACAAGCACCATGATGATCCAAAGGATGAAGCGTTTCTGCGATTTCATCGTGAGTCCCCCTGACAGGATGGGTCCGTGAACGGGATGGCGAGGGCGATCTTCCATTTGGATAACTGACAGCTTTCCATTTGGATGTTTGTCAGAAATACCCCGGCTCATCGTTTTGGTTGATGCGATGTATGACGGTGTCGTCATCCCCGGCAAAAAGCTCAGAAACCGGCTTCGAGAACCACAGCGAACCTCGACAGAATCGTCACCATTTCATGGTTACGCGCGAGATTGGGTCTCATGATCAGGATGTTCTTGTATCCGCAGAGCGTCGCGACGCGGCAATCATGAAAAACCCCATGCCGGTCCGATGGATCGAGGCGTGTATTGGCCCATTTCGTCGCGGTTGACCATTTTGCTTTCCAATCGATGCAGGACAAAGATGCTGAAGGCAAGCACACCGGCACCCAGAGCGACGATGGTGATCGGCATCCACGAATAATGGAAAACACAAAGCATGATTCCAATCAAAGACAAGAATGTGCCAATCGACACACCTGTTACTTTTACACGTTGAAAGATGTGCTTCTTCACGTGCGGACAAGTATTTTTAATCATTCTGCCATTGTTCAATCATTTCCTGCTTAACATTACGACAATATATGATTTATTATAGCACATCGATGACTGGTAAATCCGCCGCTTGATCAAATTGGCATCGCGGATTACGCATCCCATCCAACATCTCGGCCAACGAAAAAAACCATGTCCTTTTCGGCGGAACATGGTTTTCAACATCGCTGGTACCAGTGGCCGGACTTGAACCGGCACGCCGTTGGCGGGCAATGGATTTTGAGTCCATCGTGTCTACCGATTTCACCACACTGGCATGGCAATCAATATTATACTATAATTCGTTGAAAAGGAAAGCGGAAACGTACCGGTTTTTTATCGCCCCGGCGAAGGCAAACGCCCCCCGCACGGTCTGCGGAGGGCGTTCTTTCGACACCGGCTAGCGTCTGGAGAGTTCCAGCATCTCTTCGGTGTACTGGTTCGTGTAGAGCTTGTAGTAGTGGCCTTGCGCGGCGATCAGCTCGCGGTGCGTGCCTTCTTCGATGACCTTGCCCTGTTCGAGCACGAGGATGCGGTCGGCGTGGACGATCGTCGAGAGGCGGTGCGCGACGATGAACGACGTGCGCCCCTTGAGGATTTTCGCGATCGCCGTCTGGACGGCCTGTTCGGTTTCGGTGTCGACCGAGGAGGTCGCCTCGTCGAGGACGAGGATCTTCGGGTCGGCGAGGATCGCGCGGGCGAACGAGATGAGCTGCTTCTGCCCGACGGAGAGGCGGGATCCGCCTTCGCCGCATTCGGTGTCGTAGCCCTTTTCGAATTTCATGATGAACTCGTGCGCCTCGACGGCCTTCGCCGCCGCGACCGCCTCGTCGTCGGTCGAACCGATGCGGCCGTACTTGATGTTGTCCATGACCGTGCCGGAGAACAAATGCGGCGTCTGGAGCACGTAGCCTAGGTTCGAATGGAGCCAGCCGAGCGAGCGTTCGCGGTAGTCGACGCCGTCGATCAGGATCGATCCTTCCGTCGGTTCATAGAACCGGCAGATGAGGTTGACGATCGTCGTCTTGCCGGCGCCGGTGTGGCCGACGAGGGCGATCGACTGGCCGGCCTTCACGTGCAGGTTGAAGCCTGCGAGGATGGTGTCGCCGACATGATACTTGAAGGTGACGTCGCGGAACTCGACGTCGCCCCGGAGGGGTTCGAAATTCTCCCGCCGGTAGTCGAAGAGCGTGCCGTATTTCGCGACCACGGCTTCGGTGTCGGCGATGTCGGCCTTCGCCTCGATGAGCGAGACGACGCGTTCCACCGACGCCTGCGCCTGCTGGAGCCGGGCGTAGAGCGAGGCGATGTTGTTCACCGGCTCGAAGAACTGCCAGACGTAGTTCGTGAAGAGCACGAGCGTGCCGATCGAGATGGCGCCGCCGATGACCATCGTGCCGCCGCCGTAGTAGATCACGGCGGTGGCGACGGCGATGATGAAGATGACCGTCGGGAAGTAGAATCCCTGGATCACCGCGGCCCGGATCGACTGCTTGCGCATGTCGCCCGTGAGCTGATCGAAATCGCCGAAATTGGCCTGTTCGAGCACGAGCGTCTTCGTCGTCATGGCGCCGGTGATGCCTTCGTTGTAGGCGCCGGTGATCTTCGAGTTGACCTTGCGGATCGAGCGGTGCGCCTTCAGCATGTGCTTCCGGAAGAGACCCGACACGACCGCGAGGACGGGCAGGACGGCGAGGGTGATGAGGGCGAGGGTCCAGTTGATCGCGAACATCACGGCGATCAGGATCACCATCATGAAGACGCCCCAGGTGAGGTCGATGACGCCCCACGAGAGGATGTCCGAGAGGTTGCGCGAATCGGAGGTCATGCGCGCCATGATCCAGCCCGTGCGGGTCCGGTCGTAATAGGAGAACGGCAATTCCTGGAGATGGCGGAAAGCCTTCCTGCGGATGCTGTAGGCGAGTTCGGTCTGGACCTTCGCGGCCCACACGATGAAGAGGTAGACCATCGAGGCCTGGACGACCATGAAGAGGGCGTAGATCAGGATGAACTTGAGGATTTCCGTCCCGAGGTCGGACGTGCCGGCGATCAGGGCGGGGATGACGTCGTCGATCGCGTGGGTGGTGATGAGCGGATAGACGACGTCGGTGGTGGCGAGCACCGCCATCGCGGAAACGGAGAGGATCGCCCATTTCCGGAGCGGCGCCATGAAGGACAGGATCTTGCGCCAGGCCTTGAAGTCGAGCTTCTGCGAAGTGAAACTCTCCTCGTCGAGGAGTTCGTCGTTCATGCTCATGCCGCCTCACCTCCTTCGATCTGGAAGTCGATCTTGGACTGGATGTCCCAGATCGTCCGGTAGGTGCCGCCTTTTGCGAGCAGTTCGTCATGCGTGCCCGCTTCGGCGATGCGGCCCTTGTCGATCACGAAGATGCGGTCCGCCTCCTTGGCGGTGGTGATGCGGTGGGTGATGATGAAGACCGTCGATTCCTTCCACTCGGACTTGAGGGCGCTGCGGATCTCGAGGTCGGTCTCGGTGTCGACGGCGGAAAGCGAGTCGTCGAAGACGATGATCGGCTTCGGCTTCAAAAGCATGCGGGCGATCGCCACGCGCTGCTTCTGGCCTCCGGAAAGGGTCACGCCGCGCTCGCCGACGACGGTCTCGTAGCCTTTCTCGAACCCGATGATGTCGCCGTGGATGCGGGCGATCTTGGCGACCTCGACGACGCGGTCGGCGGGGAGTTTGCGGTCGGCGATCTTGATGTTCTCCTCGACCGTCTTCGAAAACAGGAACGGTTCCTGGAGGATCACGCCGACGTTGTTTCGGAGATGGTGCTTCTCGATTTCCCTGAGCGGCACGCCGTCGATCAGGATGCGGCCTTCGGAGCTGTCGAGCAGGCGGACGAGCAGGTTCATCAGGGTCGACTTGCCGGAGCCGGTCTTCCCGACGATGGCGATCGTCTCGCCCCGGTTCACCCGGAAGTCGATGTCCTCGAGCTGGTTGTAGGTCGAATCGGCGAAATGGAAGCTGACGTGGTCGAAGACGACCTCGCCCTTGATCTCGGGGGTCCCGGACGCCGCATCGTCCGCGTATTCGTCCGGCTTCGACAGGATCTCGTCGAGACGGCCGACGGCGACGGTCGCCTTCGAGAAGTCGCCGATGATGCGGCCGAGCTGGCGCATCGTCCAGATGATGTTCCCGGCATAGCCGAGGAAGGCGGTGTAGACGCCGAGGGTGATCGTGCCGTTTGACGCATAGGCGATCCCGACGACGGCCAGGGCGCAGAACTGCGCGAAGCAGATGAAGTCGGTCGAACTCCAGAACGTCGCGATCACGCGCGAAACCTTGTAATCGGAGTCGGTGAAGGTGCGGTTCAGTTTGTCGAACTTCTCGATTTCGAACTTTTCGTTGGCGAAGGCCTTGACCACCCGTGCGCCGGAAACGTTCTCCTGCACGTGGGTCGTCATCTTCGCCTCGTTTTCCTCGATTTTGGTGAAGACCTTCTCGATCTTGAGGAAGTAGAAGCTCGCGATCGAGAGGAGGACCGGGGCGATGATCAGGGTGATCCAGGTGAGGTTCGTGTTCAGCTTGCTCATCTGGACGATCGAGAGGGCGACGAGGAGGACCAGGCGGACGACCTCGACGATCTGATCGGAGATGAAGTGCTTGTAGGTTTCGACGTCGGTGGTGCAGCGCTGGATCAGGTCGCCGGTTTCCGAGTGGGAGTGGAAATGGTAGCCGAGATCCTGGAGATGCCGGTACAGGCGGTTGCGGAGGCGGTAGGACACGTCTTCGATGAAGAAGGCGGTGACCGTACGGCGGCACGCGATCGCAAGCGACCGGACGAGGTCGACGGCGACGATCGCGAGCGCGGCGTAGAGGAGCTTCAGGCCGAAGTCGTCGGTGACGATCAGGTCCTGGATGAACTGCGGCAGGCGCGAGGGCGCGTCGCCGAGGATGGCGTCGACGATGTGCTGGGTGAAGAGCGGGATCAGCGTGCGGGCATAAGTGACGATGTATAAAAAACCGAAGGAGACCGGCAGCATCCACCAGACGCGCCCGGTCCACTGGAACATGAGGCCGAGCGACTTGAGGACGCTCTTCTTCGGTTTTTTCGTTTCCGGAGTCGTTTCATTCTTGTTCTCCATCAGGATTCACCTTCTTTCCGTGTCATGGAGTCGTTCCGGCAGGTTACATGTGTTCGATCGGTTGCATGCCGAGGAGGCGCATGCCGTCGTCGAGGACGGTGCGCACCATGGCGATGAGGTGCTTCTTGGTCTTCTTCTCGCGGGCGTCGTCGACGATCACGCGTTCCTTCGCGTAATAGCTGTTGAAGAGCGCGGCGAGCGCGAGCAGGTATTTCGCGACGACCGAGGGCGACGCTTCCGCGACCGCCTTCGCGATCGTCGTCCGGTACTGCCCGACCGTCTTCACGATCTCGAAGGCCGGTTCGGCCGCGAGGAGGGCGAAGTCGACGTCGCCGTCGAAGCAAAACGGCTCGACATCGAGGATCGACCGGATCCGGACCGAGGTGTACTGGAGATAGGGGCCGGTTTGGCCTTCGAACTTGACCATCTCCTCGAGATTGAACTCGAAGTCGTTGGCGCGGAAATTCTTGAGGTCGTTGAAGATGATCGCCGAAACGCCGATCCGCGTCGCGATCTCATCCTTGTTTTCGAGGGTCGGGTTCTTCTCCTCGATGTAGGTTTTCGAGAGCGCGATCGCCTCGTTCAGCACGTCGACGAGCCGGACGACCTTGCCCTTGCGCGTCGACATCTTCTTCCCGTCCTGGAGGACGAGGCCGAAGTTGACGTGTTCGATCCGGTCGGCTTCCGGATACCCCATCAGCCGGACGACGGCCTTCAGCTGTTCGAAGTGGAGCTTCTGTTCGTTGCCGACGACATAGAGGCAGCGGTCGAAGCGGTACGTGGCCTTGCGATAGAAGAGCGCCGCGAGGTCGCGCGTGATGTAGAGCGTCGAACCGTCCTTCTTCTGGATCAGCGCCGGCGGCATCGCTTCGCCGATGTCGACGATCATCGCGCCCGCGTCCTCCTTCAGGAGGCCCTTGGCGGACAGCTCGTCGATCACCGGCTGCATCTTGTCGTTGTAGAACGCCTCGCCGTTGTAGGAGTCGAAGCGGACGCCGAGCAGGCGGTAGACCTGCATGTAATCCGCAAGCGAGACGTCGCGGAACCACTGCCAGAGGTCGACGTAGGCGGGATTCCCCCGTTCGAGTTCGGCGAAGATGCGCCGCGCCTCGTCGTCCATCTCGGGATGCTCCTTGACGCGTTCGTGATAGTCGACGTAGAGCTTGACGAGTTCGTTGATCGGGTCGGCCTCGACCTTGGCGCGGTCGCCGTAGTGCTGGAAGGAATAGATGATCTTCCCGAACTGCGTGCCGAAATCGCCGAGATGGTTGATGCGGACGACGTTCGCGCCCGTCTTCTCGAACAGGTTCCCGAGCGCATGGCCGATGATCGTCGAACGCAGATGCCCGATCGAGAACGGCTTGGCGATGTTCGGGGAACTGTAGTCGATGCAGACGACTTCGCCCGCATGGGCGTCCGATCTGCCGTAGTCCGGTCCGAGCCGGACGCAATCGGCGACGATCCGGCGGGCGATCCCGGACGGATCGAGGAACAGGTTGAGGAATCCGCCCATCGGCGCGATGCGCGCGAAAGCGAGCCCGACGGAGGCGGTCCGGATCGTTTCGGCGACGTCCGCGAGGACCGTCGGGACCGGCCGTCCGGCCGTCTTCGCGATCGTGAAGACGGGAATCGACAGATCCCCCTGATCCTTGCGCTTGGGTTCTTCGACGACGACCGCGACAGGAATTCCGTAACGCGACGCGAGTGCGGTTTCGATGGTCTGTTTGAGTTCCAGTTTGATGGTTTCAATCATGGAGATCCCTCCTCCGGGCAAAAAAAAGCGATTTGGACGGCGGTCACAGTCCAAATCTGCTCTTGACGAACTTCAATACCGCGGTCTGCGTGTCGTAGAAACAAAGCTTGTGCCCCTTGCGGTCCCGGAGGACGGACTCGTTCGCCGCGATCGCGGCGTCGATGCCGATCCAGACGGGCACGAGCCCCATCTCCTCCTCGTGTTCTTCCAGCCTGCTTTCGCTGAAATGGAGGACGTCGACGTGGTAGTAATCGGAGACGATGCGGAGCACGACGCCGTAGAGCGAGCGCGATTCGCGGATCTCCTCGGTCACCCCCAGATGTTCGATGATCTTCACCTGGTTGGCGCCGACTTCTTCGAGCAGTTCACGATAGAGCGTATCGAGTTTGGACTCGCCGAGCGTCATGGCGCCGCCCGGCGTACCGTACATGTGGTCTTGTTCGGAAAACATCAGGAGAATCTGGTCCCGTTTCAGGATGATGCCGCGAACGACTTCGCGGGTCGCGATCTTCGGCGGAATGTCCACCAGAGCGTCGGTGACGACAAGGAACGGTTTCATCTCGATGCCTCCTTTCTCGAACCACTAGAACCATTGTAGCACAGAAACGGGCCGGAATACAACCTAATTCCGGGGCTCAGGTCTGAAGCCGGTCGATTTTCGCGAAAAGGGCGTCGATTTCCGCTTCGATCGCCGCGATCTTCGCCGACGTCTCCGCGTAGCGCGCGGCGTCGCCGTAGACGTCGGGATCGAAGCGCGAGGCTTTCCGATCCTCGAGTTCGCGGTGAAGGGCGTCGATCCGCGTTTCCAGCCTGCGGATTTCGGCGGAGACGTTCTGCGTCTTCTGCCGGACCGGTTTCGCGGACTTCTCTTCCGGGTGCTCGGCGATCGCCGCCTTGAAGGCGTCGTAGTCGCCGTCGAAGACGACCGGACCGGACTGCTTCAGCCAGACGATCTTGGTCGCGACCTTGTTGATGAAGTAGCGGTCGTGGGAGATGAACAGGATCGGACCGTCGAAGTCGTCGAAGACGTCCTCGACGATGTTCTTCGTCTCGATGTCGAGATGGTTCGTCGGTTCGTCGAGGATCAGGAGCTCCGGTTCCTCGAGCATGAGGAGGCAGAGCACGAGCCGGACCTGTTCGCCGCCCGAGAGGACGGAGACCTGCTTGAAGACGTCGTCTCCGACGAAAAGGAAGCGCGCGAGCAGTCCGCGCACCTCGCCGACGGTCTTCGCCGGATAGCGGTCGTGGACCGTCGACAGGACCGAGAGGGTCTCGTTGAGGCCAGCGAGGTTCTGGTCGAAGTAGCCGATCCGGAGCGTCTTGTGGCGGAGGATTTCCCCGGAAAAGGGCGGAAGGGTGCCGATCAGGGTCTTGATCAGCGTCGTCTTCCCGATGCCGTTGGGACCGATGATGCCGATCTTGTCGAACCCGCGCATGGTGAGGTCGATGTGCTCCTGAAGGGGGCCATCGTAGCCGATCGCAAGATCCTTCGTCTCGATGACGACGGCTTCCGTCGGACGCCGCGTGCGGAATCCGAAGCGCACTTCGGCGTGCCCGCCGGTCGGCTTCTCGAGTTTCTCGATGCGGGCCAGCTTCTTGATGCGGTCCTGCGCGGATTTCGCCTTCGAGGCCTTGTAGCGGAAGCGGTCGACGAAACTCTGGAGATGCTCGATTTCCTTCGTCTGGCGCGTGTAGCGTCCGAGGAGCTGTTCGTAGCGGCGCACCTTCTCGACCTCGTACAGGTCGAAATTGCCGTGGTAGACGGCCGCGGTCTTCTGGTCGATTTCGTAGATCTTGGTGGCGACGCGGTTGATGAAGTACTTGTCGTGGGTGATGACGAGGACCGCGCCGGGATACTTGCGCAGATAGTCCTCGAGCCATTCGATGATGTCGATGTCCATGTGGTTCGTCGGTTCGTCGAGGATCAGCAGTTCGGGTCGCATGAGCAGCAGCTTGGCGAAGGCGATGCGCGTCTTCTCGCCGCCCGAGAAGGTGTTGACGACGCGGGCGTACTCCGGCTTCGTGAACCCGAAGCGGGTGAGCATCTGGTCGGCGAGGGTGCGGTAGCCGTATCCCCCGAGCCGGACGAATTCGTCCTCGAGAACCGTGTAGCGCCGGAGCGCCTCGGCGTCGTCGTGGTGCACTTCCAGCTGTTTCGCGGCTTCCTCGATCCGCTGTTCGAGCCGGGTGAGGGGGGTGAAGACGGTCATGATCTCCGCTTCCATCGTGCGGGTCTCGTCTTCGAGGACGTCCTGGGACAGGTATCCGATCTTTGCGGTGCGGCTGATCGCCACCTCGCCCGCGTCGGCTTCGGTCTCCCCGAGGATGATCTTGACGATCGTCGACTTCCCGACGCCGTTCTGGCCGATGAGCGCGACCTTTTCGCCTTCGGTGACGTCGATGTCGACGTTTTCGAAGAGGAGTTCGCCGGCGAAGCTCTTCTTCAGATTCGTGATTTTGAGCAGGCCCATGTCCTCACCGCCTTCGGCTTCGCAGTCCGCCGCTCTCATTGTATCATGAGAGACGTGCGGGCGACAAACGTTTTTTGACCGGCCGGCATCGAAGTCCATGAAAAAGGCTCCCTTCCGGGAGCCCTCTCGACCTTATTTCTTGGGGGTTTTGCGGGGCGAGCGGAAAAAGCGTTTCTTCGGCCGGCCGGCGCCCCAGTGGAAGTTGAGCCGCGACGAGAAGTTCGCGAGGAACGCCCCGAGCGCGATCGAGAGCGCGATCGAAAGGATGAAGGCGATCCAGAACCCGTGGTCGACGTCGAACGGAAGCGTGTAGTTCATCCCGAAGAAGGAGGCGATGAGCATCGGCACGGTGAGCACGATCGTGACGACCGTGAGCGTCTTCATGACCGTGTTGACGTTGTTCGAGATCACCGACGCGTAGGTGTCGAGGGTCCCGTTCAGAATCTCGCGGTGGATCGAGCTCATCTCGATGGCCTGCCGGTTTTCGATGATGGCGTCGTCGATCAGGGCGACGTCGTCGGGAAACTGGCGGAACGACTCGTGGTTCTTCAGCCGTTCGAGCACGTTGAGGTCGGCGCCGAGTCCGGTGGACAGGTAGACGAGCGACTTCCCCAGGTTCATGAGATCGAAGAGTTCGCTGTTCTTGAGCGCTTCCTGGAGGCGCGCCTGGACCGCTTCGGATTCCTTGTCGAGCTGCTTCAGGAGCGTGACGAACATCGAGGCGTTCTTGAAGAGGAGCTGGATCGTGAGCTTGAAGTGCTTGCCGGTGGAGAAGTTCTTCATCGTCTTCGCGAGGAAGGCGGGGACGACGAAATTCTTGCGGGCGCAGGCGCAGACGAAGAAGTCCTTGTTGAAGAGGATGCTCATCGGCGTCGTGTGGTAGCGGCTGATGTACGGACGGTCGGGATCGACCGT
>Ga0172374_1000250_pt1 | contig 42773 bp, 37 predicted proteins | sample LakKiv3m_FD_114536 | JGI IMG/M metagenome (GOLD analysis project Ga0172374, IMG submission 114536) | Freshwater microbial communities from Kabuno Bay, South-Kivu, Congo - kab_092012_10.3m | ecosystem: Environmental > Aquatic > Freshwater > Lake | place: Democratic Republic of the Congo... | reverse complement strand
GCAGACATCGTCTGCCTTCCGTGCCTCTCGCTGCTTCCCAGGGATCCGGAAGATGAGCACTCCCGGAAATGTCAAACTCTGTGAGTCCCCCGGCAGAGCCGGGGGTTTACCCATTATTATTAGCTCAAAGCCTATGCATCGGGCCGGACCCCTTCACTTCACGTTCAAGCATCCTAAGACACTCCTGGCGATCCACCCGAAAACGAAACACCTCCATAGAGCGAACATCACGATGCGCGACGGACGAGCCGTGGAGCGATGCTACGGGGGAGGTGCCTTCATGTCGACGAGAAGTCGGTATTGTCTCCCCGGAATTCCCGAATCCCAAAGGCCGACACCAAATGTGATGCAGGTCACCCAGTTCGACGCGTCGCTCCCTGAATCCAAGTCGGGTCACGCTCTACCTTCCTTCAAGTAACCGAATTCTCGATCTGTGCATGAAGCCCATCGCCCTTCCATCTGGGGTCAGGACATGCCACCATTCCGCGTGCCCTCGCGGGGTCACACGAAATATCTCACCCTGTCTGACTTCCGCGATGATATCGAACTGTGTTCCTGGTCCGCTCCGCACATTCGTGTATCCATCCGGATCGTCAATCACAGCCCGCGAAGCCGATGGATGAAGTACATGACCCTGACCAGGCATGAAGGCGAGGCAGTGACCATTTAGTTGTCGACACTCGGCGAAAGGTAGCCTCACAAGGCATTCTGTCGTTCGACCTTCCAATTTACACCAGCACCCGTGGTCCGAAGGAATTTGTGCCCAAACGCGGCGTTCGACCACACATGACAGGACTATAACTAAACAGAGCATCGACAGAAGCCACGTTTCCAATTTGCGATCCATGCGCTGTCCTCCATAGGCATTACGGGAATTTCCAGCCCCGTTTTTCAAAGATTGCTCTGACGGTTGCTCCCCATTTTCCCCCGTCGGTATACCGAGCATTCTTCAGTAGCTCTTCGACGAAACGGTGTTCCTCTTCGCTGCCGCGACTACTTGGAGTAAACTCGAGGACCGTTCTGGCAATCAGCTTGTCAGCTCGTTCTTGCCCCAGTGTCTCGCGCATCTCCCAAAATGTGGCACCCCAAACCTCTCCCCATGCTTCCTCTTGGAAAGGTTCACGGAGTTCCGAGAGTCGTCGCGGGGTCTTGAGGTCTCTCTCGTCCAAACGAATGTGCCGAGCGGCAGTCGGAAGGTTCGCGTACTTTTCAGCGAACCTCGGATCATTTTGCCAGGAGCACGGGAAATAATATGCGAGGCCGGATCTAATAGCGTTGAGGTCGACCATTGTTGGAAAGAGGCTTGCAGAATAGAATCGACAGACGAGATCCTCATCCCGAGCGTGGTAGGGATCGAGTTGCAGCCTATTCCTATCCGCCTCAAATCCGGGCATGTTGGCCCATTTGGGGTCGACATGGATTTCCAAGACGGATTGCAGGGGCACGATTCTCAAAGCAATGAGGTAGTCACGGTAACCAAATATCGTGGCTTCAAGATGCCGCTTTAGCTCGGGAGTGAGGATATTCGAGTTGCTGTCACTGGAGACGAATCGAGTGATCTGAATGATTTTTTGCAGATGGTCTCGAAGTGCCTGCGCCTTGTCGACGTGCTCCTGAAACTCCTTTCGCCTCGAATCTGCCTCAACTCTTAGCTCTCCAGAAACCTTCTCCATCTCTTTGGCAGCAACGTCTTTGATGTCACGGTATGTCTTAAAACCCAGAAATGCTGCCACGGCAACCACGATGGCAACTACTCCAAGGAAATTCCTGGTCATGGACTCTATGAGGCGTACCCACGTTTCAAGTGAACTCGTGGCGTCTTTGGTAATGTCAATTGTCAGGGAACGTTTGATCAATTCCCGGTCACCGAAATGCTGGTCGCACACCCGCACGACGAAATCTCTCAACTCCTTTTCCGGAATCTCATGGTCCTCGGATACCATAATGGCCGGAACGAGCCGCGCCCCACAATTGCTACAATAAATATGATTGACCGGGTTTTCGACGTCGCACTGGGCGCAGCGGACCATCATGACGTTCTCTCCATGGGAATCTTGAAGTGAACCGTTCACGCGCAACCTCCACTCCAACAACGCGAAGTATCTCAAAACGGTCGAGAGGTTTCTGTGAGTTCGAAGAATTCAGAATTCGGGTGACATAACACCGTCTTTCACAGTGATCGCTATCTTGGGCCCCCGCGGCGTCACTTGCTCACGTCCTTCCTGCAATCTGCTTGGCCGACTAACCCACCCCTACGCGGTACACATGACCCCCAGCAACGCCCTTAACGGCGTGAAATCCGATGGGCAGGGACGGGAGGATTCGGCCCCCCTGTGGTAACCGCCCATAACCACGCTTCATCTCCCAAAAGGGCCCCTAAGGGGCACTGACCCCCCTATTCTATAAACCAGTTTAAGGTTTGGTGGTTTCGTGTTGCTTGTGATATCCAGCTGGTTACACTGTCAGTCCAGCGGGGATTCGTACCCCTCTGTCCGCCGTGAGTAGACGTGTTCCCCCGCCTTTGGCTGAAAGACCATTCAACGCACGTTTGCCAATTTTGGGCACCGTTGTCAAGGATTTTCCGCGGCCTCACCCGCCGTCACGCCCCACCACCACCGTAATAATACCATAATTCCGGGCGACCCTGGACACCGTTGCAGCGATCACTCCAGCTGCATGCTCTTGGACGTTTGCCTTTTGTGACTTTGATTGGGAGCCTAAACCATACCCATCCGGAGGACGCTGCGTCCTGCCCCGCACGATCTCCGTCACTGTTGGAAAGCCAATGCGTTGGGCAACGGTGTCGATCCCACCATGCTGGATATGACATATCAATACGTTTTTGAAAGAGTGACTTTGGCAGTCGGCCGCTGGAACGAGGTCTGCGACAGCGCATTCCTTTGGGTGTCAGGGGTTCCCTGTACGGTGCCGTGAACCTCCTCGTTTGGACCGGTCTTCACAGGACAATCTTCAAAGCAACCAACAAAGAACGTTATCGATTCCCTGTCCGATGGCCCAGCAAAATGGTCGTGAAGTTCTCCACGGTCTGGCGAGGGCGCAACGTGTCAAGTTACTCGGCGGCACACTTCGCCCGCGACCGGCTGTATTCTTCGGCACATTCTCGCAGCACATCTCTCGGAACGAGCCTCACGGCCAGATATATCAAACTAGGCACAATCACCAAGTCATCGAGATGCCCTATGACGGGCAGGAAATCGGGGATCAGGTCGAACGGAAGCATGAGATAGCCGAGCGCAGCCCATAACAACGCCTTGGCGAGCCGAGGTGTCCGCGGGTGCCTGTACACGGCACGGTAGTACGCGAGCCTAAGCTTCAGATCTTTTGCTATCGCCCTTAGGCGAGACTTCATGTACTGTTGCCTCGGGGCTGGAACCCCCCAGCGGCTTTGCTTGTGGGAATTCCCAGAAGGTAGATCGAGCAACCGCTAACGATCGTCTCGCGGGTCTGCCCGTCCTTCGGCGAATATGGTTACGAGTGCGCGTCGCGTGGAAGTCAATTTCACAGGCTCAACCAGGCTCACATTTCCGTGTTGATCAATTGTGGCTTCGATGATCCGAACATCCTCTTTGCCTCCACGCCCATTTTCCGCATTCTGGCGCGGTCTTGATGAGAGTCGGGCCTTTCCCGTTCGAGTCTCCGCCCCGCCTCTGCGGCGACGGGGCGCTCGAGCCTTGGTTGCTTCCCAAATCCCTGCCTGATCAGGGTGCACGAACTCACGCGCGGCAGCGTTGATGGCGCACACATGCCTGAGCTGGTAATCCCGCTCTCCAATGGCAAGAAGTCTTGCTTCCTCCTCGCCATAGCGCGCTACTGAGAACTTGCGCTTACGGCTCGCGCCATGCTCGTCGATCCACGAGGCAAGCCAGAACGCTCGGACGCTTCCATTCTTCTGATTGTCCATAACCTCGTATCGGCCAACACCTGGAATGCCGGACGTGTTGTTTCTCCGGAGTCGAGTGCGAACCCACATCTGGTGATCAAAAGGCTTGTCCCGGGCAAGAAATGAATCTCGGTACTGGACGGCGGCTTTCAGTGCTTCTCGCTTTCCTCGGAAGATCCCATCAGAGAACCGTTTTACGATGATCGCTCCCTTTCGCTGCAGTGTGACAACCCATCCATGGTCTCCTTTGGGGTCGTGATCCACGCGCTTGATGTTACGAGGAGGGTTCTTGGTGGAAAGGCCTGTCATAGTGAGCTGTCTTTCTATCTGCTGCGCCCTTTGGGGACGTTGAAGCGCCGATTCTATGAACTACGTTGAGGGCCGGTCGTTTTGAGCTGCTGGTGATATCGCCTTGTTAGCTTGGCTGTCCCTGGGGGTTCGAACGCTCGCCAGCCGTGTGAGATAGGTATCTCCCACGCCTCCAGATGATGAGACCTTGCGTAGCTTTTGCCAATTTAGGGCACGGCTGTCAAGGCTTGCCGGCTTGCGCTGCGAGTGGGAGTGTCGTACCATATTGCTGCCAAGGGAGTAAGGATTTGTGGAGATGAACAGAGATCTTATCCAATCAGATCCGGACATCATGATGGGCAAACCCGTCATAACCGGTACACGCATCACGGTCGAGTCCATCCTCGACAAGCTTGCTGCTGGGGAGACCCCCGAACAAATCCTTGAAGCGCATCCCCGCCTCACTCGGGAGGCGATTGCCGCCGCTCTCGGGTACGCTGCGGTCTCCATTCCGTCATAGCCGACACGATAGTCGGGCACGACAACCGGAAGGAAGACGTGCAGAGCCTATATCTCACCGTAAGCGATGCGGATCGCTTGGATGCGATAGACCGCATGAAGCTTAGCAACGGAGAAAAGGGGGACATGGGTCTTCCAACGTGAGAATGGGAAACCACATCGATGAAATATGTCTATCGAAGGCAGATTCCGTTGCGTGACATGGTGCGGATAGCCAGGAGCCACGATGCGCGACAGACGTATTGCGGAGCGGAACCATAGGTGAGAAGCCCGCGTGCCACCAAGATAAATGGTGTGTCTCCCGAATTCCAGACCTTATCATCTTCCAAAGAATCTCCTGAGAAATCCTTTCGGCGGCTCTGGACGCCGACCAACCTGCAATCCCATGCTGCTGCCCCAGAATGCAATGCTGTCCTCCGGCCCATTCTTGAAACGCTTCATAGCTCGCTGAGTCGGCCAGCAACGAGCGTCATTCGGCAAATGCAACTCGACATTAATCTCGACTTCCGGGTCCGCGTCATCACCGACCCACTCGCCGCCGACATCGCAGCGCACAACCTCACCGATGTATGAGCCAATGGCGAAAAGCCGTCGCCCCAAATCCTGTGAGAGCAAGCCTCCGGGCTTGGCCGTGCCGTTCACACTGTGATCGTCAAGGAAGCGGTCAATCTCCCACAAACTCTGCGGTGAGAAATCAGCGCGGTAGCCGGAACTTTGTAACGCACGAGAGATCCAGAGCGAACTCTCTGCAATGTCATCCTTGATTGTTCCCATATGGCGTCCCGTAGTGGTTAACGGAAGTCGAAGAACATAGCCCCACTCGCTGCAATAGGGCGGATAAGCGTCGAGCGCGCTCTTGCTCAACTGCCGCCGTCAGGTCGCCAGTGGCTTCCGATCTGACCACCAAAACCCCTTCCTTGTCGACGAGTTCCGGGAGGTCCTTCTGAACACGAAGACAGATTTCGCCCTTTTCACGCTTTTCTACTACGAGGGTCATTCCTGGGGCTAAACCTAAGCGATGCTGGATTTCAGTCGGGATTATAATACAGTCCTGACTGTCCACTGCAACCTCGGTCTGTTCGCCCATGTCACTCCTCTCCTTCATTTCTGTGTCTATGTCCCGTCGCACTACGAATCGTTCCGATCTTTGACCCGTCTGCTCTGCCGCTGCGACTCGTCTCGGCACCAGCGCGATAATACCATAGTCCCGGATGAACTTGGACGCCGTTGCTGCAACCACCGCGGCCGCAGCTCTTGGACGTTTGCCTTATACGGCTTTGATTGGGGGCCCGGACCCTTGGTTTGCATCATTGACATACCCACTATCATAGTCTATTGTAGAGTCAGGAAGATGAAGAGAGGCTCGCGATGCTCGAGATAACGACCATGGACTTGCGAAAGAACCTGGGCCACATTCTTGACACCGTGGCGGAAAAGAACGAGCAGGTGATGATTTCCCGTGCCAACCGTCCCCTGGCGGTAATCCTTTCCGTAGCGGAGTTCGAGGAAAAGGTGCTGAGGAAGAATCGAAACGAGAAGCTGCGGCAACTGGCCGCTTACATGGATGACTGGCGGGAGCGGCATCGGAAAGAAACAGCGAAGACTAACGTGGTCCAGGTCGTGCGCGAAATCAGGAATTCACGATGATCGTCCTCGACGCGTCAGTTGCGCTGAAGTGGATCTTTGCCGATGAGGAGGGCGCCGCGGACGCCCTTTCCATCCGCGATGCGCATATTTCGGGTGAGAGCGAAGTCGCCGTACCATCACTATTCTTCTACGAAGTCGCCAATGTGCTGGCGACGAAGGTGAAACTCTCCGCCGCCAAAGCGCAGGCCGCCTTCAGACTCTTTTGGGAATTCGAGTTCCAGGTTTACGACCTGGGAGCGGATGATTTCCTGGATGCCGTGCACATTTCCCACAAGCACCAGATCAGCGTCTACGATGCCTGTTACCTTGTACTGGCATTGCGCCTGGGCTGCTGCATGGCAACCGCAGACCGCAAATTCGGGGAAAAGGTGTCAGAATATGGGGTGGTGAAGTTGATCGGTGAGCGTCCTTGATTTGGTGTCATGCTTCATTTAGCTGTTTCGCACCTCACCCGCCGCCCCGCCCCGCTACCACGGGGATCACACCGTAATTCCGTACGAGCTTGGACTCCGTTGCCACGCCCACCGCGGCCGCAAACTCTCGGACGTTTGCCTTATGGGCCTTTGAATGCGGTCATCCACCCTCGGCTGGCATCATCTGCATACCCACTATCGTTAACACAAATCCCACGCGAATGTGCTATAGGTGATTAACGACTCTTCTGCGAGCACCCGGAGGCCCGTATGCCGAAAAGAAAGGTGAGTGCTAAAGCGGTGGTTACCGACATCAGATCGGGGCTCTCTGATGTGGAGTTGACGGAAAAGTACGGCCTATCGCCTGCGGAACTCAAGGTCGTTTTCAATAAGTTGGTCGCGAACAAGATCCTGTCAGCCGAGGAAATATCTCACCGAACCAAACGGCGCTCGAAACCCGTCAATACCGAGAAATCGGCGATCGGGTCTCCGCAGCAGCCGCAACAGCCCGAAATTGATCCGCAATTAGCTGAAACCGCTTTAGGCCTTGTGAGAAAAGGAAGCCACGACAATGAGCTGATGATGGCACTCAGTCTGAGTCCCGGTCAATTGCAGGATCTATTGTCTCGCTTGGTGCAGTTGGGCTACCTGTCGGCCGAAGAGCTTGAAGCTCGAAAGCCTCGAAAGACGAAAACATGTCCCCATTGCTCCAATCAGATATCTGAAAGCGATACACGATGCCAACACTGCGGAAAAGATCCTGCTCAACCGCCAGCTCCGACGGATGCTCCTCCTCCCTTGCCGGAGAGTGTACTCGTGGCGAAATATGACGATTCCGAGAGAGCCTACTGCGTGTGGGAAGACAGGGGCAATCAGGGAATATTCAGGGCATACACCCAGACCGCCATAAAATGCCTCGTCAATCCCTCGCATTTCTTTTCCGAGCTGCCGCTCGACGCCGGTTACTGGTCGCCGATACGGTTCCTGTCGCTGTCCATGTTTGTCACCGCCTTCTTCGCTTCCCTGTGGGTGCAAATCGCCAGCGGGGTCGTCAGCCTATTTGACCTCGTCAGTTTTACTTTTGTCTTTAAGGCGACCCTTACGGTTATACCGCTCGTTTTAACTGTATTGGTGTGGAGCTTGCTCATCCACGGCATGCTTAAGCTGATGAAGGGAGCTGAGACCGGCTTTCAGGCCACCTTCAGAGTCGTATCCTACTCTTCGGTAACCGGTGTCTTTGGCGCTATTCCGGTGCTGGGGACCATCGCAAGCCTGTGGGGGGTGTACCTGACTATTGTCGGCCTCCGTGAGGTCAATGAAATAAAGACTTCCAAGGCCAGCGCCGCGGTGCTTATACCATCTTCCGCGCTTGCTTTGGTACTCATCGTTATTGGGATCGGGGAGGGTATCTCAGACATAAGGGTTCGCCGCCAGGCAGCGCAGGGGTCCGTAGTGGAGGCGGGTCCGGCTTCCTCCAAACAGGTGGTGTCCAGTATATCTGTTGAGGAAGTCTGTGCGAAGTTCGTGGATCCCCCAAGCGATTATGCCGCGCACCAGGTCCGTGAGGAAGAATGGGAAGCCGATTATGGCGGGAGAATGGTTCAGTGGGAAGGCCGGGTGAAGACGGTTCAGAAGCCGGGCGCATTTGGGACGATACCCCATGCTATAATACAGGTCGGCGACAACGACAAAGTGGAGGTCTATCTGCTTGCACCTTACATGGGAGAGAAGCCGCGACCGACCGAGCTGATTCGGTGGGCTAGACTCGCTCCGGGGAAACAAATCACGTTTAGGGGTGAACTGACGCACCCTCCCACCATATTACCGAGCGATTCGCAGGACAGCGTCGTTCAAATTTATCTGAAGGACGGCGTGATCGTGAAGTAGTAGCCTTCGATGATGTCATGCTTCATGCAAATCAGAGTGCCGGCTTCCGCTTCCTCGTTTGTCATTGGATCCGTGTCTCGTCTTTGCAGGTTGCCTATTCCTCAAATCGAGCGAACTTCCCGTTACGACGAACGAAGAGCCTTGGCGTGAGCCGATATGAACCCTCGTCGTACAACTTCTTTGCGAGTGTCTTTAGCCTTGCGATCGATTCGTTGTTCTTACTTCCAGTAACAAGCAGCAAACCTCGCTCCGGTATCGCAACAACGAAATCTCCATCAACATCGATGAAGTCTTTGCTCCAAATCTCGTCGAACAGCAGTAGGCTCGTCTCATAGTCTCCCCCCGCCGTGATCACATATTGACCCGCCTCACCCTGAGGTTCGATCCGAGGTAGGAGGCTTCTTAGGTTACTGCAAGCCAGTTCCCTTAGTTCACTTCTGGCTACCTTCAGTTTGGCTGCATCCGATGGATTGAGATAACGAATGTTCCTTGGGGAATCCTGTGCATAGAGAATCACGAGATCGCCATTCAGGTCGTCATACAAGTGCTCCGGAGGGTTCGTCTCGCCTCTTGCCCGTAGTGACTGCTTCGTCTCTTCCAGCCAGGCTTTATCCTTTATGACCGGGACGATTCGCTGTTCATCGATCTCTTCAGAAGCTGCGGTGCGATTCTCCAACCAGGAGGCGACATACTGGTCTATAATTGCGCTCTTCTCCTTCGGGTCCAGTTTGTAAGCATCGTAAATATTATAGAGAAAGCTTTGGGAATCGCTTCCATCTTTGCTAATGAATTTCAGTTCCAAGTCTCGGACTACCACCACTCGGAGCTCTGGCGCCTTATTGCGCAATATTTCTGCAATCTCCGCCGTAAACTGTGAAGGGGTAAGAATGTCGCCCTTTGAGCAACCTGTGATTAACCCCAAGAAAGAGATCAACGTCCAGATAAGTCGCTTCATGTTCATGAATACCTCAGGGCCGATCCGGAAGAGGTCCTTTTCTCTGTCCAGAACCTCAATCTATCGGCTGTCTTGCCAAGCATAGTATTTCAGTGCACCGTGAACGCCAAGCCAGCGGTACGGCTCGGGTGGAATAGAGGGGAGCGAGTGATTCGCGTAAGGCGTCGTAAGCCAGTCGTGGTCCTTGTCTTGATGGAGAGCTGCAATCACCTCTCCGAACACAAAAGCAAGATTGACTCCTTGTCCATTGTAGGCCAGGCCGTAATAGATGTTGCGATGTTCGCCCGTCACGCCGACGGCGGGCACCCCGTCGTAGGACATCCCCAGCACGCCATCCCAGACGTAGTTGAATTGGATGCCTTTCAGAGCCGGGTACATCTGTACCAGTTTATTCAGCATTAGGTTGGATATCTTGGCAAGGTCGCCGCAGTAATGCAAATCGTTCCGAAAGCAATAGTCGGCACTGCCACCTCCAATAACTATTCGGTTATCGGGTGTGAGAACAACATGGAACAACATGTTGAGGGAGTCAAAAAACGGCAGGCGGCTTTTCCAGCCGATGCTTTCCAGTTGGCGCGCGGTCAGCGGCTGTGTAACGCCGCATTGAGCGTGAACCGGCATGACTTGATATTTGAAGTACCCAAGTTTGGACGTATAGGCATTGGTCGCCAGCACGATCGCTTTGGCGCGCACGACTCGACCCGCGTTGCCCACGAGCAAACGAACCGTCTCACCTTCATCGATGTTGAGTACCGGGCTATCACCGAACATGCGGACGCCGGCCCTCTCGCCTGCCATCTTGAGAGCTTTGGCCATTTTCATGGCATGTACAGCGCCACCGTTAGGGTCATACACGCCACCCGCGTATATTTCCGTGCCGAGCGATTCGGCGGTTTCGTCTTCGTCCATCAGTTTCAACGGGAGGCCCGCCTGTTGAACCTCCGCCACATAGTCCTCGTAATAATCCCGGTCTTCTTTCTCCAGAAAAGTATGGACATACCCATTCAGACGCAAATCACAATCCATACCTGTGGACTTGATCAGCTTCTCGAGCGATCTCATTCCTTTCACGGTCAGGTTGTACATTTGTTTGTGGGTTTCGAGATCGCCGGCGACGTCCGGGGAAGCGATCCGCTTCCGGTGTGATTTCTTTCCCTTCACGCTCGGCTTCTTCACTTGTTTGTCGGTCTCAGCGTCACCGGCAATCTCGAAGGACTCGACGCCGATTTGGGGCAACACCATGCCGCCGTGCCGACCGGATGCGCCATGCCCCACCTGCCGCGCTTCGAGCAGGACAATGTTCAACCCTGGCGAATCCTTGGCCAGATGCCAAGCGGTGGAAAGGCCGGTGTAGCCTCCGCCGATGATGGCGACATCCACGTTCAGGTCTTCCTGAAGGGGCGGGCTGGGGGAAGTCTTTTCAAGCGCCCAGTAACTATCGTTGGGATCGAATATCGCTTCCCTTTCGCCAATGAGGGGCGGAAGCCCAATTCCTGCGACCGCTGTGCTGCCACCTGCAAGGGCTGCTATCCTGAGAAAATTCCTTCGGGATACTTTCTTATTCATCCCATTTGTATTGTTCATGCTTTTTCACAATCCATTGCAGTAGGCCTATTTCCAATGCGCAATCGAAGCTGCGAGGCGACCGGATACCTCCTCCGCTTCGGACGTCACGCTTCCAGCGTGACTAACTGCGCTTCGGAGGCATCCCGGCCGCGCGCGCAAATCACTTCTTTGAAGGCGGATCCTATGAAGACTGTCTGAAGAAGACCGGCAAGATGCCGGCGCTACCGGAGTTTTCACGTTTCGTTGTTTGTTATACACTCGCCACCGGCGTTGGAGGCATCATTCCTTGGCACCGTGGCCTTTGAGGAATTCCGCGATCTTTTTGTGGCCTTTGGACTTGGCAGCCATCAGGGCCGTGTCTCCATCCTTGCTCTTGGCATTAACGTCAGCTCCTTTTTCCAGAAACAGTTTCACCATATCGATATGCCCCTCGTATGAAGCGGCCATCAACGCAGTACCTCCGTCGTCGGTTTTGGCATTCACGTCGGCGCCCTTGTCCAGAAGCAGCTTCGCTATTTCGAGTTGCCCGCCTACGGCAGCTAACAACAACGGCGTAAATCCCTCTTTTGCTTTGGCATTGACGTCGGCCCCCTTTTCAAGAAGCAGGCTCATGGTCTCGGCATGACCCTCGGCCGATGCAACCAGAAGTGCGGTGAATCCGTTCTCCTTCTCACGAAGGTTAATGTCGGCCTCCCATTCCAGAAGAAGCCTGACAACTTTGGTGTGACCGGAAGCGGAAGCCAGCATCAACGCTGTAGCTCCTTCTTGCGCCGCAGCATCGACGTTGGCTTCCCACTCAAGAAGAAGCTTCACGACGCCTACGTGCCCCTCCGCCGAAGCCACCATCAATGCCGTAATTCCCTTATCGGCTTTAGCATCGACTTTAGCCCCCTTGTCCAGAAGCTCTTGGATCTTTTTCACGTCTCCTTCTTTGGCCGCAATAATCAGGTCCTCGCCTTGATCACCGTAGGTCGACGAACAAAGGATTGTGACCAGGATCAACAGCCCGATCGTGAATTGGTTGATTCCAGCCCTAAGCATATAAACCTCCTGTTATTGTCATGAGCAAGTGTCATACCAGTGCGCAATCGAACCGGTGAGGCGGCCGTATGCCTGTCTCCATCGTACGAGGACGTCAGCAGGTACGTCGAGGCCAGTGGAACGCGGTGGTTCACGAAATCGCAAACTAAGCACCGTGGCTTCACGTGCCGTCACGCCCCGCTACGACAGTAATGACACCATAGTTCCGGATGAGCTTGGACAAGTTTGCTACGACCACGCCCGCGGCGAGATCGATCGCGTCGAGGAGGATCTCCGACGGCGGGACGGTCCTCAATACCTCGGTGAGCCACTCGCCGGCGTTTCCCTTGATTTGGCGATTTCGCAAGAGCGCAACCGACCGGTTTTCGTAGCTGCTGCATCTCGTCTCTTTGTTCCTCGCACCGGACAGAGCATGTCTCACGAGCCCGAACGGATACGAAGAGTACAGTTGCGCGTTGTGGTACATGGCCAGCGGTTGCATATTGAACCTTTGCAGGTAAGTCCGAACCACGGCCGGTGTAAACAGGTGCAAATGCCGTGGGATGTCTTCCGCGCATGAGCGTTTCATGCCCGGCGCTGCGACATTCGGCACAACAAAGACGAACCGGCCGTCCTTCTTCAGCAGACGGGACACCTTTTCGAAGAAACGGGACGGCACCCGCACATGCTCCAAGAGAGCCCACGCGGTGACCGCGTCGTAAGAATGCTCTTGAAAATCCATCGTGAGGAAGTCGCCCACGCGGATCGTCGCTCCTTGCGTGGGATTCCAACGCAGCAGATCGACGCCCTCCGCGGTCCACCCGCGCTGCTGCGCGTACGCGATGAACTCGCCCCCACCGCACCCGATGTCCAAAAGCTTCCCGTCGGTCTTTCGCGGCAAGAAACGCATCATGCGATCGTAGAGCCACGGCGACTCCGGCTTGTCTTTGAGGTAGTCCGCAGGATACAGCGACGGGATCGATCCCTCCACGGGCATTGGATTCACGAATGCCATGCCGCATGAAGAGCACTCCACCAGATTGTATTCCTCACGCGTGACCGGGTCGAGCCGCGTGTAGAGGAGCGTATGATCGTCGGAGCCGCACAGATCGCACATGCGATACTCGGTGACAATCGGCTGCACAATCATCGGCGACTCCGCTGCGCGAGAGACGGCTCGCCCTAACGTGGCTTCCATTGCTGACTCATATTGTAACGCTTTCAAACGAGGAAAACCCCTCCCCATTGGATGGCAACCCTCGCCTTCGCCATGGACGCCGCCTCTCGCCAGGTCTTCGAGAGTCACTCTCCAACGGCGAATCGCGATCACAGAAGGCGGACCTTCCGCGTATGGGCTGTTTGCCGGCCCAATATCGCTCCCCGGCCTTCATGTCAAGCGATTTATCTGCTTGAGCGCGAGCTTTCAGTTTTGTGGGGCAGGCTTTCCAGCCTGCCGTGCCTGGATGCCATCCCACCGCAGGCTAGAAAGCCTGCGCCACAATATGATTTGCCATTACGCGACGGTAACTGAATGCTTCCCCTAAAGGAGCTTCTCCCGTGTTACCGGTCCCCACCAGGACTCTCTTCTCCGCTCAAGCGGGCTCGTGCAAGCTTTCGATCAAAAGCCGCGTCGATTTTTTCCAGGAGTTCCTCTACATTGTATGGCTTGAGCATATAGTCGTACGCGCCGAGTTTCATCAATTCTTTGGCGGTATCCACCGAGGCGTACCCGGTCATGATGATTACTTCAACATCGGCATCGGTCTTGCGGATCTCCGAGAGGAGTTGGACGCCCCCCATTTCGGGCATGCGCACGTCCAGGATCACCAGGTCGTAGGAGTTCTGCTCAAGCTCCCTGAGCGCTTCCGAACCGCTGCCTGCCGTGGCGGCGGTGATACCGTGCACGGTCAGAAGCTTGCACATCGTGTTCCTGAAGCGCTCTTCGTCGTCTACGATGAGCACTCTCGGCCGCGGGGGCATCGCTTCACTCCCTTCCAGCCGTAGAGTTGGCCGGCCGGTTGTTCACCGGCACTTTGACGACAAAGGTAGTGCTCTTACCCGGGTCGCTACTCACTTCAACACTCCCTCCTAATCTTTCTATAATTCCGCGGGAGATTGCAAGCCCGAGGCCGGTGCCTTTGCCTTCAGGTTTTGTGCTAAAGAACGGCGTGAATATGCGTGTCAGATGCTCTCTCGGGATGCCACAGCCGGTGTCCTGGACCATGATTTCCACGAACTCGCCGCCCAAAGACCGTGTCGACACCGTTATGACACCTTGCTGTTCGATGGCCTGGGTTGCATTGAGAAGGAGGTTCAGGAGCACCTGACGCAGGAGCGGCGGGTCGCTCGCCACCACCGGCAGACCCGTTTCCAGGCACCGAACGATGGTGATTCTCTTTTCTGACGCCTGGCGGTCAGCAACGCCGATCATGCTTCGGATCAGCTCGTTAACATCCACGAACTGGAGCACTGGCTCGACCTGGTGCGCCAGGCTGAGCAGCTTGTGAACGGTCTCTTTGCAGCGATCCACCTGGCGGAAGATCTCCCGGAGTGAGTCCCTGAGTTCCTCGGTTTCCTTGAGACCCTGGAGGGGTGGCGTCTCCATAAGGTGGCCGATCCACTGTGTTTCTTGAGCAATGATACCGAGCGGGTTGTTGATTTCGTGCGCAATTCCCGCGGACAGTGCGTCCACCGATGAGAAGATCTGAGATCGGCATGCGCGATCGTCAGTAATAATGCGCTCTTCGGCAATTCCGGACACGACGCGCTCCTCCGCTATCCGCTTCACGTTGGCAAGGATACGCCGCGTGTGAAAAAAGGAGAGCGCACCGAGCGCAACGGCTGCTCCGCTAAGCAAATACTGTCCCGCACAGACAAGCGGAATCGCAAAAGCGAAAATGAGCACGGTCGCAAGATACGGCTCTATGCCCGAAACGCGGTTATTTTTCAAGAACGGCAACATGGGCGAACGTATCCAGCCCGGACACGCGAGTACGCATGCGAACGCCGGGGAGGCGATTACTCAGTATCAAGTTCCCTGAGCCGCTCCTCCTCGATCAGCTTTCTCTCGTAGGCCTGTTCCATTTGATGGAGCAAGTCCTTGAGCGGCGCGGGTTTCATCACGTAGTTGTAGGCTCCCAGTTGAAGACCCTGGATGCCTGATTCCACCGATCCGTGGCCCGTGAGCATGATCACTTCCATGCGGGGCTTCTTCTTTTTCATGTGACGAAGGGTTTCGATGCCGTCCATTCCGGGCATCCGGTAGTCCAGCACGCAGACGTCGAATTCCCGCTCATCGAGAAGCGCAAGCGCATCCTGTCCGCTGAGCGCGCCTTCCGCCTCGAGACCTCGGTCCCGCAAGCGTTTCACAATGGTTTCAACAAACTCCCCCTCATCATCTACAATGAGGACTCTGAACTTCTCCATGCCTTAGCCTCCCCAAGCCCCGACCAAGTGTCCAACTCAATTACTTAGGTCACTCATGTTGACCGTCAGATAACAGTTGTCGCCCTTCTTCCCGGTGGGACAGGCGTCCCGCCTGTCTACTTGAGAGATCAAGAGCGAAACCCGTGACAGGCAAGATGCCTGTCCCACCGTTCTCGCTCAAGCATGTGACCGTGCTTGCGAATTGCCTTACTCACCATCGAACTCACAATACCGTACGTCGGGCGGCTCACGACGCCGGAAGCGAGATCCGGAACGTGGTTCCTACCCCTTGTTCGCTGGACACTGTTATCCGACCTCCAAGCCTTTCTATTGTGCTGTGGCTGATGGACAGTCCGAGTCCAGTGCCTTCACCCGTCGCCTTCGTGGTGAAGAACGGGTCGAAGATCTTCGCGAGGAATTCTTTGGGAATACCGGCGCCGGTGTCCGATATTTCGATTACAACCTCGCGCGGCGACGTATTCGAAACACTTGTTTTGATAGTGATAGTACCATCTTTTCCAATTGCGTCGAGCGCGTTGTCGATAATGTTAAGGAATACTTGTTGGACCTGGGTTGGATCGGTAGTGATCTTGGGCAGTTGTTCGTCGTAATCCCTGACGATGGCAATCTCGCGGAAGTGCGCCTCGTTTTCAAGGAAGGTGATGGTCTCCGCAAGGATCTGGTTAACGTCTACCATCTCGTGAGTCGGTTCCATGCGTCGTCCAAATCTGAGCAGACGGTGAGTAATGGATCTGCACCGCTCAAGCTGCCGCTCGATCTTCACGGCGCAATCCTGAAACTCTCGGAAGTTCTCAGACTTGGATACGTCCTCTTCTTCGAGAAGGTCTTTCATCCAGCCGGCTTTTTCCGCAATGATCTGCAGCGGATTGTTGATCTCGTGGGCAACTCCCGCGGCCAGCTTTCCTAACGCCGCCATCTTTTGGGATTGTATCAGGAGATCGTCGCTTGCCGATTTCTCTGCCTCGACCCGGATGAGTTCATTGGTCATGGCTCGAGCGGTGAATATTGTCCCCACCACCACCAACAGCGTGCCGGCCATGAGAATTAGGGCTTCAACGAATCGAGCACGGAAGAGCGGGGCCATCTCGGCTGTGGCGTCCTCCTTGACGATAACGACCCACCGAGGGTGATTGAGCCCGCTCGTGCCGTAGAGGCCTATCTCGCCCTTGTAGGCGATTGTCTCGACGTGGGTGCCGGCAGCGTTGGCAAAATCGGGGGCCTCGGGAGGAGCGAGGAGCGTCCCGGCAAAACGGGGCTGTGTCTGAAGGACGTTGTGTCGATTGACGATGAATGCATCGCCTCTCTTTCCCAGTTGTCCGGCGCGTACGATATTGTCGATGATGTCGGAATTGATGGTCGCCCGGAGAATCCAGGTTCGATTTCCTTCGAGCTTGGACACGGCTATGACGAAATGGGGGACTTTGCGAAAACCGAGAAACACGTCACTGATGTACACCCCTGACGAGAGCGTCCCGGTAAACCAATCCTCGCCCGAATAATTCACTGCTTTAAGCTTGTCGTAGTGCGGCCCTACATACGCGAGGTGCACCCCATCCTGATCGATAACGCCCAGGTCGATGAACGACTTGGAACGCGCCTGCAGGACGTTGAAGAGGCGCCCCAAGTATTCTTCATCGACAAGCCTGTCCAACGAATGCGTTTGCACCACAGTGATGAGCTGAGAGACCCGCTCGTCGAAAAAGAGTTCCAATGAGCTGCGTCGGTTCTGGACAAGAGTGCGCAGCGATTCCTCAATCTTCTGAGTGTACGCTGCATGGAACTGGTAGTAGATGGTGACACCGAGCGAAAACAAAGGAATGAGAGAAAAAAAGAGGGTCGCAGCCACGATCTTCGTTCGTAGCGCAGTGTAGTGCCTGGAATCCATGAAGCTCCTCCGCACACACCACATCTGATGCATGCCAGCCAGGTGCGACCCTCGGCACCAAGGCAAGCAATATGCGTGCCATCAACGGCTCACGCGTTCAGTCAGGGGAACAAGGATCCTGCACGAGGCAGAATACTCATTGACACATCGGACGTGCCAATGCAACAGGAACGAAGCAGCCCATGGCTTTCGATCAGTGGTACGTTTCTTGCTTTTTAGATGAAATTTCAAGTAGGGCGCTCGCCACACGATCGCAAGGCTGGAGCATGGTCAGGAGCACCATCGGGGTACTAAAAAGATTCACGGGCAGTCTCAGTTTTAAGCTGAGCTTCCTGGCAGGCGTCGTCATCTTCGTCGCCGTGGTTGCCCTTGCCTACTATGCAATTTCCCGCCAAGAGGCGAGCCTCGTCCACGAGAAGATCCAGGGAGCGCTCAAGGACTCGGAGGTCATTAAAGCGGCGATCTGGAATGGGATGATGACCAAAGACAGGGACGTAATTCGTCAGATCGTGCGCGCCATAGGGGCTCAGGAGAACTTCAAGGAAATCAATATATACGATGCAAGAGGGACACTGCACTATTCCAGCAGAGAAGGGTCTCCATTTGAGCCCCACCGGGACAACGCGACTCCATCCAACCCGCTGCTGGCCGACATCGGGACGAACACTGCGCTGCGGTACCGATTGAGCCACGACGGCCAGACGCTGAGCGTGGTGAACCCGCTGCACAATACGGCCGGGTGCTCGGCGGCCGCGTGCCACGCGCACCCTCCCTCCGACCGAGTCTTGGGGGCACTTGAGGTCAATCTTCCGTTGCTCCCTCTGAGGGAAAAAATACGCGAGTACACGACCGCGACAGTGATGTTCGCGTTCTTGCTCTTTCTCATCATTTCCACCTTTGTCGGTTTGGCGGTGATGATTGGAATCGTGCCTCCACTCACGCGCCTCAAAGAAGAAGCGCGGCGCATGGCACGCGGTCTTTACTCTCCCGGTGCCGACCCGTCCGGATGGGATGAGATTTCGGAACTTGCGCGCGTCTTCAATGACATGAGCCGCCAAATTAATGATCGCACTCATCAGCTCGACGAAAGCCGCAAGACGTACAAAGATCTCTTCGAAAAAGTCCCCTGCTATCTTACGGTTGTTAATCGAGACTATCGAATCGTGCGTGCCAATCAAGCGTTCAAAGACGAATTCGGCGATCAGGTGGGGCGCGAGTGCTTCAGCTCGTTCAAAGGCCTCAGCAACGCCTGCAAGAACTGCCCGGTAAAAAAGACTTTCCAGGACGGCGCACCTCATCGGTCCGAAGAGGTGTGGCGCGTCGGCACGGAAGGGAGGAAAGTCTATGTTGTGGTCCACACCGCGCCTATCTTCGACCATGACGGCAAGGTGTTGGAAGTCCTGGAAATGTCTGTAGACGTGACGCGGCAGGAAAAACTGCACCGAGAACTGCGCAAAAAGGAAGAGCAATTCCGCAATCTGTTTGAGAATGTGCCTTGCTACCTCACGGTCGTCGACCGGTACTACCGGATCGCGTTCTACAACAAAGTCTTCGCGCGAGATTTCGGGGACAGCTGGGGCAGGCACTGCTTCGAAATCTACAAGAACCGTGATACCCGCTGCGAGAACTGCCCGGTGGAGAAGACTTTCGCAGATGGAAGTTCCCACGCGTCTGAAGAAGTGTGGAGCCACGGTGGCCAGGATGTGTTCGTGGTGATCAACACCTCTCCGATTACCGATGAAGACGGTCGCACGGTTGCCGTGATGGAAATGTGCACTAATGTCACCGAGTTGAAGCTTCTCCAAAGCGAGTTGGCTATCCTGGGTGAAACGGTCGCCGGCATGTCTCACAGCGTAAAGAATGTGCTCTCGGGTCTCGAAGGCGGCGTGTACATTGTGGATTCAGGTTTGAGAAAGGGAAGAGAAGATCGGGTGGAAGCAGGTTGGGACATGGTTAAGCGCCACGTCGAAAAGGTCTCTCAACTTGTGAAAGATATTCTCTACGCGTCCAAAGAGCGCAGGCCCGAATACCAGGAATGCGACCTGGTGGCACTGCTATCGGACGTGTGCGATCTTTTCAGGGCAAAGGCCGCCTCTCAAGACGTCGTATTGGTCTGCGATTTCGATCCGGCCATGGGAACCGCGATGCTTGACCCCAGCGGCATACACAACGCGGTCACGAATCTGGTTGCAAACGCGATCGCAGCTTGCCGCTCCGTCGCCGGAGAAAAGCACCACGTCACCTTAAGCGCCCGCAGGGTTGACGCGGCACTCATCATAGAGGTGATCGACGATGGGACTGGGATGCCCGAAGAGGTCCAACACAACCTGTTCCGCAAGTTCTATTCGACCAAGGGATCCAAAGGCACCGGTTTGGGGCTTGTCGTAACCAGAAAGATTGTCGAAGAGCATGGCGGCGAGATCAAGGTGACGTCAGCGCCGGGCGAAGGAACCACGTTCACGCTCCGTATTCCCGTCAATCCGAACGCTGCCAAGAAGGCGAGTTGACGAGGCGGGCTATTCAATTGAATGGCCTCCGGCTCTGCGGGAGGTCATTTGATTCTTCACTCTTTACACTGTGTAAAAGATTCTGACAGGCACTATCGACCGCGAGTGCGGGCCTTTTCCGCCATTCTGCACAACTTGTGGTGGAGAGCCTCTGAGACAGCGCAGATCTCGCCGGGATTGCTTGTGATTGGCATGATAATTGCCTGATCAATTGCCGAACGGCCCCACTGACAGACCGAGTTAGGAAGAGGCTGCCTCGAGCTTGGGTTCGCTCTTGTCGTGTCGAGGAGGAAATCATGCTCGTCAAGTACTGGATGCAAAGAGATGTTTACACCGTCGAGGTGAATGACTCGATGTCCCAGGCCACATCCTTAATGAAACAACACAACCCTATCCAAATTCCGGTGATGAAGAACGGTCGGCTCGTCGGTGTCATAACCGACCGGGACATAAAGAGAGCGAGCGCTTCCGACGCCACGACTCTGACGGTCCACGAACTGGGCTATCTGCTCGCCAAGATCACTTGCGGCGAAATCATGTCAAAACCACCGATCACTGTCCCCCAGGATTTCACCATCGAGGAGGCGGCGAACATCCTGTTGGCTCACCAGATATCGGGCGCACCAGTGGTTAGCAAGAAGGGCGATATCGTCGGCATCATTTCTCAGCGGGAGCTTTTCGTGGCTCTCATTTCGCTGAGCGGTCTGCCGAAGAGAGGCGTTCAGTTCGCTTTCGAAGTGGAAGACAGGCCCGGGTCGATCAAAGAAGTGACCGACATCATCCGGCAGTACGGCGCAAGGCTTGTCAGCATTCTCACGTCGTACGACCGGGCCCCCGCGGGTTACCGTCATGTATTTGTTCGAGCGTACGCGATTGACCGCAACAAGCTCGAACAACTAAAACAAGAGCTGCGGGCGAAAGCCACACTTTTGTATGCCGTAGACCACCTGGAAGACAAGAGAGAGGAATACATCGAACTCAATCGGGTCTCGTAACCCCGATCCGGTGTCCCGTGATGCGCCAGACGCTACGGAGTGGGGCGTCCGGCTCGGCTGTCTCTGCAACCCGTGCTCGTTGTTATCCGCTCCGGGAAAGGGGAAGACAGTCACATGGACGAACAAGCGCAACCTGCCATGAAGTCCACGGAAGATCGTCGATGGCGACTGGTCAACAGGACGATGCGACTTCACGGCCATGAGCCGCACGCACTCATCGAGACGCTCCATGCAGTCCAGGAGCATTTCGGGTTCCTGGATCTCGACGCGCTCAAGTACGTCTCGCAAGCCCTGCGCGTGCCGTTGAGCCGAACTTACGGCGTAGCGACGTTCTACCATCATTTCACTCTTAAGCCTCCTGGCGAGCACACGTGCGTGGTGTGCAAAGGGACTGCGTGCTACATAGGAGGCGCTTCCGCCATTCTCGATGACTTCGAGCAGACGGTAGGCATTGGACCGGGCCAGACGACGCCTGACGGGAAAATCTCCCTGGTGACTGCTCGATGCCTCGGGTCTTGCGGACTGGCGCCAGCGGTCGTCTTCGACGGCGAAGTCTGCGGAAGGATGACGTCGAGCGCTGTCCTCGAGAGAATACGGAGGTGGACAGACCATGACTCTGACGATTGAAGACCTCCAAAACATCGCGAAGATCGAGAGGGACCGCCAGGAAGGGACCACCTACCAGATCAACGTTTGCGTCGCGGCCGGCTGCCTTTCATGCCAGAGCGGCCTGGTCAAGGAAGCTTTCGAGACGGAAATCAGCCGTCGCGGGCTCGAAAACTGGTGCCTCGTGAAGGGTGTGGGATGCCTCGGTCTATGCGCGGCAGGTCCGCTGATCCAAGTGCAACCACAGGGAACCTATTATCAGGGCGTAGCGGTCAATGACGTATCGGAGATTCTGGATTCTCTCGGTGGCAGCCCTGTCGCCCGACTTGACTGTTCCCAGCACCAGGCGTTCTTTCAGCGTCAACAGAAAATAGTCCTTGAAAACTGCGGCAGGATCGACCCGGAACGTATCGAAGACTACATCGCGGAAGGCGGCTATCTCGGGCTGTTTACTGCTCTCAGGCAGATGGCGCCCGGCGAAGTCATCGAACAGGTGACCAAGAGCGGCCTCCGCGGGCGAGGCGGCGCGGGATTTCCCACCGGTCTCAAATGGACCGCGGTTTCCAAAACGGTCAACAATACTAAGTTCATCGTCTGCAACGCCGACGAAGGCGACCCCGGGGCGTTCATGGACCGCAGTGTTCTCGAAAGCGACCCTCACCGTGTGATCGAAGGGATGGCCGTCGCGGGGTATGCGGTGGGCGCAAGCCACGGGTTCATCTACGTGCGTGCCGAGTATCCCTTGGCCGTGAAGCGAGTGCACACGGCTATCGCTCAGGCGGAACGCATGGGCGTACTCGGGAACAACATCTTTAATACACGCTTTGAGTTCAACATCGAGGTCAGACTCGGCGCGGGCGCGTTCGTATGCGGCGAAGAGACAGCTCTCATTGCCTCCATAGAGGGCCGACACGGCAGACCTCGCCCCAGACCGCCCTTCCCTGCTGAGTTCGGGCTTTGGGGCTTTCCGACCTTGATCAATAATGTGGAAACATTCGCGAACATCGCACCGATCATTCGCCGCGGCGGCGAGTGGTTCGCCGGCATCGGCACTGAGAAGAGCAAAGGCACAAAGGTGTTCGCTCTCGCGGGACGGGTGAACAACACCGGCCTCATCGAAGTGCCCATGGGCACACGGTTGCGTGACATCGTTTTCGATATCGGTGGGGGCATCCCCGGTGGCAAGCGCTTCAAGGCAGTCCAGACCGGAGGACCGTCGGGCGGCTGCATCCCCGAAGAGCACCTGGACATGCCGGTGGACTACGAATCACTTGCGGCTGTCGGCTCCATCATGGGATCGGGAGGCATGATCATCATGGACGAAACTTCGTGCATGGTGGATGTGGCCCAGTTCTTCATGGAATTCTGTATGAGTGAGTCGTGCGGCAAGTGCGTACCGTGCAGGGTCGGCACCACGCAGATCTATCACCTGTTGCGCACGATCAGCAGCGGCAAAGGCAAGCCTTCGGACATAGAAGTGCTGGGTGAGCTGTGCGATCTGCTTAAGAACACCAGTTTGTGCGGACTCGGTCAGACAGCGCCCAATCCGGTGATGAGCACCCTGAAGTATTTCAAGGATGAGTACAAGGCGCATATCCGTGACAAGAACTGTCCTGCGGGCGCGTGCAGGATTCAGGCCTCGGAGGAGGCGCCATGAAAAGACCGCTTAGTGTTGACGAAAGATCGCTGCGGGCGGACGTGAACCCGGTTCGGCTCTTGACGTTCAAGATCGACGATCGCGACGTCAGCGCGCGGGCGGATGAGACTATCCTCACGATAGCCCGACAGAACGCCATCAACATCCCTACGCTGTGTCACATGGAGGGACTATCCGAGCACGGGGCATGCCGCCTGTGCATTGTTGAGGTCAAGGGCATGCCGCGACTCATGCCCTCGTGCGTGACGCTCCCCCGACAGGATATGGAGGTCCTGACCAAGTCCGATCGCGTGTTGGACTATCGTCGTAAGATCCTCGAGCTGATCTTTTCGGAACGCAATCACGTCTGCTCCGTGTGTGTCACCAACGGCCACTGCGACTTGCAGGCGCTCGCGGTCGAGATGGGCATGACTCACGTTCGCTACGACTATATCTACCCAACCCACCCAATTGACGCTACTCACCCGCGGTTCTCCGTGGATCACAACCGCTGCGTTCTGTGCCTGAGATGCGTACGGGTTTGTGACGAGATTGAGGGCGCCCACACATGGGACGTCATGAACCGCGGCATATCGGCAAAAGTGATCACAGACCTCAACCAGCCGTGGGGCTCATCCGAAACATGTACCGGCTGCGGGAAATGCGTCCAAGTGTGCCCCACAGGAGCGCTCTCCGAAAAAGGGAAATCCGTGGCCGAAATGGTCAAGCGACGACAGTTCCTCCCGTACCTTCAGATGATGCGGCACAGGGAGTAACCGGCCCGAAAACGACTCAACGGTCCCGTGGGTGATGAGTCCCGCGGGGCCTGCAACCCGACGGAAAACAGAGGACGTACAATGTCAAAGGTACGGATTGCCACAACGTGGCTCGACGGGTGCTCCGGCTGCCATATGTCCTTCCTGGACCTGGACGAGCGACTTGCCGATGTGGCACCGCACATCGAGATGGTCTACGGCCCTCTCGTGGACGGAAAGGTCTTTCCCGAAGGGGTCGACGTTACGCTTGTGGAAGGCGCTGTGGCCACCGATGAGGACAAGAAGAAAATCCGTATGATACGGGATCGAAGCTACATCCTGGTTTCTTTCGGGGACTGTGCGGTTACCGCCAATGTTCCCGGAATGCGCAATCAATTCAAGGTCAAAGACGTACTGAAACGAGGATATCTGGAAAACTCCTCCCAGAACTCCGAACTGCCCTCGATAGGGGTGCCTCACTTGCTCGAACGGGCACGCCCTGTTCACGAATTCGTGAGTGTTGATGTGTTCTTACCTGGATGTCCTCCCCCAACGGAAGCGATCCTCTTCGCGATCAGCGAGCTTTTGGCAGGGAGGGTTCCCGATCTCAAAGGCAGGGCGCGGTTCGGAGCTTAACCGTTTGCCGGAGGTAGTGTTATGACGCAACAGATTGTCATAGATCCGGTCACACGTATTGAGGGTCATGGCAAGATCACTATACATCTCGACGACGAGGGTCGCGTCAGCGATGCACAGTTCCACGTCACCCAGTTTCGAGGGTTTGAGAAGTTCTGCGAAGGCCGCCCGTTTTACGAGATGCCGTCGCTCACCGAACGGATCTGCGGCATATGTCCAATCAGCCACTCCGTCGCCTCGGCGAAGGCGTGTGATGCCATCCTCGGCGTCCGGGTGCCCGAGACCGGCGCGAAACTGAGGCGACTGCTCACCTACGGCCAGTATATCCAGTCCCATGCGTTGAGCTTCTTCCACCTTTCCGCGCCGGACCTGGTGCTCGGCATGGACTCCGATCCTGCAAAGCGCAATATTCTCGGCGTGCTCGAAGCAGACCCGGCCCTCGCCTTGGACGGCATCAAACTCCGCAAGATAGGTCAGGAAATCATTGCGGGTTTTACCGGGAAACGCATTCATCCCGCATGGGTGGTTCCCGGCGGCGTCAATGAGCCGCTCGCTGAAGAGAACCGGAAAATCATGTTGGCCTCACTTCCCGAGGCCCTGGAAATAGTTCGCCGCACATTGCGGTGGTTCAAGGCCTCCCTCGAGAATCATCGTGAAGAAATCCGCACTTTCGCCAATTTTCCCACCATGTTCATGGGCCTCGTTAACGAGGAAGGGAACCTCGAACATTTGGATGGGAAACTCCGCTTCATCGATTACAAGGGCAACATCGTGGCTGACCGAGTAGAAGCCGCAGACTACAAGGCCTACATCGGTGAGTCCGTGGAGCCATGGTCGTTCCTCAAGTCGCCCTATTATAAGCCGGTGGGGTACCCCGACGGCATCTACAGAGTGGGACCGGCAGCGCGACTCAACGTTTGCAACGGGTGCGGCACACCGCTAGCCGATCAGGAGTGGGCCGAGTTCAGGAGCCTCGAACGTGGCCCGGTCATGAGCTCATTTCACAACCACTATGCGCGGCTGATCGAGATCGTGTACGCTATCGAGCGAGCACAGGAACTCCTCAATGACCCCGATATCACCAGTCAGCACACCAGAGCGTTTGCGCAGCCGAACTACAGCGAGGGCGTAGGCGTGGTGGAGGCCCCGCGCGGCACGCTTTTCCACCACTACAGAGTCGACGAGGAAGGCCTCATGACCTGGGCGAATTTCATTGTCGCGACAGGTAACAACAATCTTGCCATGAGCCGCGGAGTGCTTCAAGTGGCTCAGCGGTTCATCAATGGCAGCACCATTCCGGAGGGAGCGCTCAACCGGATCGAAGCGGTGATCAGGGCCTTTGATCCGTGTCTCAGCTGTTCCACGCACGCGATCGGCAAAACTTCATTTCCCGTGCTTTTACTGGCGGCCGATGGGACAGTCCTGGACGAAGTCCGGAACTGATCCTGTCATCAATCAGGGACGTCGCACCACCCCACACTGCACCACACCAACCGGCCGCTTCAACCCTCCACTCCGCCTCCTTATCCCTGGGGAGGATCGGAGTGGGGGCATATACCAACTCCCATGGCTAACAAGCCACAACGAACGATGAGAATCCGGTGGGTTTCCGTCCGTGGCTTCGCCCCGGATGGGCTGGTTGTCTTTCGGGAACATTGGTTCGGTGTAGGGGCGACCTGCCGGTCGCCCGTGTGAACCCGTACTGAGATTCATGCGGGCGACCGGCAGGTCGCCCCTACGATGTCCCGTCCGCGGCCCGAATCTTCGCGTACATGGGCCAGCGATTCTCATAGGATGTTTGCCAGAGACCCAGCCCTATCCATTCATCAAACCCGGTATGTCTCGATGAGCTTCTTCAGGTTTGCGCCAAGCTCCTCCAACCTATGAGCCGCGGCCTCCAGTTGCCTCGCGCCTTCCAGGTTCTGCTTCATGGATTCTTCTATGTTGGACATCGCTTGAGAAACCTGGTCCACGCCCACCACCTGCTGCTCGCTGGACGTGTCGATAACGGAAGCCGCCTGGGCTGAAGAAGTCACGCTTTGTGTCAAGGTCACGATGGCGTCGCCCGCGACGCGCGATTGCTGAACACCGGATTCAACCGCCTTTCCACCCTGCTCTGCCGCCATCACCACGGCGCTGACCCACTTTCGTGTGTCCTCCAGAATGCTCCGCACCTGGTTCGTGGCTCCCCGCGACTGATCGGCGAGAGATTTGATTTCTTGCGCGACCACGGCGAAGCCCTTGCCTTGATCACCGGCGCGGGCTGCTTCGATTGACGCGTTGACGGCCAGGAGATTGGATTGGTCGGCCAGATCCTGAACAGCGGAAATGATGTCCTCGATGGCCTGGCTCTGTTCACTGAGCCGTACCACGGTCTCGCCGATCGACTCCATCTGTTGCTTGATGAGCTGCATACGTGCCATGGTTTCTTCCGTAGCGTTCTTGCCCGATTCGGACGATCTCACCGCTTCTCTGGAAGAAACCGCAACCTGTTTGGCTCTCTCGCTGGAGATCTTCGCCGCCTGTCTGACCTGTTCCACTGTCGCTGTCGTCTCGGTAACCGCGGACGAGGTCCGTGAGGTGCTCGCGGCCACCTCTGTGACAGTGGCGGTAATTTCCGTTGTGGATGCCATGAGCACGTTTGCAGCTTCCAAAACCATTCCTATCTGACTCCTCACGTTCTTCACCATCGTACGAAATGCTTCAGCAAGACTACCCACTTCGTCCGATCGCTTGATCTGGGGCACCTCGACGGTGAGGTCGCCGCTGCTGATCCGGGAAGCGCTGTCAGCAATGAGTCTTATTGGAAGCGAAATTGCCCGTGCCATGAAGAACGCCGCCACGGCCGCCAAAATCCCGATGATCAGCCAGGTGATCGTGACTCGAGTCCCGAGCGCTGCCACTTGTCGAAACGCGGTTGAAGAGTCGATACCCGTCACGATTCCCCAATCGAAGTCCGCATTGAGCCCGTTCAGTGAGTTGAGTCCAACCGGCGCCCAGGCATATAACCGTAGAATACCCGCCTTGTCGGTGAACTCCCCTACTCCCGATTTGCCCAGAATAACCTCGCTTGCCGGAATGCTCTCGATTTTCGTGACAAGGACCTCCTCGCCTGCCCTCCCGGTCGCAGCCCGCAGCGTGCCGTCTTTCCCGACCAGGACCACGTGGGCGACGTCAGCTTTCTGCCTCGATGCAGATTCTACATCGAGCATGGATACTGGGGCCAAGCGTAGAGCGAGTACTCCGATAAGTTTGTGTTTTTCGCTAAACACTACGGGAACACCGATAAACCAACTGGCGGTCCCTGAGGGCTGATATTGGGCCAGGTCCACTGCGGACGGTTTCATTGACGCCCTCACCGTCTTCCACAGTCGGGCTAGGCTTGAATTGGCAAGGCTGCCTGAACTCAGGCTCTTCCCCATATCCGGGAGTTTTCTTGCAGTGTAAACTACCACGCCGGTCTCATCACCGAGGATGAGCAGCACATCTTCGTAGCCGCGTTGCTTGCGGAACTTCTCAAGGAATCGCGTGAAAGTCGGATCGATGTCGCGGATGATGCGCTGGAGATCTTCAGCGGCAAAGTCCAGTGGCGCATCAGGATGATCCTTGGCGTAATCCTGCTTTATGGCAAAGTCGAAGTACGCCCAGATATAACTGAACGCGTTATGAACGGCCGGAGTCGCTCCCTGGTATTCTATGTCTCCCAAAGCCTGCCGCACCAAGGAGTCCACATGTTCCCGCGCCCTGTCTCGCAGTGCGGCCAGTTCTCTCAGGGTTGCATCCTGCAGGGACGACTTGGCGCTCTGATACGACAAATACCCCACGATCCCGACGGGAATGAGCGCGATCAGGAGAAAGAGAGAAACGAGCTTTCCCATTAGACTTTTGGCAAGAAACTGCATCACGGACCCCCTCCTTCAGCGTGTGCTTACGCGACTTGCAGCTCCCGACGATTTGTGCGCCCCTTTACCACCTATCCGGCGCCTGCGCACACACACTTCTACCGTAATGTAAGACAGACAACACGACGCGTCACATCGACTCAAGTCCGTTCACGTCCAGCGTCCCCGGCTCACCGACTTGAAGGCCGTCCGGCGCGCTGTCGACGGGCTCCCACCGACTGTCCGCACCTCTCCTTTTTCTCGAAGGAACATGTAACGAAAACGAAGCACGACTGATGCGATCTCGCGAAAGCTCTTCCCCACCCTGCCGTGGCTTTCACGCTGGTCCGACTATATTTCTCAATCAAGGCTTCTGAGTGATTGCCGAATCGGCCGCTCCCCTGGCCGAATGTCGCTTCTTTTCTCATATCACACTACGGTCCGGAATGATACCACGCATGTTGCCCGAACCCCCTGTATTCAGCGATTCCCGGTGTGACTTGCTTTGAACCCGAAGCGGCCTTTGGCTTGACCGGACTTTGTGGCACAATAGGCGGCCATTGTCTCGATCATGCGCCCGCTTTGCGATGGAGGTGACATTCCCTTGATATCCCGGCGCGTTACAGACCAGAGGAGGCTCCCATGACGGCGTTTGCAGACCCCGCAGCGGGGAGCATCCGGCGGTGGGTAATCCTTGTGGTCGGAAGCATGAACTTTATCATGTCCATGTTTTTTCGGTCCTCCACCGCGGTGATCAGCCCCGCACTGGAGAAGGACCTAGGTCTTACAAATCCGCAACTGGGAGATTTGTCGGCCGCTTTCTTTTACGCATTCGCTGCGGGACAGATTCCGATCGGAATTTCTCTCGACCGCCTCGGTCCGAAAATCACCATGTGCATCCTTGCGGTCATCGGCGTGTCAGGGGGAGTTCTCTTTGCGTTCGGCACAACGGCGGCGCACCTGACATTCGGGCGAGTGCTGCTCGGGATCGGCATGGGCGGCAACCTCATGACGTTAATGGCCTTGGTGACCGTGTGGTTCCCCGTGGACAGGTTCGCCTCGGTGAGCAGCCTAGCCGTTTGTGCGGGCATGGTGGGAAGCCTCATGGCCACAACCCCGTTGACAGCGCTGAGCATGTGGCTCGGGTGGCGGATGGCCTTCCTCGCATTAGTAGCCCTCAATACCGTCATTGTTGTAGCGTTCGTTATCGTGATCAGGGACCGGCCCGAAGGGCAACCCCGCCTTGCGACAAAGCGTCAGCCCCTATCCGCAGGCCTGTTCCGTCTGTTTCGCATGTACAGCTTCTGGGCGATCAGTCTGAGCAACTTCATGCGGTACGGCTTTATTGCAGCACTACAGAGCCTCTGGCTGGTACCGTACTTGATCTCCGGCCTCGGAGTGGAACAAATCGCGGCAAGCAATATCATTCTTGCCCTCACTCTCGGATACATGGTGGGGCTGCCACTGTCCGGTGCCATGAGCGATAGAGTCTTCCGCTCGCGCAAGAGGGTAGTCCTCTGGGCGCAGACGCTCCTTTGTATCCTCACGGCTTCAGCGTTGTTGCTGACGGGCTCGACGCCCTATTGGGTCATGCTCGTGTTGTTTTCGGTGCTCGGTTTCGCGGGTGCGCCGGGACAGGTGACCTACGCGCACATGAAAGAGCTGATCCCGCCCAGCATGACCGCGCAGGGGATTACATCGGTAAACCTGTTCACCATGCTGGGTGCAGGGTTGATGACCCACCTGCTCGGATTCGCAATTGGGAGCGATCCGAAAGCCCTGACCGGGCCGGCAGCATTCCAAGGAGTCTGGTACATTGGTGCACTTGCGCTCGGAATCACGTGCGTGTTGTACGCGTTCGTGCCCGACAGTCGGGCGCTGACGGGAGCCTCTGCGGGCGATCGTCCGGTCGCCCCCACAGCCTCCGGCAGTCGCCCCGAGCCACCGGGCGTGTAGGCGGAGGATATCTTACCAATACGCTTTCACACTGATGCGCTTTCAAGCAAGTGACATCATTGTCTTGGTGGGACAGGCGGGACGCCTGTCCCACCAGTACTTGTCCGAGATTGTCGCCTATTTGATTGCGCATTCGTATATGGCGACAGGGGGGATTTTGGACTCGGCAGATGTCACTCGTTTGAACGAATATTGGTATTACAACCAGGAGATGATGTACGTGCAGGAATCTTGTCCATTGCGCCTGCATGGCGCAGAGTCGTCATGCCGCACGACGACATCATAAGACGCGGACGATTTGAACCTCTTGGCGAATCCCTCAATGACACCTCGATCGAATGCACAGGGATACGGATTGTTGCAGATCATGCGCGCCCTTTGCAGGCCGCCTTCCGTGCCTTGGAACTGATACTCGTACTTGCCTATTTCACCACCTCTATGATTCATGTGGTAGGCGGTATCGATTAACCCCAAGCACTTCTCCAGATCGTCGATGCCGGGGGGAAGCACCGCATGAAGCGCAATCTGTTCTCCAACGCGATACAACATCTGAGCGGAGAAGGTATCCGAGATTTCCTTCATCGCATCAAGAAAACTCTGAAGAGGATAGTACTTCTGCGGTTCCGGGGTTGACAATCCATGTTTTTCCAAGATCTTGATGCCGAACGATCTCCCTTCCTGAGGAAATCCGGAGGCAAATGCCATCAACACCTCTCCCAGGACCTCCACTGCCGTTGACGACGCCCTAAATTCAACCATGACCTATTCCTCCTCATAACGAACAAGAGGTGATTCCAATGCGCTTTCAAGCAGATGACATCCCTGTTTTGGTGGGCATCTTGCCTGTCGTGGTTTTTGGAGTTGATTTGCCAATAGACAGGCGAGATGCCTGTCCCACCAGTACTTGTCCGAGATTGTCGCATATCTGATTGTGCATTCCTGTGAGGCCTGGTTGCCGAAGGCATGCCTGCCTGCTCGGCGGACCCTCAAGCGGTTATCATTTCCGGCAACGTCTACGCTTGTGGCACACCTGCGCCTAAGGGCAGAACAGAACATGCCCATCCCTTGGGACGGGCACGCTTGACGAAAATCACCCTGCGGAGACCATGAGGCCGTGATACGCTTGTCGGAAGGCCCCCCTAGTAAGATTTGCACTTACTTGAAATCCTGGAAAACGGAATCCGCGAGCCGGTTCAACATGGCGGTACCCTTCACTTCCGTCTCGAAAAGCGGCACCACCGCCCGGACCCGGTTGTCGAAGATCTTCCAGATCTCTTCCATGTGCTCTTCTTGCATGAGCACCCGGTTGCGCACGAACTCCGCGGAATCCGCACCAAGTTGTTCCTTCTGGATGAGGCCGTTCACCAGGACCCCGCCGACAGGGATACCGAAATCATGGAACCAGTTGATAAACCGGGTGATCACCGCGATGGGCAGCGCCTCGGGCAAGGTCACGAAGAAGAAGGACGTTAGCGCCTCGTCGGTGAGCAGGTCTTTCGCGTGCGACATCCGCTCCTTGAACTTGAGGAGATAGTCCAGCAGAGGGTCTTCCTCCTCTTTCTTCGAGAAGGAGAGCATCTGCCGCAGTGACTTGGCTTCCTCGCGGCTTTTCAGCATCTTATCGACCCAGAGTCCGTACACCTTCGACATGCCGAGCAGCCGCCGCGCGTTTGCTGTCGGTGCCGTGTCAAACACGTAGAATTCGTACTCGTCCTTGAACATGAGGTCCATCATGTTCTCGAACATGGCCGACTCTTCGAACGCGGGGTTCATGGTCGCGGATTCGACAAACTCGTCCGCCTTCGTCGTGATGTCGGCAAACTTGAGGAACCAATTGATCTTCTCGCGGATCTCACGCTTGGATCTCTCGATGGTTTCGCTGGTGTCGATCTCGAAGGCGTGGCACTTCTGCTCGTCACACACGACCACGGGCCGGCCGAACACATTCTGCTCAAACAGGTTGGACAGACTGTGCACCGGGTTCGTTGAGGCGAGGAGTGTCTTCCTGCCTTGCTTCGCCGACCAGAGGGCCGCCGCGCCTGCCATGACCGTCTTGCCGACGCCGCCCTTGCCGCCGAAGAAGATGTATTTCAGCTTGGGGTTATCCAACATATATTGTTTTATCGACGTGGTGATGTGGTTCACAGCTCGCTCCCTCCTCACCTAGAAATCCCCGAACATGGCCCTGGCCATCTTGTCGATCATCTCCAACCCGGTAACATCGCGCTCCATCTCAGGGACTGACGCCAGGATCTGTCCCTGGAATTCCTTGTCGATGACTTCCAGGTAGTGCTCCTGCATGAGGATGCGGTTCTTGAGATATTCCGGGATGTTCTGGTGCTTCAATTCACTTGGGAGAACCCTGTTGATGATGTAGCCGCTCAGGGGAACGTCGAACTTGGCGAAGAGGTCCGCGGCCTTGACGGTGTCGCGAATCACCATTTCCTCCGCTGCGACCACAAAGAAGAACGCAGTCTTCGCCTTGTCCGTGAGAATGCCCGACGACTTGTTGATGCGATCCTTGATGTACAGAAGTTCATTGAGGATCGCGTCTTCGTCCAGCTCTTTCTCGCGCTGGATCACCGCGGCCACCTGGTCGTATTCACGCATCTGTTGTCGAAGGCCTGTAATCTTGCCGATCCACGCGTCGTACACGGAAGCCATACTCAGGTAGTAGAGCGCATGGCCCAGCGGCACAAGGTCATAGACGTAATAGTCATAGCCACCCTTGACCACGATGTCCACGACCTCGTCGAAGATCGCGCTTTCTTCCATTGCGGGCTCTGCGGCCGCGGCCTGGATGTAGCTCTCGATTTCTTCCGGGATTTCTTCCATCCCATACATGGTGCGGATCTTCTGCCGAATTTCGTCCTGATATTCTTTCACGCGGTGGTCCGCGTCGATTTCCTGCGCATACAGGTTCGGTATTATCTCGGTCGGCCCTTTGCCGAAAATGTCCCGCTGAAAAATGTCGGTGAGCGAAGCCTGCGGGTCAACCGAGAAAACGAGAACCTTCTTGCCCTTCTTGGCGAGGTAATAGGATGTGGCCGCGGAAAATGTGGTTTTTCCGAGGCCACCCTTTCCACCGAACATGATGTATCGCCGGTCGGGATACTGGTCGAAAATCTTGGCTAGTGACATAACGAAACACTCCTCCCGGAGGTGCAGATTCGATGGGGGCCGCCGCCCAGCGGCGCACGATCAAGTGGCGTTGCGATCGCTATCCCGTGCCTGCCGCCCGCGGCGTTGAGAGGCCTACCTTACGCCAGCGCGTCCGTAAGGTCCTTCTCCCTCAACATGCGGCGCTTCCATGTGGAAATCTGTGGCACCACATACGGGAGAAGTCTCAGGGAATAGTACGGAGGCAGAATCGGCACACCCAGCATGTCTCCCATAGTGATCAGTATGAACAGGTGCTCCATACTCGCTCTTGTCTTGAGCGCAAACCGGGCGGAATCATGAGCAGCCACACCGTAGACGAACTCCTTCACCGCCTGGAAGAAGCCGCCCCTCTTTTCTTTCTCAGCCATATCTTTTACTCCGTTGTCGCGTCGTGCCGGACGGCAGTTCGTGCCGTTCCGAAAACGGTACGAACATCCGTTCCTTGAAAAGACTACGAACCGGCCATACCTTGACGGCTTATCAAGGCACGATACCAGTCCGTCAAGAAAAATTCAACAATACGCTTCGCGCAGGAGCATATGTCCTGCGCGACATATGGTCAGTACTCTTCAAATGCTGAAGCGCGATCAGGCCACGCACAGCAGATCTGCACGTCGCCTGATCGCGAGTTTGGTTACAATGGTCGATTCGACCTACGCCCTCGACGGCACCGCCCCGCGTGCCTCACGGTAACGCCGGAAGGCTTTCAAGCCTTCCCACGCGAGGATGAGAGCCGCCACAACCAGGAATAGCCCGACAAGGCCCATGAGCGTATTGCCGATGATCTTTTCCGTGCCCACCACCGCGCCCGAGAGCACCCCGCGAAGCAGCTTCTGCGAAGTGTAGATGAGCGCTGCAATGGTAGTGATGAACATGAAGATCATCGGATACATTGCCCACCAGCTCGGCTTGCCCTCGGACACCATCCATATGGCGATCAGCATGAGAGCCAGGGATGCCATAAGCTGGTTCGCACCGCCAAAAAGGACCCACAGGTACTGCCACCAACCGGTCATGACGAGAACCATGCCGAGCACGCTGGCGACGAACGTCCCAACATGGGCATTCCGGAATATCGGGCTTACGTCGCTAAGCAGCTCCGAAGTCGCGACCCGCATGAATCGGATGACGAGCTGCATGATCGTGATGGCCAAAAAGATCATCATCACGCTGCCGTAAGTCTTGCCCCACGTCATGGGCATTCCGACGGCGTTAAGGAACGTGGCCACACCGGTTGCGAATACCGCACCGGGCCCCGCCTTAATCGCGGCCGCATATTCCGCTGATGAGGCAAAGATGGTCCCAGCGATCACCAAGGCAAACAGGGCCAACATCATTTCGACGAACATCACGCCCGCGCCCACCGGTCGTGCGTCGAGTTCGCTCTCCAACTGTCTTGCGGTCCCTGAACTCGAGACAATACTATGCCATCCCGAGATCGCGCCGCATGCGATCGTCACGAACATGATCGGCCACAGAGGCCCGACACCGATCTCGAAAGTGGTGAATGCAGGGAGCGAGAAGTTCGGATGAAGAACGAAAATACCAATTATGCCAAACAAGAGCCCAAGAAATACTATGTAAGAAGCCACGTAGTTAATAGGCAGGGCAAAACGCCAGATCGGAAGCACTGCGGCAAAATAGCAGAATACGAACGCCGCAATCGCCCAAATCCACCGGCTGTTGGCAGCCGAGGCGCCGAGCACCGTGTCCGACGGCGCCCAAGTTCCGAGCAAGATGCCGAACATCGAGAGGGCCACGCAGACAACGGTCGTGAGGATAATGTCCTGACGCCACCGATAAATCATCTGGCCTGCAAGAACCCCGGCAATGGTAAGGAACAGCCACGCCATAGGGGCGCCCTTCAGGCCAATCGCGGTGCTCACCACCACGTTGCCGAACGCGCCAGCTATGAGCAGAAGGTAGAAGTAAATGAACGACAGGAGGATGATCCGCGCCCGAGGAGAGATGAGCTTGTGGCTCAGACCGCCGAAAGACGCGCCTTCGTGCCGCATGGCAATCATCGCGCTGGCATAGTCGTGCACCCATCCGATGAAGAGGGTGCCGAGGAGAATCCACAGCATCGCCGGCAACCATCCCCACTGAATGGCGATGATCGGCCCGATGATCGGTCCCGCGCCTGCAATGGACTTGAATTGATACCCGTAGAGGATGTTCCTGCTGGTGGGCATGAATTCTACGCCGTCCATGTACATCTTGGCGGGCGTTGCTCTCTTGGGGTCGGCTTGAATGATCTTCGTGTCGACGAACGCGGCGTAAAGCCGGTAGCCGATAAACGCGACCACAAGCCCCAGGATTACGACGACAATCGCATTCATGTCTGCACCCCTTTCTGTGTAACTCAGGCCTTCTGTCAGCTCCTCCCCGGCCACCGGCGCAGAAGCCCCTTCACGGAACGGTACCTGCCCGATCCATGGCTCCTTCCACCCGCCAAGTAGTGCTGGACTTTCCCCTTAAGCATTCACACAGACCGACTCATCCTTCCGCCCGATCCTCCTGCTCAAGGGCCTGCGAGAGTCGCCATCCGCGTGAAAAACACACGAAGTTGAGCGTAACAACCATAGGACGCACCCTATCCCCTGTCAAGCTCTTTTTGCCCTCGTGTTTGACGTTCTGAGCGCCTTTGGAACGGCCGCGGATGAAATGGGCGATCCTTGAGCAACGACGCGCTTCGGAAAATGCATGAAGTCCATGGCCGCAAAGTCAGCGCATGGAATCACTTCGCAATTGTTGCGTGTACCGCTGACGGAAGCGCCCGGTGGCTCCGACGTTACACGTCGGAGCGCCGAAGGCGTAAGAGGTCCTGATCGGCCGTACCGGAGGTTCCCTTCCGAGCGACCGACAACCTCTTGTTGCTCCGCAACCCCGACGTGTAACGTCGGGGCCACCCAGGTTCTGTAGGATGCGGTGACCAACGGGAACTGCATCACTCGAGGTGTCTTCGCGAAAGATGCGGTTCGCTTGAATACGCGACAGCAGCAAAAGACGTAGTAAGAGGCCGTTACGGAACCCGCCGCTTTTGTCTTTCTACACGAACGCTTGATACATTACTATTGAAGAAGGCGACATGACTCGCAACACTGCCTCGCCGGGTCAGATCCGAGCAAGGAAGGAACTTGAGGTGACTCCACCGATAACAACAGAGAACGCGGCCGAACGGGAGCCGACTCCGGCTACCCCGAGCTTGAAGCGCAACCTCGTGATGATGCTGTCGGCACTCGGAGTGAGCGTCATCCTCATGGGCATCAAATTCTACGGTTACTCGATCACCGGTTCGTCGGCCATTCTGTCGGATGCCCTGGAGTCGATCATCAATGTAGTCGCCCATGCCTTTGCCGCGGCCAGCGTTGTCGTAGCGGCCAGACCGCCGGATGAGAGCCATCCGTACGGCCACGGCAAGATCGAGTTCTTTTCTGCAGGCTTCGAGGGAGCGCTGATTCTGTTGGCAGCAGTGGGAATCTTTCGAGAAGGACTGACGCAGGTCCTCAATCCCCGGGAACTGCCGCTCCTCGACGTAGGCTTGGTGATCCTTGCCGGAGTGAGCGTCGTCAATTTTGCCTTGGGCGCGACGCTCGTCACGGTCGGCAAGAAAACACGTTCTCTCGTGCTACAGGCCGACGGCAAGCACATTCTGACGGATGCGTACACATCCGCCGCAGTGCTCGTCGGATTGGCTCTCGTGTTCGCAACAGGATGGACGCGGCTCGACGGAGCAGTTGCATGTCTGGTGGGAGTGAACATCTTGTTCACCGGGACGAAGCTCGTACGGACTTCCTTCCAAGGGCTTATGGATGCTTCGGACTCGACGCTCCTCGAAGAGATCTGCGACTTGCTGGCACGGCATCGCAAGGACCTTTGGATAGACGTGCATCGGCTGAGGGCGTGGCGGGCCGGCAACCGTGTCCACGTAGACTTTCACTTAATCGTGCCCAACGAGCTTCCCCTTTCGGAAGGACACCGCGAGGTGAAAGAACTCGAGACTATCTTTTTGGTTCACTTCCACGGCGAAGCAGAAGTGCTCATTCATCTCGACCCTTGTTCGGCCGATGAGTGCGAATCGTGCGTCCAGGATCCATGCGGCCTTCGGACGCGGGCCCCGGTGCGCCGGCGGCCCTGGAACACTGCCAATGTGACCGGAGAAGCCGCCGAGAGCGAACGGATTAAGGCGCGTTTCTGAATCGCTCTACTAGTGGGGCCGGCGTCGCTGCCGGCCGTTGGTTATGGACCGGCACGGAGGCCGGCCCCACTATATCACTACCCGCCAGATCGGCGACTGACCCTGAAGGTTGTACAACTGAATCTCTCACGTAACTCCAAGCCCGAGGAACGACCCCACGGTGTGCACCACAAGCGCCACGACATAAGCCAACATGGTTGTGTAGAGGGTCGCGAACAACGGCCACTTCCACGTGCCGGTCTCTTTCCGCATCACCACGAGCGTCACGAAGCACGGAGCATAAAACATGACGAATAGGATGAGCGTGAACGCGGTAAGCTTATTCCATCCCGGCTCCTGGCTCAGGCGTTCGGACAGACCGGTGGTCTCTTCAGCAGAGACCTTGCCCAGGCTGTAAGCCGTGCCCAGCGTCGCGACCACCACTTCCTTGGCAGCAAAGCCTCCAAGCAACGCAACATTCGTCCGCCAGTCAAAATTCAACGGCCGCGTCACCGTCTCCAAGGCTATGCCGACGCGGCCCCCGATAGAGTGTCGGAGCTGGGCGGTCTGCTTCTGGTGGTCCAGGCTCTCTTTCTCTTGGTCATACTTGTCGTAAGCCTCGGCCACTGCAGCAACCTGTGCGACCTTGGACAAGGAAGGATCGCGTTCAGAGGCTAATGCCTCGGCAAGGCTGAAAAACACCGGATTCTCTTTCCGCAGTTCGTCTCGTCCGCCTTCACGGAACTTGGTTCGAAATTCCGTAAATCGCTCAATGTCCTTCTCCGACTTGAAATACCCACCCACTTCAGGTTCGGCGAGCAATCTCTCCGTCAGGGTTGCGGTCTTCTGCTCGAATTCCTTCACCTTCTCCTCGGGCAGAGCGGGAAACGTCATGCAGGCCCATATCAACACGGAAATTGCGAGAATCACCGTTCCCGCTTTCTTGATGTACATCCACGTCCGCTCCCATGTGTGAATGAGGAGTCCTTTGAGCATGGGTACTCGATATGGAGGCAACTCGAGGACAAACGGCGCGGATGGGCCTGCCAACACAGTGGATCGGATGACCTTCCCCGCAGTGAGCACCATAGTCCACGAGATCAATGTGAGCAGCAGCATCATCCCCGCTTTGTCTCCGGCAAAGAATGCGGCTATGAGCATCGCGTATACCGGCAATTTCGCGCCGCAGTTCATCAGCGGTATGACGAGGATAGTGGCGAGCCGTTCTTTGGGTTCCCGCAGCGTACGAGTTGCCATAATGCCCGGCACGGCGCAACCGCCCGCCAGGCCTCCTGCCACCAACAACGCCAACATGGAAGCGCCGTGCAATCCGAACCCGCGGAGCACCCGATCGAGCATGAATGCGATGCGGGCCATGTATCCCGTGTCTTCGAGAATTGCGATGGCAAAGAACATAAACGCAATGAGAGGGACAAACCCGAGCACTCCACCAACACCATCGATAATTCCGCTCACGATGAGGGATTGGATCAGCCCTTCGGGAATGGCTGCCCGTGCGACATCACCTAGCCACCCGAAGAATGACTCAAATAGCTTAACGAGCCACTCGCTCCCCTGAAACGTGAACGCGTACACGCCGTACAACACGAGAATGAGAATTAGCGGCCCCAGAAGCCGGTTGGTGAGCACCTTGTCGATCTTTTCACTCAGAAAGACCCTATCGGCGGCCTCCACCCGGACGGACCGTTTCACAAGACCAGAAATGAAGCCATACCGAGCGTCGGCCAGGATGATTTCGGGTGGATCACCAAACACACCCAACAAATGGGCTCGACTTGCCTCCACCTGTTGGAACACCTTCTCCGTTGAAGCTGCGGCCTCGAGCGTGCCGGCCACTTCGGGATCGCCATCGAGGAGCTTCATCGCAAGCCAGCGCCGCGACACCGAATTTGCATCGGGCCGCGTGGAGTTCAGCACTCCTTCAACTTTGGCAATCTCCTCTTCCATTTCGGTGCCATAGCGCACCCGCTGCTGACCGGAACCGTTTTCTGCCGTAAGCGCAACTCGCACCGCCGAGTCCAGCAACTCTTGGATGCCGACTCCCTTCTTGCCGTTGGTGGCGACGACGGGAATACCGAGCAGGTTAGAGAGGCTCCGCTCGTCGATGTGAATATTCCGGCCGCGAGCCACGTCGATCATGTTAAGGGCGAGGACGAGTCTGACGCCCATCTCCATAAGCTGCACCGCAAGGTAGAGGTTCCGTTCCAGGTTGGATGCGTCCACCACGTCGATGACCACATCGGCGCCCGATTCGAGCAGGAATTTTCGCGCGATGATCTCCTCGACGGAGAGTGCGGTGAGGGAATACGTGCCGGGAAGGTCCACAACATTGACGTCATATTCACCGATCCTGACCGCGCCCTCTTTCTTTTCGACGGTCACGCCGGGCCAGTTGCCCACGTGCTGGCGAGCCCCGGTGATTGCATTGAATATTGTGGTCTTGCCCGCGTTCGGATTACCGGCAAGAGCTATGGTGATCTTTTCGGTCATGCGATGTTTCCTCAGATTAAGTTCAGATGCGTTGTGAGAGGCCGGAGGACGTCGGGCGCACGAGGGCCGCGCCCCATCGAGACATCCGGTCGGCCCGCAACTGCACACGCCGGCATTGCCGACCGGAGCTATGAAATGTGTTTCCGACGGGTTCTCAGGCAGCCTGTTCCGGATTGGTCATGAGGACGTCGGCTGCTTCGCTCTTTCTCAGGGTCAGATGATATCCTTTGACGACAAGTTCAATGGGGTCGGTAAGGGGAGCAAACTTAATCACCTTCACCACCGTACCCTTAACAAAACCCATTTCCATCAGTCTGAGACGGAACTCGGGGTTCCCGCAAACCTGAACGATCAATCCCTTGTCACCGGGACGGTAGTCCGAGAGCTTAGCGGTTTCGTGCGCGAGACACGTCCCTGCTTCCATCGCGTCGCAATCGCCGCAAGTGTCGGGGGATGGGACCATGGTACTTACAGAGGGGGGGGCTGCTTTTTCGACGGCAGATCTTCGCATGAGAGCCTCTTCAGGATGTCCGTTCTACGTTCGTTAGTCTCGTCGAACATATGTTTAAAGACCAACGGGTCTCTTGTCAAGAAGATTTTTTTGCGTGAGCCGAACCACTTGCCATGAAGCCGCCGGCCTTGCGATGTCCTATGAGAATCGCTCGCCCATGTACGCGAAGGTTCGGGCTGCGGATGGAACATCGTAGGGGCGACCGGCAGGTCGCCCCTACACCGAACCGATGTTCCTGAAAGGCAACCAGCCCATCCGGGGCGAAGCCACGGACGGAGACCCGCCAGATTCTCATCGTTCGTTGTGGCTTGTTGGCCATGGAAGTTAGTATACTGGTTAGGCCTTCGGGCATGAACGCGCCAAGGCAACTGTAATCGACTTCTTTCATTCGGAGATCATTCCAGATGACCGATTCATGCGACTCTCGCACGACCACATCGCCGGAAGCGCCGGCCGATGCTTTGTTTCCCAGGAAGCTCGCAGAAGGGCTCTGGGTATTGGGAAACCAGTACTTCCACCTGTTTCTCGTCAAAGGCGAGCAAGCCGCCGCACTTGTCGAAGTGGGCGTCTCCGGGATCGTAGATGACGTGATTCGCCAATTGGAGAAACTTCGTGTGAGTCCGAACTTCTTGGTGGTGACTCACCCGCATCCGGATCATCTCACCGGTCTGGCCGGCCTGAGGGAACGATACAGCGACGCGCTCGTCGTAGTGGGGGACGGTACGCCGGAGTTCCTCAGCTACCCGAACGCGGCCGAGCCGATCATCGCGGAAGATAAGATCATGCAGCAATTTCTCTCGGCACGAGGATTTCCCCCGGAGCGTCCGCCAATCGAGGAACTGCTCCACGTGGGTGACGCTCTCGTGGCCGCGGACCACGACGAAATGGACTTGGGCGGCCGTACGTTGCGTTTCCTCGAAGCCAAAGGGCACTCGCCGGGGAACATCGCCGCTTACGTGCCCGAGATCGAGGCAGTCCTGGCGTCGGACTCGATGGGGTTCAGTTTTCCCGAGCGCGGCTTCTATCCGATCTTCTTCACGAGCTTCTCCGGATACATCGCGACAATCGATCGGTTAGCGGCGCTCCGACCCCGTATCCTCGGAACGGCTCATCAAGGACCTCGCATGGCAGCGGACGCAACCCAGGCATTGGAAGAAGCTCGCGAACACGCGATCGCGATGCGGGACCGGATTCGCGCCGACAGCCGCGATCCAGGCGTTATCGCACAGTCGCTTTTCGAGGAATGGTATTCCGATGCGTTTCTGCTCTATTCGCCGGAGAACATTCTTGGCTGTTGCAGACTTCTCGTGAAGCGGTCGAAGGAGTAAAGTGCCGCGATGGACTTCAGAACCATCCAAATTATCTGCATGACCGTGTCCACACTCATGGACGAAATGACGTGGAACGCGTACGGTTCACCGGATCTCCACACTCCGGTAGTGGTAACCCCCGAAGACTGCCACCGGCTCGATTTGCTCCTCGATATCATGGGTACGCTAACGCGCATGATGGACACCCGAATCACCTTCATCACTACCGAGGGAAAAGTCATCCGGGAATGGATCGAACGGATCCTCGAGATCGGCAGCCGCTACCGCCGGGAACTGGAAGTGCTGGACCAAATAGAGAAGAAGATCGCGCCGTAGGTGGCCGATTTCGGTCGGGCGTTGTTTCCGGCGGCAATTTGAACACGCAGCCTGTCTGTCATGGCTTGAGTGAAAGCCTGTGTCACATAGCATTGTAGGGGCGGGTCTGAGGAGGCTGTCTCAGAAGTCCTCGAAAGGGTGGCATCGTAGCACGATTACCCCCTCACCCTAACCCTCTCCCTGAGGGAGAGGGGACCGGAAATCGGCTCCACAGGCCTCCCTCTCCCACTGGGAGAGGGCCGGGGTGAGGGTTGCAGAAGCCTGTT
>Ga0172374_1000249_pt1 | contig 42813 bp, 43 predicted proteins | sample LakKiv3m_FD_114536 | JGI IMG/M metagenome (GOLD analysis project Ga0172374, IMG submission 114536) | Freshwater microbial communities from Kabuno Bay, South-Kivu, Congo - kab_092012_10.3m | ecosystem: Environmental > Aquatic > Freshwater > Lake | place: Democratic Republic of the Congo... | reverse complement strand
CGGCCAGCGCGCCAGCCTGACCGACGCCAACAGCAACGTGACGACCTACACCTGGGACGGCTTCGACCGGCTGGCCGCCACCAGCTGGCCCGATTCGAGCTACGAGACCCTGGGCTACGACGCCGACAGCAACGTCGTCTCGCGCGGCACGCGGGCGGGCCAGGCCATCGCCTATGCCTATGACGGGCTCAACCGGCTGGTCACCAAGACGCCACCCGCGCCGTGGCCGGTCGTGAGCTACGCCTACGACCTCGCCGGCCGCGTGACCTCCGTCTCCGACACCAGCGCCGCCATTCAGCCCATCGCCACGCCGGCCAGCACGACGGTCTACACGACCAGCACTACCTACGACGCGCTCAACCGCCCGACCGGCGTTGTGTGGGATCCCGCCCCGGCGTCCGGCACCCCGCCCGCCGCCGGGCCGGTGGTCACCTTCGGCCACAGCTACAACAAGGCCAACCAGCGCACCGGCCAGTCGGTCTCCGACAACGGCTGGATCGACTATCCCGCCGCCACGCCCGCGACCACCGCCTACACCGCCAATGCGTTGAACCAGTACACCGCCGTCGGCGGCGTCACGCCGTCCTACGACACCGACGGCAACCTCACCTCGGACGGCACCTACACACTGGGCTACGACCCCGAGAGCCGCCTGACCAGTGCCAGCGGTGCCGGCAACACAGCCGCCTATGCCTTCGACGCCCAGGACCGGCGCAAGTCGCGCACGGTCAACGGCACCGCCACGATCACCGTGACCGACGCCGACAACAGGGAGGTGCTGGAGTACGACGGCGCCTCCGGCACGCTCCTGCGCTGGTATGCCTACGGTCTCGGCCCCAACGACCTCCTCAACCAGATGAACGTCGCGGCGGGCACGCGGGCGACCCTGCTGCCCGACCTGCTGGGCTCGATCATCGGCTCGATCGATTCGGCCACCGGCGCGCTCACGAAGTTCGGCTATCGCCCGTTCGGCGCCAGCCCCGCCGCGCCGGCGGCGTTCGGCTTCACCGGCCAGCGGATCGATGCCGAGGCGGGCGGGCTCTACCACTACCGCGCCCGGCATTATTCGCCAGTGCTGGGTCGCTTCCTCCAGCCCGACCCGATCGGTTTCGCCGGCGGGCCACATCTCTACGGCTATGTCGGCAACGACCCGCTCAACCTCGTCGACCCGATGGGCCTCGCCGCCACCCGTGCCGCCGCCCAGATCGCCCAACAAGTCGCCCGGCAGCAGATCGCCGCCCAGCAGGCCGTCGCTCGGGCGACTAACACGACGCGGCGTCAACAGTCGACTTCTGAGGTCCCTGCCCAAAGCCAACTCACCTCCACTGCCATGGCTCAGGGCATTGCCCCAACCGAGGAGCCGCCTAGAGGAGGTGACGCCGACGAAGCCAAGCCTACCTCCCAAGAAAACGTTTACCTCGTCGCCGGCCCTGCCGACCGTCTCCAAGCGCATCCTGGTGCTACTGGCCCACACTCCTCCTTTCGCTATAGTCCCCAGGGCAGAATCCAAAACTATCAGACCTATGAGTGGAATCCAGCAACGCAAACATGGGTTCCAACGCTTAGATTCCGAGGTGAAGGAAAACCTCATGGTGGCGTACAACCGCCATTCATCTTGGAGCCGAAGCCGGGATCAGGAATTGGTTCAAGACCAATTGTGCCACGGCCGGCCCTCCCATGGGAGATCCCTGGAAGTGGGAGTTCGTATTACCCTCTCTTTGAGTAGTGGACACCGGACATGACAAGCACGGAATCTATACTCGCAGCGTTGCGAAAGAGGCTTCAATTCAGCGAAGGGCGAGTCCCGCATGATGCGAGCGACATGATCTTTGAGAAGGGACAAGCTCAAGCAGCGCTCTTGTATTCGCTGTTGTTTGTTCCAGAGCTAACCATGGTTGACAATAGCGTGTTACTGACAAATGGAAGTAGTGATATTGCAACGCGTTTCTTAGACGCGAAAACGAAAAGCGGAATGCCTCTAGATCGTCTTGAGGCCTCATTTAACCTCATAGAGATTCCCTTCTTGTTTGCGAACGGCGACTTCCAAGATGACGAGGAACGTCTACTCGCAGAGAAGATTGCGGAGGCATTGCAGCGCGCAGTTGCGGCGTTCTGCCCCGACCGACACTTCATCGTTAACATCGTCCCAGCTGAAGAAAACGCGGGCAACATTGCCGTCGAGTTCTTCGAGAGCCGCTAAGGGTATTTTTTGCTTTCCATTGCCGGCGTAGGCAGCCCCCGTTGCCTACTTCCGTTTCCGCGCTCTGCCCTCGTACGGGTTCTTCGGCTTGCGCATCGTGAGGCGGATCGGCACGCCCTGCATGTCGAAATCGTCGCGCAGGCGGTTGGTGAGTAAGCGCAGATAGTCGTCGCCCAGCTCGTCGGGCTGGCTGACCGAGACGGTGAAGGCCGGCGGCCGGAACCGTCGTCGCCTTCATCCACAGCTACAACAAGGCCAACCAGCGCATCGGCCAAGCAGTCTCGGACAATGGCTGGATCGACTATCCCGCCGCCACGCCCGCGACCTGCGGCACCACCGATCGACGCTCTCGGACATTGCTCCCCAATGTCCTGTCGCTCCCAGGTGAGCTGCGCTCGCCCTACGGCAGCCTCACCTCCGACGGCACCTACACCTACGGCTACGACGCCGAGAACCGGCTGATCTCGGCCTCAGGCGCCGGCAATGTCGCCGCCTACGCCTTCGATGCGCAGGATCGACGCAAGAGCCGCACCGTCAACGGCACCACCACCATCTCCGTCACCGACGCCGATAACAGGGAGGTGCTGGAATACGACGGCGCCACCGGCGTCATCCAGCGTTGGTATGCCTACGGTCTCGGCCCCAACGACCTCCTCAACCAGATGAACGTCCCTGCCGGCACGCGGGCGACCCTGGTGCCCGGCCTGCTGGGCTCGATCATCGGCTCGATCGATTCGGCCACCGGCGCGCTCACGAAGTTCGGCTATCGCCCGTTCGGCGCCAGCCCCGCCGCGCCGGCGGCGTTCGGCTATACCGGCCAGCGGATCGACGCCGAGGCGGGCGGCCTCTACCACTACCGCGCCCGCCACTATTCGCCGGTGCTGGGTCGCTTCCTCCAGCCCGACCCGATCGGCTTCGCCGGCGGGCCACATCTCTACGGCTATGTCGGCAACGACCCACTCAACCTCGTCGATCCGGCGGGGCTGGCGGCGACCCGGGCGGCTGCCCAGATCGCCCAACAAGTCGCCCGGCAGCAGATCGCCGCCCAGCAGGCCGTCGCTCAGGCCACCAATGCGCGGATAGCCGCAACTGTTCAGCCTACAGCCCCTCCTTCAAGCAATGTGGTCCTCGCTTCAGACAAGAAGAAAAATGATGTTCAGTCCGACATCCGCAGAGGGATGAGACAAGAACGACCTTCGGAGAGCCTTGAGAGCGGACGTGGCATCCAAATCCTGCAAACGCCGATACCTTTGGTTCCATTTCGCCCGCGAAGTTTCTCTCCAGAAGGATCAGGCCGAAGTGGCGCTTTCAATGAGGCGAAGCGACTGAACGATATTCCAACGAGTCAGCAACCGAGCGCGATACTTCCGAACGTCGATCGATTGGGGCAGCCTCAACCAGGTAGGATTTATCGCTTTGAAGTACCTGCACCAGGTGGCGGGTCTCGAACGGTTGATATCAGGGATGACGCCAAAGGGCATTTCTATGGTCCCAATGACCCTCAGAATCGTGGTCCTCATTTCAATGATCCGGGCGGCAGACACTTTGACTACTGGTGATGGTGGTGTGAGTTTTAAGGCATGAAGCGCATTGTGAGCTCTAACTTGTCAGCAGAGAACGATCTCCTTCGTCTGCCTCGCGAAGACGATATCGGCTGCGTGCTCGGCGGTGGCGGGCTGCTCTACGAAGACCAATCACCAGATGGCCATGAGCTGCTCTTGGATAGCCTAATTCTCCAGGTACAAGGGTATAGGCCAGATATTCGTCATTGGTTATTGGCGGGTCACAACACTTGGCAGCCTGACACTCGGATCGTTAGGTACAATCAACTTTGGCGTTCGTTGTCGAAGCGCGTCAGTCTTCCGCTCGGGCCCAGATCGGAAGAGTTCTTGATTGAGTCAAACGAAGGGCTGAAGTTCTTCGGAATTCTTGAATGCACGAACTTGGAGACACGAAGCCTTTCAACGTTGCTAAATTCTGAGAGGGCCTGCTTCCTCGTCGCGACTTGGGGAGATTATCGCATCCGCGACATCGAGGATGTAGTTCGGCACGGCTGGAGTGCACCACTGCATTCACCTCCGATGGAAATCCTGCGACTCGCCTGTATCGATAGCATTGTCATCTACTCCCAACTTGGCAGATTTGATGACCGGGAGCAGGGATGGGCAATCGTCGGCCAACCTCGGTGGGTCGACGGAATTTTTGGCCGACCTTAGAACTTAGATGTGCAGTGTTGCAGCGCAGAGAGGCGGATCGGCACGCCCGGCATGTCGAAATCGTCGCGCAGCCAGCGGCTCAAGCCGATCCGCCCCCTCGCAGTCCCCGTCACACCGGCCGCTCACCCTCGGTCAGCACGCGAGACCGTCGGTCCAAGGCCATAGGCCGGCGACCCGGGAAGAGACGGCCGCAAAGGCCTGGTTCCCGCCGGTCCGGCGATCCTTCATATTGCCTCCGTGAAATGCGTCCACGAGGGGAGATGCTGTCGATGCTGACGAGACGGAGCCTGGTCGTCGGAGGCGCCGCGCTTGCGGTGCCGTCATTGCCGGCACGAGCCGCCCATGCGCAGGCGGCCGGCGCGCCGCCAGCGGGCACCCAGGCGGCCAAGCCGATGCTGGTCTTCGCCGGCGACGAGACCTCGCCGGCCTGCAAGGTCTGGCGCACGCAGTGGGAGCCGATGTTCAAGCAGTCCCCCACCTTCCAGAAGCTCGACTACAGGGTCGTCTTCACCAGGACGCCGGCGCTGTTGCTGAAGCCCGCGAGCTGGCCGGCCGACCTGCGCTGGGTGCTCGACGCCTTCCTGATGAGCCAGGTCGGCGTCGAACAGGGGGCGGAAACGCCGCGCTTCTTCCTGGTGCAGAACGGCCAGATCACCTTCACCGCCGTCGGCAACAACGCCTGGCGGGACGTCATGTTTCCGACGCTGTTGGATGTGACCAACACAAAGGCGTAGGATGAACATCTGCCGCGAGACGGAGGACCTGCGATGGCCAACGACCTCTTCCGCCGCCAGCTCGGTTCCTACGCGTCGGTCCACCGCGACGGACGCAACAAGGCGACGCATTTCGTCGGCATCCCTGTCATCGTCTTCTCGCTCCTGCTCGTCTTCACGCTGTGGCGCTTCCCGCTCGGCGGCGGCGACTGGACGATGTCGCTCGTCCTCGCAATCCTGGCGGTGCTGGGCTGGATGGCGCTCGATCTCGGCATCGGCATCCTGATGGGCCTCGTCATGGCGGTGGCGTGGTACGCCGCGGAAATCTTCGCCGGCGCGCTCGGCAGCCCGTCGGCCGTCTGGACCGCCTTCCTCGTCCTGTTCGTCGGCGGCTGGGCGCTGCAGTTCCTCGGCCACCATTACGAGGGCAAGCGTCCCGCCCTGATCGACAACATCTTCCAGGGCTTCATCGGGCCGATGTTCCTGGTCGCGGAGACCCTCGTGGCCATGGGGTACCGCGGCGACCTCGCCGACGCCATGGGAGAAGGCGACGTCACGGCGCGGTGAGCAAAGGTTGATTTGCGGCCGCCCCGGCCTGCCGCCAGAACAGGGTGGGGCGTGACAGGAGTTTGGCAATGCTGATCAAGCGTACGCGTGGCTGGGAGCTGCCGGAATCCCGGGCGACTTCCGAGAGCCGCTACCTGCAGCGGCGCGACCTCGTGCGGGCGATGGGCCTCGGCGCCGCGTCCCTCGCGCTGCCTGGCCTCGCCCTGCCCGGCACCGCGCTCGCCCAGGACAAGCAGACCGATCCCTCGGCGAAATTCTATCCGGCCAAGCGCAACGACCGCTATGGTGTGCCCACCCCCATGACGGAGGAGCGCCAGGCGACGACCTACAATAATTTCTACGAGTTCGGCACCGACAAGAGCATCTGGCGCGCGGCGCAGAAGCTCGAGGTCCGGCCGTGGACGATCAAGATCGGCGGCATGGTCGAGAAGCCGTTCGAGGTCGACATCGACACGCTGCTGGCCGGCATGCCGATCGAGGAGCGCGTCTATCGCCACCGCTGCGTCGAGACCTGGTCGATGATCGTGCCGTGGAGCGGCTTTCCCGTGCGCTCGCTGGTCGAGTTCTGCAAGCCGCTCGGCGGCGCCAAGTTCATGGTCATGAAGACGCTCAGCAAGCCGTCGGTGATGCGCGAGCAACGCGACCTGCTCTATCCCTGGCCCTACACCGAAGGCCTGGCGATGGACGAGGCGATGAACGACCTCGCCTTCATCGCGACCGGCCTCTACGGCAAGCCGATCCACAAGCAGAACGGCGCGCCGCTCAGGCTGGTGGCGCCGTGGAAGTACGGCTTCAAGAACGTGAAGTCGATCGTCAGCATCGACTTCACCGACAAGAGACCGGTCTCGTTCTGGGAGAAGCTGCAGCCCAGCGAGTACGGCTTCTGGGCCAACGTCAATCCGCAGGTGCCGCACCCGCGGTGGAGCCAGGCGACCGAGAAGCCGCTCGGCAGCAGCGAGCGCATCCCGACGCTGCTCTACAACGGCTATGCCGAGTTCGTGGCCGGCCTCTACACCGACCGCAAGGCGGAAAAGCTCTTCATGTAGGCGCCCCGCCGCCTGCTTTGCCTCGCCGCGCCGGGCCGCTAAAACGGAACCCGGCCGGTCAAGGCCGCAGGAGGAAACGTGAAGCTCAACCGTCGTTCGACCCTGGCCGGCGCCGCCGCGCTGGCCGCGGGTTCGCTCTCTCATGCCGCGTTCGGACAGGCCTTCCCCAGCAAGCCGATCAAGATCGTCGTTCCCTTCGCGGCCGGCAGCGCCACCGACCTGACGGCGCGCGGCCTCGGCGCCAGGCTGCAGGAGATCCTGAAGCAGCCCGTCGTCGTCGAGAACAAGCCGGGCGCCAGCGGACAGCTCGGCGCCTCCGCCGTCGCGACGGCGCCGGCCGACGGCTACACGCTGCTGATGGGCACCAACACGACGAATGCCGCCAACGGCGCGCTGTTCAAGAAGCTCTCCTACAATCCCGAAAAGGATTTCGCGCCGATCATGCGCTGCGTGACGGGCGTCAACGCGCTGGTCGTGAACAACGACCTGCCGGTGAAGACGATCGCCGAACTGATCGACTACGCCAGGAAGAACCCCGGCAAGCTCAACTATGCCGAGGCCAGCGCCTCGCAGCGCCTCTCGGCTGCCATGTTCAACCAGCAGGCCGGCGTGAAGATCGAGCGGGTGCCCTACAAGGCGAGCCCGCAGGCGGTGGGCGACGTCGTCTCGGGCCAGGTGCAGGTGATGTTTCCCGATCTGCCGCAGGCCCTGGCCCAGATCGACGGCGGCCGCGTGCGCGGCCTCGGCACGACCGGCACCAAGCGCACGGCCGTGGCGCCCAACCTGCCGGCCATCGCCGAGACCCTGCCGGGCTATTCGCTGGTCTACTGGCTGGCCGTGTTCGCGCCGGCCGCCACGCCCAAGGACATCCAGAAGGCGCTGGCCGACGCCATCGCCGAGGCGCTGAAGGATTCGGCGACGGCCAAGGCCATGACGCAGGGCCGCATGGAGATCTCGCCGCTGGCGCTCGACCAGTTCGCCGCCTTCGTGAAGAGCGAGACCGCATGGTGGGCGAAGGAGATCAAGGCCGCCGGCATCGAGCCCGAATAAGGGCGGGAGGAAGCGACGCCATGAGCAAGGTCCTCATCGAGAAGGCGGGCCCGGTCAAGACGATCTGGATGAACCGGCCGGAGAAGCGCAACGCGCTCGACAGCGAGCTGCTGCGCGCGATGATCGACGCGCTGGGCGCGCCGGTCGCCGCGGAGGACCGCGTCGTCGCGATCCGCGGCAAGGGCGACGTGTTCTGCGCCGGCCTCGACATGGCCGAACGGCGCGAGACCATCGGCTCGGGCAGCGCCAGCGGCATCGAGGTCATGCTGCGCGCCATCGAGCTTTGCCCGCTGCCGGTCGTGGCGGTGGTGCATGGCGACGCCATCGCCGGCGGCAACGAGCTGGCGTTGCATTGCGATCTGGTGGTGGCGAGCCAGAAGGCCCGCTTCGGCATGTCGCTGGCCCAGGTCGGCCTCGCGCCCAACTGGTTCCTCGCCAAGAAGCTGATGGAAGTGCTGGGCCCGGTGACGACGCGCGAGATGCTGCTGCTCGGCGACCCCCTGCCCGCGACCAAGCTGCACGCGCTGGGCCTGATCGCCCGCTGCGTGCCGGCCGACCAGCTCGAGGCGGAATCCTCGAAGGTCATCGACCGGCTCGCGGCCAACGCGCCGCTGTCGCTCAAGGCGATGAAGGCGCTGACGGTGCGGCAGATGGAGTTCCGCGACGCCATCCCGCACGACGACGTCGACGCGCTCGTCCAGGCGGCGATGAAGAGCCAGGACGCGCAGGAGGGCATGAAGGCGCGGCTGGAGAAGCGCACCGCGAAGTTCACCGGCAAGTGAAGAGGGGCGGCTAGCGCATGTCGATCAAGCTCCGCCTCGACAAGCCGTGGCGGTCTTTGACGGCCGAGGAAGCCGCCCGCCTGCCCGGCCAGCTCGGCGTCTACCAGGTGGCCGACGCCGCCGGCACGATCCTCTACATCGGACAGGCGGGCGCCCGCTCGCCGTTCGGCCTGCGCAGCGAGCTGCAGCGCGAATTGCAGGAACGCGGCCCCGGCTGCCGGTTCCGCGTCGAGGTGAACATGCAGTACCGCACCCGCTGGTTCGAGCTGCTGATGGTCCACAAGGCCGACCACGGCAGCCTGCCGCCCGACAACGCCAGAAACCCGCCGCCCAATCTCGGCCGGCTGAGCCCGAACTAGTCATGCTCATTCTCCTCTCCCCCGCTGGGGCATGTTCCGGTTAGATAGGTTCATGCTCTTCCGGACCGCGCGCGTCTCGCGCACTCGCGATCATGAGCGAGCCGGAGGCTCGCGGTCCGGAAGACCATGAGTCGATCCAAACGGAATCCGCCCTAGGGGGAGAGGAGGAAGGAAGAAGGGGAACGCCGATGGATTTCGAGCCCAGCGAAGAACAGCAACTGCTGATCGACCAGGTCCGCCGTTTTGTGCGGGAAGAAATCATCCCGCTCGAGGCGAAGCTCGATCCCGACGCCTCGGAACTCGATCCGGCCGATCACGCCCGCCTGGTCGAGAAGACCAAGGCGATGGGCCTGTTCGGCATCGACATCCCGAAGGAATACGGCGGGCCCGACATCGACATCGTGACCCGCGTGCTGCTGGCCATCGAGATGGCCCAGCATCGCGCCGGCCTCTATGTGCCCTGCTACGGCACGTTCGGCGGCGCGGGCCTTGCCCAGATCTTCGAGGCCAATGACGACCAGAAGGAGCGCTACCTCTATCCGACGCTGCGCGGCGAAAAGAGGGCCTTCTTCGGCCTCACCGAGCCCTCGGGCGGCAGCGATCCGGCGCGCGCCATCCAGACCAAGGCCGAGCGCAAGGACAATGGCTGGGTGCTGAACGGCGCCAAGATCTTCATCTCCAACGCCGACCGCGCGCAGTACGGCATCATGTTCGCCCGCACCGACGCCTCGAAGGGCCGCGCCGGCATCACCTGCTTCATCGTCGACAGCGACACGCCGGGCTTCCACGTGCGCCGCGTCGTGCACACGCTGCGCTCCTCGCACTATGCGACCGAGCTCGAGTTCAAGGATTGCTGGGTGTCGGACCATCAGGTGCTGGGCGAGGTCAACAAGGGCTTCGCCGTCGCCAACGACCGGCTGACGCGCCAGCGCATCCCCTACGCCGCGGGCTGCATCGGCGTCGCCATCGCCGCCCACGAGATGGCGATCGAATGGGCCAAGATGCGCTCGACCTTCGGCGAGAAGCTGGCCAACCGGCAGGCCGTGCAGTGGATGCTGGTCGACAACGAGATCGACATCCGCACCGCCCGCCACTTCACGCTCGAAGCCGCCGAGAAGGCCCGGCGCGGGCTGCCGTTCCGCATCGAGGCCTCGATCGCCAAGCTGACGGCCTCCGAAGGCGGCGGCCGGGTCGTCGACCGCGCCATGCAGATCCATGGCGGCATGGGCATGACCAAGGACCTGCCGCTCGAGCGCTGGTATCGCGAGATGCGCATCCGGCGGGTCGGCGAAGGCCCGAGCGAGGTGCAGCGCATGGTGATCGCCCGCGAGATCCTGGGAAGCAACCTGCGATGAGCAAACCTCTGGAAGGCATCAAGGTCGTCGAGTTCGGCCAGAACCTGGCCGGCCCCTATTGCGGCCAGATCCTCGCCTTCCTGGGCGCGGAGGTGGTGAAGGTCGAACGGCCCGAGGGCGACGATGCGCGCAAATGGGGGCCGCCGTTCGTCGACGGCGACGCCACGGGCTTCATCGCGCTCAACCGCGGCAAGAAATCGATCACCTGCGATCTCGCCGACAAGGCGCAGCGCGAGGCGCTGATCGAGCGCATCGGGGCGGCCGACGTCTTCGTCCACAATCTGCGCGCCGACGTGCCGGCCAAATTCGGCTTCGACGGACCGACGCTCACCGAGCGGTTTCCGCGGCTGATCTACGCCGATCTCGGCGCCTTCGGCCATGTCGGCCCGTGGAAGAACCGGCCGGGCTACGAGCCGATCATCCAGGCGGTCGCCGGCCTCATTTCCCTGAACGGCGATCCCTCGGGCCCCGAGGCGCGCATCGGCGTCTCCATCATCGACCTGTCGACCGGCATGTGGACGGCGATCGGCGTGCTGGCGGCGCTGGCCAGGCGCACCGCGACCGGACAGGGCAGCCTGGTGAACACCTCGCTGTTCGAGAGCGGATTGATGTGGGCGTCGAACCATGTCGCGGGCTGGTCGGTGACGGACAAGATGCCGCCGCGCCAGGGCACCGGCCATCCCTCGCTGACGCCCTACCAGGCGTTCGAGTGCAGCGACGGACCGTTGATGATCTGCCCGGGCAACGACCGGCTGTGGCGCAAGTTCGCCGAGGCGCTCGGCCATCCCGAATGGCCGGACGAGGCGCGGTTCAAGACCAACGTGCAGCGCGCCGAGCGGCGCGAGCTGCTGCTCGGCATGATCTCCGACATCATGAAGACGGAGAGCCGGGCCCACTGGTCGGCCAGGCTCGATGCGCTGGGCGTGCCCAACGGGCCGCTCAACTCGGTGCCGCAGGTCATGGAGCTCGCACAGGTGGCGGCGCTTGGCATGTTCGCCCAGCCCTATGCCGGCTCGAACGCCCTGTTCCACGGCCTGCCGCTCAGCATCGACGGCGAGCGCGCCGGCGGCACGGAGAAGGCGCCCAGGATCGGCGAAGACAACGGGAAGATCTAGAATGCTTCCGGCGTGGATCGAATCATCAGGATCATTCTTCCCTTCCCCTTCGCGGATTCCGCGAAGGGGAAGTGCCCTCGTCTTACGAGGGCGATGGGGTTCATGACCCCCTCCGGCCCTACGGGCCACCAGGCTGCTATGGCCGATGCGGCCATAGCAGCGACCCGCAGACGGGGGAGGAAAGCGACTCCGATTCGGTCGGAAAGACTCTAGCCGGCGAAGCTCAGGCAGTAGTCGCGGACCTGCTGCAGCGGGATGCGGGCGTGGCTTTGCACGATGATGAACTTGCCGCCGGGATCGGTGCCGTTGGGCAGCTTCACGAGGCGCTCGAAATCGTCGGCGCCCCACACGCAGGACGCCTCCGAGAACAGATGGACGTCGGCCGAGTAACAGGTGTCCCAGTCGACGTGATAGTCGTAGAGCGTGCCGTTGATCTCGGCGGTGCTGGTGTAGAGCGAATACTCCGTCCACGCCGTGTGGCGCGGCTTGCGGATCTTCCACAGAAGCAGCGACGTCACGGCGTCGAAACGGCCGCCGCCCAGCCGGTCCATGGTCTGGCGCGCGATGTCGCCGTGCAGGATGTTCGGCGTGACCGAGAGGCCATGGGCCTTGGGATCGTAGGGGACGCCGACGACCTCGGCGGCGTGCCGCCACCAATCGTGATGCTGCTTGGGTTCCCAGCGCGACAGCGCCCGGCCATGCTCGAGGAAGGTCCGCGAGTCGAAGTCGCCGACGCAGCAGACATCGGAGTCGAGGGTGAGGTAGCCGCCGAAACCCAGAAGCGCCGGCACCTGCAGCTTCAGGATCTGCTGCCGGTACCAGCCCGTCATGAAATAGAAGGGGCTGAAGGCCGGGAAAAAGTCGCTCTCGCGCAGGACCGAGACCTGGATCTTCTCGAACCGCGGCAGCTCGGTGCGCAGCAGGTCCGCATCGCGGTTCGGCGCGACGATCAGCAGCTCGAACGGCTTGCTGTCCCGCCAGTGCTTGGCCAGCGACTCGATCAGGAGACCGGCGCGCTCCAAGTCTCCCCGGCGCTTGATGTTGCGCAGAGCGAGGGGGAGGATTCCTTGGCGGACTTCAGAGAACATCGGCGGTGCGACTCTGTAAATATATATGGGCATCGCAGGCCGCTACATCAATTGGTAGCGAACTCCCGATACGGCGCACCACCAGCGGCAGATCGCCCCACGGACGCCCCTGCGGAAAAAAAAAGACGCCGGGCACGAAGGCCCGGCGAGTCAAACAGGGAGGCTTCACGTCTGGGAGACGTGGGATCAGTAAAGATCCCGAGTTTCGAACGCGATCAGCCGAAACCTTTCGTGTCGAAGACCTGATACCAACCTATGCGCTGCGGCCGGGATTGGTAGTGGTGAAGTTTTGGACACTGGCATGCGAAGCACGCATGCCTTTCATTGGATATGCAATCCTGCAGACCTCAAACCCTAGAATCGCGTCTCGGCGACCTTGCGCAGCAGGAAATCGCGGAAGACGGCGATGCGCTTGGAGTGCCGCAACTCCTCGGGATAGGTGAAATACACATCGGTCGTGCGGACATTCAGGTCCGGCAGAAGCACCTCGAGCTTGGTCGATTCGCGGGCCAGATAGTCGGGCAGCGAGGCGATCCCCAGCCCCGATTCGACCGCCCGGAAGATGCCGTAGGTGTTGTTCACGCGCAGCACGACATGACGGGGGTTTTCGTCGGGGTTGCCCTCGCGCAGCAGCCAGTTCACGTCCTGCACCGGCGCGCGGGCATCCTCGCCGAAGATGATGAGGCGGTGCTGCTCGAGTTCCTCGATCGTCCTGGGCTTGCCGTACCTTTCGACGTAGCCGTGCGAGGCGTAGACGTGGCTGCGCACGGTGAGGAGATGCCGCTGAACGAGGCCCGGCTGACGCGGCATCACCATGCGGATCGCGACGTCGGCCTCGCGCATGCCGAGGTCGAGCTCGTTGTCCGACAGGACCAGGCTGACGTCGATCTCGGGATAGGTGGTGATGAACTCGTGCATCTGGGTCGTCAGCCAGGTCGAGCCGAAGCCCACCGTCGCATGGATCTTGAGCCGGCCGGCGGGCTTGTCCTGATTGGCGCGCAGCAGCGCCTCGGCGGTGTTCACCTTGGCCGCCATGTCGCGCGCCGTGCGATAGAGCAGTTCGCCCTGTTCGGTGAGGATGAGGCCGCGGGCATGGCGGTGGAACAGCATGACGCCGAGCTGCTCCTCGAGCGCGCCGATCTGGCGCGAGATCGCCGACTGGCTGAGCTTCAGCGACTCGCCGGCGTGCGTGAAGCTTCCGGCATCGGCCACGGCCTGGAAGATCCGCAGCTTGTCCCAGTCCATTTCCATGTCTCCCCTGCCCCGCCCGCCGCCTACTCGGCGGCCTGCGCGAGCCTCCCCTCCTGCCTGGCCAGCCATTTCTCGGCCTCGAGCGCGGCCATGCAGCCGGTGCCCGCCGCCGTCACGGCCTGACGGAAAATCTTGTCCTGCACGTCGCCCGCCGCGTAGACGCCCTCGATATCGGTCGCCGTGGAATCGGGCCTGGTGATCAGGTAGCCCTCGCCATCCATCGCCAGCTTGCCCTTGAAGAGCTCGGTGTTGGGCGAATGGCCGATCGCCACGAAGAAGCCGTCGGTCGCGATCTCGCGCTCGGCGCCGGTCTTGACGTTGCGCACGCGCACCGCCCTGACGAGCGGCGCCGGCGTCCTGTCGCCCAGGATCTCCTCGACCGTGTGATCCCACAGCACGGTGACCTTGGGATTCTTGAACAGGCGGTCCTGCAGGATCTTCTCGGCGCGGAAACTGTCGCGACGATGGACGAGCGTCACTTTCGAGGCGTGGTGGGTGAGATAGAGCGCCTCCTCGACGGCGGTGTTGCCGCCGCCGACCACGACGACCTCCTTGCCGCGGAAGAAGAACCCGTCGCAGGTCGCGCACGCCGACACGCCGCCGCCGCGGAACGTCTCCTCGCTCGGCAGTCCCAGCCACCTGGCACTGGCGCCGGTGGCGACGATCAGCGCGTCGGCCTCGTAGCGGTCGCCCGAATCGCCGAGGCAGACGAATGGCCGGCGGGCGAGGTCGACCTCGACGATCGTGTCGAAGAAGAGCCGGGTGCCGACGTGCTCGGCCTGCTTCTGCATCTGCTCCATCAGCCAGGGCCCCTGGATGACGTCGGCGAAGCCGGGATAGTTCTCGACGTCGGTCGTGATGGTGAGCTGGCCGCCCGGCTGGATGCCCTGCACGAGCATCGGCTTGAGGCTGGCGCGGGCGGCATAGATGGCGGCCGTGTAACCGGCCGGGCCGGACCCCAGGATCATTACCTTGCTGCGATGAGTTTCTGCCATGACCGCTCCGCATCCCGCCAACCGCATATCTTCGACATATATGCAAACCTCGCCCGGGTTGCACGGGCGAAGTCCGGATCGGGCGCAATTGTTCACAGCCAGTCGGCGAATTCTCGCAACTTTATTGCGCGCGTGGCATGGTTCTGGCATAGAGCGCGGCCACGGGAGGAAATCGGATGGCTCGGGCAAAGCTCGATCGAATCGACCGGCGCATTCTCAGCGACCTGCAGTCCAACGGGCGCATGACCAACGTCGAGCTGGCGGAGCGGGCCGGCATATCGGCGCCGCCCTGCCTGCGCCGGGTGCGGGCGCTGGAGCGCGCCGGCATCATCAAGGGCTATCATGCCGAACTCAGCCCCGAGGCGCTGGGCTACAGCGTCTCGGTGTTCGCCCTGGTCGGGCTGAACAGCCAGGCCGAGGCCGACCTCAAATCGTTCGAGGAGCTGATCGCCAACTGGGACGAGGTCCGCGAGTGCCACATGCTGGCCGGCGAAGCCGACTTCCTGCTGAAGATCGTGGCCGAGACCTGGGACGAGTACCAGAAGTTCCTGACCACGCGGCTCACCTCGGCGCCCAACGTCAGCCACGTCAAATCGATGATGGTGTTCCGCACCGCCAAGCAGGTGCCCGGCGTGCCGATCTCGATCGAGTAGCCCCGACAGGAGGACGGACCATGGACGGCAGCGCGGCGCCAGACGTCACACTGGAACGCCTCCATGAGATCGCCGATGCCTTCGCCCGGCGCGACGTCGACGGCATCGTCGATTCCTTTGCCGACGACGGCGAGTTCCGCAACGCCCGGGGGCCCGACTATTGGGGCCAGAGCTTCAAGGGCAAGGCCGCCATCCGCTCCTACTTCGAGCCGCTGTTCGCCAACACCGGCGACGTCGCATGGCGGCACACCAGCGAGTTCATCTGCGGCAACCGGGCCGTCACCGAGTGGCACCGCACCGCAACGCTGCGCACCGGCGAGCGCCAGGAATGGCTGGGCTGCGACCTCTACACCTTCCGCCGCGGCCTGATCGTGATGAAGGACACCTACATCAAGGTCGTCGCCTGATCCCCCTTGCGGGGAACACTGTGTATTGATAGCCTGAGGAAAATACACAGCGTTGTCACAAAGACGAGGCCGGAGGTCGCGAGCCATGAAGGACTTCTTCCAGGCATCCCGCGTGCTGCTGCTCGACATGGCGTCGACGCTGCTCTTCCTCGCCGCCTACGTCCTGACCGGCAACCTCTTCCTGGCGGTCGGGCTCGGCATGGCGCTGGGGCTCGCGCAGATCGCCTGGGACCTCGCCCACGGGCGCCCGGTCGAGGCGCTGCAATGGCTGAGCCTGGTGATCATCCTGGCGTCGGGCAGTGCGACCTTCTTCACCGACGATCCGCGCTTCGTGATGCTGAAGCCGACGATCATCTACGTCGTGGTCGGCGTCGTGATGCTCCGGCGCGGCTGGATGAACCGCTATCTTCCGCCGATCGCCCGGGCCACGGTGCCCGACCTCGGCATCCTGTTCGGCTATGTCTGGGCCGGCCTGATGTTCTTCTCCGCCGCGCTCAACGTCGTCCTGGCGCTGACCCTCGATGCCGCGACGTGGGCTGCGGTGAAGTCGGTCTACGCCATCGCCAGCAAGGCCGGCCTGTTCGCGCTCCAATACGCGATCATGAAGACGACGGGTATCCGTCGCGCCCGGGCGATGATGGCCGCTACGCCTTGAACTGGACGCCGACGACCTCGTAGGAGCGCGCACCGCGTGGCGTCTGCACCTCGACCGTGTCGCCCACGGTCTTGCCGATCAGCGCCCGGCCGATCGGCGAGGTGACGGAGATGCGCCCCTTGGCAAGGTCGGCCTCGTAGGGGCCGACGATCTGGTACTTGACCTTCTCGTCGGTGTCCTCGTCGGCCAGCCGCACGGTGGCGCCGAACTTTACGACCTTGCCGGACAGCTTCGAGAAGTCGATCACTTCGGTGCGTGAGATGATGTCCTCGAGCTCGGCGATACGCCCCTCGATGAACCCCTGCCGTTCGCGCGCCGACGTGTATTCGGCATTCTCCGAAAGATCGCCGTGCTCGCGCGCCGCGGCGATCGCCTTGATGATCGCCGGCCGCTCCACGCTCTTCAGTGTCTTCAGTTCGTCCTCGAGGCTTTTCAGCCCCTCGGCCGTCATCGGAACCCGTTCCATTGCCAAATCGTCCTTGATGAATCGTACGGCGTCAACGTCGAAGGCAGCCCGAAACGGGTTGCAATCCGGCGGCGCGCCGGCCCGCACGCCAGCTAGAACGCCGTCTTGAAGTAGGATTGCAGGGGCTCGACGTCGAGGGCCCCTTCCTTCAGGGCCGCGATGCCTTCGACCGACGCCTTGGCGCCGGCGACGGTCGTATAGTAGGCGATCTTGTGCATGAGCGCCGTGCGGCGGAGCGTGAAGCTGTCGGTCAGCGCGCCGGCGCCGTCGACGGTGTTGAAGACGAGCTGCACGCGGCCGTCCTTCATGAGATCGACGATGTGCGGCCGGCCCTCCAACACCTTGTTGACACGCTGCGCCTCGATGCCGTGCCTGCGCAGGAAGTCCGACGTGCCGCCGGTCGCCACGACCTTGAAGCCGAGGTCGACCAGCCGCTTCACGGGCTTCACCATCGCCGGCTTGTCCTGGTCCTTGACCGAGACGAACACGGCGCCCTCGACCGGCACCTTGCTGCCGGCGCCGAGCTGGGACTTGGCGAAGGCGCGGCCGAAGTTCACGTCGAGGCCCATGACCTCTCCGGTGGAGCGCATCTCGGGGCCGAGCACGACGTCGACGCCGGGGAAGCGTGCGAAGGGGAACACCGCCTCCTTGACCGCGACGTGCCTGCCCCTCGCCTTCCTGATGCCGAGCGACTTCAGCGCCTCGCCGACCATCAGGCGGGCTGCGAACTTGGCGATCGGCTGGCCGGTCGCCTTGGCGACGAACGGCACGGTGCGGCTGGCGCGCGGATTGACCTCGAGCACGTAGACGTCGCCGTCCTTGACCGCGTACTGCACGTTCATCAGGCCGACGACCTTGAGCGCCTTGGCCATCGCCTCGGTCTGGCGCTCGATCTCGGCCAGGATCTTCGACGGCAGCGAATAGGGCGGCAGCGAGCAGGCCGAGTCGCCGGAATGGATTCCCGCCTCCTCGATGTGCTCCATGATGCCGGCGACGAACACGTTCTGGTCCTTGTCCGCCAGCGCATCGACGTCGACCTCGATGGCATCGCGCAGGTAGGAGTCGATCAGCACCGGGTTGCTGCCCGACACCTTCACCGCGTCGCGCATGTAGCGCTGCAGCGCCGCAAGATCGTAGACGATCTGCATCGCGCGCCCACCCAGCACGTAGGACGGGCGGATGACGACGGGATAGCCGATCTTCTCCGCGACCTCGATGGCCTGCTTCTCCGACGTCGCGGTGCCGTTGTCGGGCTGGCGCAGCTTGAGCTTGCGGATCAGCTGCTGGAAGCGCTCGCGGTCCTCGGCAAGGTCGATCGCGTCGGGCGAGGTGCCGAGAATCGGGATGCCGGCCGCCTCCAGCGGCTCGGCGAGCTTGAGCGGCGTTTGGCCGCCGAACTGCACGATAAGCCCCAGCAGCTCGCCGTTGCGGCGCTCGACCTCGACCAGCTCGATCACGTCCTCGGCCGTCAGCGGCTCGAAGTAGAGGCGGTCGGCCGTGTCGTAGTCGGTCGACACGGTCTCCGGGTTGCAGTTGACCATGATGGTCTCGTAGCCGGCCTCGCGCAGCGCATAGACGGCGTGGACGCAGCAATAGTCGAACTCGATGCCCTGGCCGATGCGGTTAGGACCGCCGCCCAGAATGATGACCTTCTTGCGGTCGGTCGGCTGCGCCTCGCACTCGGCGGGACGCACGCCGTCGCCCTCGTAGCAGGAGTATAGATAGGGCGCGCGCGATTCGAATTCGGCGGCGCAGGTGTCGATGCGCTTGAAGACCGGCCGCACGCCGAGCGAGCGGCGCTTTCTCGCGACGTCGGCCGCAGCCTGCCCCGTCAATTCGCCCAGCCGGTCGTCGGAGAAGCCCTTCTTCTTGAGATCCAGGAGACCCTTGGCGTCTTTCGGCAGACCTTCCTTCCGCAGGCGGGCCTCGACGCTCACGAGTTGCTCGACCTGGCGCAGGAACCACGGCTCGAACTTCGACGCCTGGGCGATCTCCTCGACCGTCAAGCCGTGACGGAACGCCTGGGCGATCACCAGCACGCGGTCCGGCGTCGGCGTCGCGAGCGCACCGACGATGGCGGCCTTGTCGGGCGCGCCCTTGATCTGGATCTCGTTGAGACCGGTCAGGCCCGTCTCCATGGAGCGCAGCGCCTTCTGCAGCGATTCCTGGAAGGTGCGCCCGATCGACATCGCCTCGCCGACGCTCTTCATCGAGGTCGTGAGCAGCGCCTCCGCGCCGGGAAACTTCTCGAAGGCGAAGCGCGGCATCTTGGTGACGACGTAGTCGATCGTCGGCTCGAACGACGCCGGCGTCGCGCCCGTGATGTCGTTCAGCAACTCGTCGAGCGTGTAGCCGATGGCGAGCCGGGCCGCGACCTTGGCGATCGGAAAGCCCGTCGCCTTCGAGGCCAGCGCCGAGGAGCGCGACACGCGCGGGTTCATCTCGATCACGACCATGCGGCCGGTCTGCGGGTCGACCGCGAACTGCACGTTCGAACCGCCGGTATCGACGCCGATCTCGCGCAGGCACGCGATCGAGGCGTCGCGCATGATCTGGTATTCCTTGTCGGTGAGCGTCAGTGCCGGCGCGACGGTGACCGAGTCGCCGGTGTGGATGCCCATAGGATCGACGTTCTCGATCGAGCAGATGATGATGCAGTTGTCGTTGCGGTCGCGCACGACCTCCATCTCGTACTCTTTCCAGCCGAGCACGGATTCCTCGACCAGTACCTCGCCGACCGGCGAGGCGTCGATGCCGCCTTGCACGATGTCGAAGTACTCGTCGCGATTGTAGGCGATCCCACCACCCGTGCCGCCGAGCGTGAAGGACGGACGGATGATGGCGGGCAGGCCGACATGGTCGAGCGCGTTGATCGCCTCCTCGCGATTGTGCACGACCTCGCTCTTCGGACACTCGAGGCCGATCCGGGTCATGGCTTCGCGGAACAGCAGGCGATCCTCGGCCTTGTCGATCGCCTCGGCATTGGCGCCGATCAGCTCGACGCCGAGCTTCTTGAGGCGGCCGTCGCGATGCAGCGCCATCGCCGTGTTGAGCGCCGTCTGGCCACCCATCGTCGGCAGCACGGCATCCGGCTTCTCCTTTTCGATAATCTTCGCCACCATGTCGGGCGTGATCGGCTCGACATAGGTTGCGTCCGCCAGGCCCGGATCGGTCATGATCGTGGCCGGGTTGGAGTTCACCAGGATGACGCGATAACCCTCGTCCTTCAGCGCCTTGCAGGCCTGCACGCCGGAATAGTCGAATTCGCAGGCCTGACCGATGACAATCGGTCCGGCGCCAATGACCAGGATGCTCTTGATGTCTGTCCGCTTGGGCATGGAAACTCTACCTGCCCTTGCTCTTGTCGATCATCTCGACGAAGCGGTCGAAGAGATAGTGGCTGTCGGTCGGGCCGGGCGACGCCTCGGGGTGATACTGGACGGAAAAGGCCGGCTTGTCGGTGCAACGCAGGCCCTCGTTGATGCCGTCGAACAACGAAATGTGCGTGACTTCGGTGTTCCGGGGCAGCGACTCGGGAATGACGCAGAAGCCGTGGTTCTGCGAGGTAATCTCGACCTTGCCGGTGGTCAGGTCCTTGACCGGCTGGTTGGCGCCACGATGGCCGCGCTCCATCTTGCGCGTCTTGCCGCCGAGCGTCAGCGCGAGGATCTGATGGCCGAGACAGATGCCGAACAGCGGAATCTTTTTGTCGAGCACAGCCTGGATTGCCGGTGAGGCGTAGACTGCCGTCGCCGCCGGGTCGCCCGGACCGTTCGACAGAAACACGCCGTCGGGCCTGTGCCGCAGGATGTCCTCGGCCGTGGCCGTCGCCGGCACGACCGTCACCTTGCAGCCGGTGTTGGCGAGACAGCGCAGGATGTTGCGCTTGGCGCCGTAGTCGACGGCAACGACGTGGTATTTCGGCTTGGTCAGCTTGCCGTAGCCCTTGCCCAGCACCCACTTGGTCTCATCCCAATTGTAGGTCTGCTTGGTGGTGACCTCGATGGCGAGGTCCATACCGTCGAGGCCCGGCCAGTCCTGGGCGATCTTGCGCAGCTTCGGAATGTCGAACTTGCCGTCAGGCGCGTGCACCACGACGCCGTTCGGCGGACCGCCGTCGCGGATACGCCGCGTAATGGCGCGCGTATCGACGTCGCAGACGCCCGGCAGGTTGTGGCTCTTCAGCCAATCGTCGAAGGGCTTGATCGACCGCCAGTTGGCCGGTTCCGTGATGTCGCCGCGCAGCACGACGCCGCGTGCGGCGGGAGTGACTGTCTCAATGTCCTCGAGGTTGGTTCCGACGTTGCCGATGTGAGGAAAGGTGAAGGTGATGATCTGGCCGGCATAGGAGGGATCGGTGATGATTTCCTGGTATCCGGTCATCGAGGTGTTGAAGCAAACCTCGCCGACGGCGTGGCCGGCAGCGCCCACACCCTTGCCCCAAAAGACCGCTCCATCGGCCAGCACAAGCGCGGCCGTGGCCCAACGCGGCGCGGCGTTTTCGGCGCCGGCGGTCTTTTGTGACGTCATACTGTTATTCCGTTCGTTCGGCCCGTGGCCTCGCCCGGGGAGGCGGCCTGCGAACCGCGCGGGTTGTAACGAAGCGGTCGCACAGGGTCAAGGCACAGCTGACGGCTAATTCACAAGTTATTTCAACAACTTAAGCTTATTTTCTTTGCCAACGGCGCCATTGGCGATTAGTTTCCGCCTCTTCGATCATTGGGACACATTCGATGCTGCGCGACAAACTGAACGATGCGCTGAAGGACGCGATGCGCGCCCGCGACATGGCTGCCGTCGGCGCCATCCGCCTGATCCTCGCCAAGCTCAAGGAAGTCGACATCGCCGCCCGCACCGAGGCCAGCCGCGAAGGGGTGGCCGACGATCGGATCCTTTCAATGCTGCAGGGCATGATCAAGCAGCGAAACGAGTCGGTGGCCCTCTACGAAAAGGGCAATCGCCCCGATCTCGCCGACAAGGAAAAGGCCGAGATCGCCGTCATCGAGCGCTTCCTCCCCCGGCAGATGGACGAGGCCGCGATCGAGGCTGCCGTTCGCGATGCCATTGCGGCAACAGGCGCCAAGACCGTCAAGGACATGGGCGGCGTCATGGCGGCGTTGAAGGGCAAGTACGCGGGTCAGATGGATTTTGCCAAGGCGTCGGCCGCCGTAAAGAAGGCTCTCAGCTGAAGTCTCTGGGGGCTGCCCGCATATGCCCTACGACGAGAGCCTTGCCGAGCGCATCCGCCACCTGCTGGCCGACCGTGCGGATGCCCACGAGAAGAAGATGATGGGCGGTCTCGCCTTCATGGTGAGGGGCGGCATGTGCTGCGCCGCGAGCGGGCGCGGCGGCCTGCTGGTGCGAGTCCGGCCGCAGGACCAGCCCGCCCTTCTTGCCCCGCCCCACGTCAAGGCGATGGTGATGGCGGGGCGCACGGTGAAGACCTTCGTGCGCGTGATGCCGGAGGCCTATCGCACCCCAGCGGCCCTGAAGAAGTGGGTGGAGCGTGGCCTCACCGCCGTAGCGACACTCGAACCTGGGCGGCAAAAGCGCATCCGGCGCAAATAGCGCCGCGATCCCCGCTTTCCCCTGTGGCGTCGCCTCGGCTGCAGGCCCATCTTAAGGGATGGCCTTCCCCCCGGGCTTCCTCGACGAACTGCGCGCGCGCCTCAGCATGTCCGACATCGTCGGCCGCAAGGTTTCGCTGAAGCGCCGCTCGGGCAGCGAATACGCCGGCCTGTGCCCGTTCCACAACGAGAAGACTCCGTCCTTCACGGTCAACGACAAGAAGGGCTTCTATCACTGCTTCGGCTGCGGCGAGCACGGCGACGCGGTCGGGTTCGTGATGAAGACCGAGGGCCTCTCGTTTCCTGAGTCGGTCGAAAAGCTCGCCCGGGAAGTGGGGCTGCCGGTGCCCCGCGCGACGCCGGCCGAACGCGAGCGCGCCGAGCGTGCCTCGACCCTGCAGGAGGTCGTCGAACTGGCGGCGCGCTGGTTCCAGAAGCAGCTCCGCCTGCCGGTCGGCCGCCAGGGTCTCGACTACCTGCGCGGGCGCGGTCTCAGCGACGGGGCAATCGATGATTTCCGGCTGGGCTTCGCGCCCGATTCGCGCGACGGCTTGATCGCCGCCCTGAAACGGGAAAACGTGCCGCTCGACAAGATCGTCGAGGCGGGCCTTGCCATCAGGCCTGACGACAACCGCGAGCCCTACGACCGCTTCCGCGGCCGCGTGATATTCGCGATCAACGACCGCCGCGGCCGCGCCATCGCGTTCGGTGGGCGCGTCATGGGTCCGGGCGAACCGAAGTATCTCAATTCGCCGGAGACACCGCTCTTCCACAAAGGCGCCAACCTCTACTGCCTCGATCGCGCCCGGCAGGCGGCGACCCGGGACCAGCCGGTGATCGTCGCCGAAGGCTACATGGACGTGATCGCGCTCCACGGCGCGGGTTTCACCGGCGCCGTGGCTCCGCTCGGGACGGCATTGACGGAGGGCCAGCTTGGAGAACTCTGGAAGCTCGCCGACGAACCTTATCTCTGCTTCGACGGCGACAATGCCGGCCGCCGGGCCGCCGCTCGCGCCGCTGAGCGGGCGTTGCCGCTTCTGCGTGCGGGCAAGAGTCTGCGCTTCCTGGCACTGCCGGCGGGCGAAGACCCGGACAGCCTGATCCGCGCGCGCGGCCCCGACGCTGTGCGCCGCATCCTCGAACTGGCGCGACCTTTGTCCGATGTCGTCTGGGAGATGGAAACCGAAGGCAGGTCGATCGACACGCCGGAGCGCCGTGCCAGCCTGCAACGGGACATCGAACAGCGCGTCGCCGGGATCGCCGACCCGGTCGTGCGCGACTACTACCGCACCGAAATGCGCGAGCGCCTCAACCGCCTGCGCCGCCCCGAGAGGCCGGCCTGGCAGCCTGGCAGTGGCCGCCCCTTCCGCCGGCCGGGAGATCCCGAACCAGCCCCCTTTGCGGCCGGGGCAGCAGCCCGGCGAGCGGGCGCCGACCTCGATGGATCGCGGCAGGAGCGCGCCCTGCTGGGGGCTCTGATAGAACGGCCGGCCCTGCTCCACGTGCTGGCCGAAGACCTGGCCGCCCTGCCGATCGCCAACCCCGAGCTGGCCCGGTTGCGCAGTGGCCTTCTGGATGCCCTGTCCCTGGTGCCGTCGGGCATCGACCCGGCAGCCGACGAGGCGGCCGGTGACACATCCCTTGAGGCCCAGCTGATCGAGGACCACCTCCAGCACAGCGGTCTGGGGCGGCTGGCGGCCTCTGCCCGGGCGAAGGCCTTGGAGGCTTTCCGGAACGATCCGGCCGACGCCGATGGCTGGCTCGGGCAGTGGCGCCGGGCCGCCCGGCACCTGAGCCAGCTGAAGACGGACCCAGAGGAGCTCAAACGGGCCGAGGAGGCCTTGGCGGAGGACATGAGCGAGGAGAATTTGCAGCGTCTTCAGGCCATTCTTGATCGCATGCGCCGCGAAGCCGCAGAAACGGGCCCGGGATAGCTGGTCTGTGCCGGAATTGGCGCACTCCCCCTATCGCCGCTTGAACTTAGGCCCCATATAGTAGAAGGGTAGTTTTCGCGGGGCCGCCCTTTCCCGCCTCCCCTTCTTGCAGCCACATGAACGGCCCGATGGCCGTTGTACCTGTTTGTCGCACCCAAGGATTGAGTAATGGCGACCAAGACCGCAACCGTAGCACAGCCCGAAGCCACCGAAGCCCGCGAGGAGGGTCCCGACGCCCCCTTGCTCGACACGCTTGGCGCGGAGCTCAAGAAACTCGTCCAGAAAGGCAAAGAACGAGGCTACGTCACCTACGATGAGCTGAACGCCGCCCTGCCTCCCGACGAGGTGTCTTCCGAGCAGATCGAGGACACGATGGCCATGCTGTCTGAGGCCGGCGTCAACGTCGTCGAAGCCGAGGAGCAGGAAGATGCCCCGGCAGCCACGCCAGCCGAGCCCGCCAAGACCGCCGTGGTTGCCGCCGAGGCGACCGGCGAGGACGAGGAACTTGGTCGCACAGACGATCCCGTCCGCATGTATCTGCGCGAGATGGGCAGCGTCGAGCTGCTGAGCCGCGAGGGCGAGATCGAGATCGCCAAACGCATCGAGGCCGGTCAGGACAAGATGATCGGCGGCATTTGCGAAAGCCCGATGACGATCACCGCGCTGCTGCATTGGCGTGACGCGGTCAACGAGGGCCGCATTCTGCTGCGTGACGTGATCGACCTCGAGGCGACGCAGGGCGGCGCCCCCGGCGAAGGCAAGGGGGTCATGGCCGCGCCGCCGGCCGCGCCGCCGGTGCCACGCCCGGCGATGCCGAAGCTCGTACGCCCGGCGGCTCCGCCGGCCCCGAGCGGCGAAGGCGGCGAAGCGGCCAGCGCCGAGGGCGGCGAGGAAGACGACGAGAACGCGCTTTCGCTGTCGGCGCTCGAGGAGAAGCTCAAGCCCGAAGTCCTGCGGACACTCACGAAGATCTACAAAGTCTATATCGAGATGTCGAAGGTGCAGAACCGGCGCCTGTCGACGCTCAGCCGAGGCCAGAAGCCGAGCGCGGAATTCGAGAAGAGCTACGAGAAGCACCGCAAGAAGATCGTCGAGCTGGTGCGGACGGTGCACATCAACGCCAACCGCATCGAGCAGCTCAAACTCTCGCTCTACGATCTCAACCGCAAGCTGATGATGCTGGAGGGCAAGCTGCTGCGGCAGGCGGAGACGTTCCGCATCCCGCGCCAGGACTTCCTCGACAACTATTTGACGCACGAGATCGACCCGAACTGGCTCGACAAGGTGGCCAAGCTGCCGGGCAGAGGCTGGAAGGATTTCGCCAAGAAGCGCGCTGCCGAGATCGAGAAGATCCGGGCAGAGATCAAGGAGATCTCCGACCACGCCGGCGCGCCGATCTTCGAGTTCCGCCGCATGTGCAAGACCGTGCAGGACGGCGAGCGCGAGATGATGCGCGCCAAGAAGGAGATGATCGAGGCCAACCTGCGCCTCGTGATCTCCATCGCCAAGAAGTACACCAACCGCGGCCTGCAGTTCCTGGATCTCATTCAGGAGGGCAACATCGGCCTGATGAAGGCGGTCGACAAATTCGAGTACCGTCGCGGCTACAAGTTCTCGACCTACGCTACGTGGTGGATCCGCCAGGCCATCACCCGCTCGATCGCCGACCAGGCGCGCACCATCCGCATCCCGGTGCATATGATCGAGACCATCAACAAGCTGGTCCGCACCAGCCGCCAGATGCTGCACGAGATCGGCCGCGAGCCGCAGCCCGAGGAGCTGGCCGAGAAGCTCGGCATGCCGCTCGAGAAGGTGCGCAAGGTGCTGAAGATCGCCAAGGAGCCGATCAGCCTCGAGACGCCGATCGGCGACGAGGAGGACAGCCACCTCGGGGACTTCATCGAGGACAAGAACGCCGTGATCCCGCTCGAAGCCGCCATCCAGGGCAACCTGCGCGAAAGCACGACGCGCGTGCTCGCGACGCTGACGCCGCGCGAGGAGCGCGTGCTGCGCATGCGTTTCGGCATCGGCATGAACACCGACCACACGCTGGAAGAGGTCGGCCAGCAGTTCTCGGTCACGCGCGAGCGCATCCGCCAGATCGAGGCGAAGGCGCTGCGCAAGCTGAAGCACCCCAGCCGGTCGCGGATGCTACGGTCCTTCCTCGATCAGGGCTGAGTGTCAGAAAATCAGAGAACGGAAGCCGGGGCAGGTCCCCGGCTTTTTTCTCATTCGCGGTCGGCGATTCGCACGAGCGACGGCAGAAGCTCGCTCACCGTGAGGTGGAGCTGCCGAACCTCCTCGATCACGGCTGAGAGGTCCTCCTGGACCATCGCGCAGTGGCGCAGCGCCTCGCTGCGGGCATCATCGAGGCCAGGATCGATGGCATAGGGATGGCCGAGAGTGCGGCCGCATTCGCGCAGGACATGCAGCAACGCGGTAGGCGCATCAGGCCTGCCAGCCGGATACATGAAGTCACGGGCGGCGTGTTCGATCCGTTCCAACGCCGTAACAAGACCATCCACTTCCATGGGCGTCTCCTTGGCCAGCAACGGTCCGCTGGGATCGATGGCAATGCTGGCACCCGCCCCCGCCGGGGACAAGCCTCCGCTCCGGAGATTCAGCCCATCTGCGTCGCCAACCAGGATTTCTGGCGACGCAGGAATGCTTCGAGCTTCGGCTCGTAATCCGTGGCGACGGCGCCCCGTACCGACGGCCGCAGCGACAGCATCTGCCGCCATGCCTGGACCTTCGGCAGGTCGGTGAACAGGCCGAGGTCGACGAACCGGTCGAAGACGTCGAAATAGCGGAATATCGGGGCGAATACGGTGTCGACCAGGCAGAAATGCCGGCCGGCAAACCAGGGGCCCTCTCCGAGCTCCGCTTCCAGACGCTCGAATTTTCCGCGCAGTCCCCGCACCTTGCTGTCGAACGCCACGCGGTCCGGCGAGGTCTCGACGGTCCAGATGTCGGCCAGGATCGACGATCCGAACTCCATCCAGGCACGATGCCGTGCCCTCACCAACGCGTCTTCGGAATGGAGCCTCGCCCCGCACGTCTCATCGAGATACTCCACGATGACAGCGCTTTCGAAGAGCACCTCGCCGTCGACCTGCAGCAGCGGCACCTTGCCGAGCGGCGAGATCGCCCTGAACCAGTCGGGCTTGTTGGCGAGGTCGACGTCGCGCCGCTCGAACGGGATGCCCTTCTCCGCCAGGACGATGGCGGCGCGCTGCACGTACGGGCAAAGATCGAAGGAAACCAGGGTCAGCATCACGGACTCCATATCAATGGATTTGCATCTATATGAAAATTGCAATTGATGCAAATGCATTAATCGATAGTCTGCGGCGATGACCATGCCCTCCGACTCCGCCATCCGCGCCTGGGTCCGTCTCGAACGGGCACACCGCGCGGCCCAGTCCGCTGTTGAAGGCCACCTCAAGAAGGCCGGGCTGCCGCCACTCCCCTGGTACGACGCCCTGCTCGAGCTGGAGCGCGCCGGTGCGGCAGGCCTTCGGCCCTTCGAACTCCAGAAGGAGATGCTGTTCGCCCAATACAACCTCTCCCGACTCGTCGACCGGCTCGAGGCTGCAGGCTACGTCGCTCGCGGCGCCAGTAAGCTCGATGGGCGGGGCCAGGTTCTGACGATAACCAAGGCAGGCCGAACGCTGCGTCGTCAGATGTGGCCGGTCTACGCTGCAGCGATCGAAGACGCCGTGGGGCGGCACCTCTCCGAAGCCGAAGCCGGATCGCTGAGCGACCTTCTTGCCCGGCTCTACCGCAAGACCTGATCAGCCCAGCCGCAACAGCGGCACGGAAGCGGCGGCCAGCAAGACCGCCGCAATCCTCATGCGGGTGAACGGCTCTTTCAGCCAGAGGACCGCGATCAGGATGGCGAAGATCGCACTCGTGTCGCGCAAGGCGGCGGCCGGTGCGATGGGCGCATGGCTCCAGACCCAAAGGATCAGCAGGTAGGACGCCATCGAGGCCGTAGCGACAGGCAAGGCCATCGCCCACCGACTTCCGACATCGATCCAGCCTCGACCGGCGCGCCGCTGACGCCAGTACATCGCCATTGCGTTTGTGATCGAGACGGCAAATCCGTAGGCCCAAGGTGAGCCCGCCGCGCGCACTCCCTGGGCATCGCACATGATGTACGCCGCCGTCCCGAGGCCGGCCACCAAGGTCCACCCCATGGCCGCCCGTGCAATGCCGTGGCCGCGTGCGGCGTCCCAGCCGAGCAACACAAGGGCCGCCGCAATGATCAGGATGCCGAGGATGGCCGCCACGCCGAGCTCCTCGCCCGTCAACATGGCCGCAAACGGCACCACGAGAAGCACTGCCACCGATCGCACGACCGGATAGACGATGCCAAAGCCGCCCAACTCATAGGCGCGCAGGAGGGCTGCTATCGTGACGACGTTCAGGACCGTCGAAGCGGCAATCCATCCCCACGCCCCGGGCTTCGGCAGGCCCGACCAGAAGAGCGCCGGAACGACCAGAATCGCGCCAAGCAGCATCTGGGCGGCCATCGCTTGCGGTGGATTTCGGCTCGCCTTGACGGCGGCGTTCCAGCCCGCATGCAGCAACGCACTCAGCAACGCGGCGGCGACGTCTGCCGGACTCATCGCTGGCCGGCAACGATGACCACGCAGTAGCGCGCAGGCCTGGCGCCGGGATTGTGGAACGCAATCGGCCTGTCGAGCACCATTGCCAGGCAATCACCGGCGTGCAGCTCATGGCGCTTGTCGCCGAGCACGATCTCGATCGTGCCCTGCAGAACCCAGACCTGCTGATGCGTGACCGTGGCGCGAGAGGCCGTCTCGTAGGCGACGCGCGCGCCCGGTGGAAAACTGACTTCAACGATCTGAATGGGCGACGGGAAGCCGCCGGGCGATACGTTACGGCGGAGGTAGCCCGAAGCGGGATCTCGCCATTCGGCCTGGTCGGCGCGCCGCGATACCGGATCAGGCGCGGCCGCCGGCATGTCGAACAGGGTTGCAAGCGAGACGCCAAGGCCTGTCGCGAGCTTCTCGAGCACGACAGCCGTCGGGCTGCTTTCACCCCGCTCGATCAGCGAGATCATCGACCGGCTAACGCCACTGGCCGCCGCCAGCGCCTCGAGCGCAAGGCCGCGCTCTGCACGCAACTGTCGAACGCGACCGGCGATGCGGTCGTTGATGCCAGTTTGGATGACCATCTCCCAATATACTGGATAATCTATCCAATATATTCGACAAATGATCAAGGCCGATCAGGCGAGCGGGCTGCGCTAAGAGTCGGGGGCGAAACGGCGAACAGGCGGGAACCTCCATGACCGACATAGTCGATGAATTGCGTGCCATGTGTCGGGCCGATCACGGACCGACCGCCGAGGAGGCTCCGGCACTCGGCCGCGATGTTCGTTGGCAGGCGGCGGCAGAGATCGAACGGCTGCGGCAGGTCTCACCCGCGGTGTGGCAGCCCATTCGAACGGCGCCTAAGGACGAAGGTCCTCTGCTTCTCTTTTGCCCGGGGCTTGCCGGCCATGTCGCTGACGAGATCGTTGTCGGCGCCTGGCGCTTCGACGCCAACCGGCGCGCGCTCGGCTACTGGGTGAGCGACGTCGGGGTGCTCGATGCGGGCTTCAGCGAAACCGGCCCATGGATCGAGTATCCCGAGCTCCGACCCGAGTGCTGGGCGCGTCTGCCACGCCCACCGAAGGCGGAAAAATAGGAAGCCAACAAAAAAGGCGGCCTCGGGGGCCGCCTTTTCGGTGATGCGGCAGTCGGCCTCGCGGCCGACCGCCCATCGTGTCTGGTTACATCTTCGGCGGAAGCGGAACCTTCGCGTCGGTCAGAGCCTTCTCGAGGACCGGGATGCCGTTGGCCGGCCGGCCCGCGTTGCACTCCGCCATCGCCTCGGGAACCGGTCCCTGAGCCGGCACGCCAGTGCTGGTCTTGCGGTAGGAGTCCATCAGCTTCTTGCAGTAGGCCGCCTGGTCGTAGGCCATCTGAACGATGATGGCGATCTCGACACGACGATTCTGCGGCTCACGGACGTTCGGCCCGGTCTGCACCAGCAGGCCCTGCTCGCCACGGCCGACGACGCTGATGGCGGTCGCAGGCACGCCTTCCTTGACCAGCGCGTCCTTGACGGCGTTGGCGCGGCGCAGCGACAGCGCCATGTTGTACTGCTCGGAGCCCGACGTGTCGGTGTGGCCGGTCGCCGTGATGCGCGCACCGCCCTTGGTCTTGTAGGCCCCAGCCGCCTGGCTGATGACGTTCGCCGCCTGGGTGTTCAGCTTGGCGCTGTCCCAATCGAAGAACACCATGAAGCTCTGCGGTGCCGGCGGCGGCGGCGGCGGCGCAGTGGCCGGCGCAGGCTCATCGCAGGCGCTGATCATGAAGGTAGCGGCAACAAGAACGAGTAGCTTTTTGAGCATAATCCCCTCTCCCCTAAGGCTGTGGAAACCAATCCTATCATGCTTCGCCCATCGCGCGCTAGCAATGCAAAAAAGTTGCAGAGCAACCGGCATATGCATCCTCGGAACGGCTTTCGTTCTTGCCACGTTCGCTGCGTCGGTCAGTCCGTCCGGCTGCGTATGGGGAAACCGCCGCCAACCTCGACCGGCACACCAGACGGCAAACGGGGTCCGCCGGCCGCAGCGGCTAGAGTGCCTTTGGGCCAGATCCAGCCTCCTGCGATTCCATCCGGCCCGGAAAGGCCCTAAGCCGCCAGCCCGTAGAGCTCGGCGACGTTGTCGCGCAGGATGCGTTTCTTGAGGTCCGGCGCAAGGTGCGATGTCTGTTCGGCGAGGACATTCCGACTCCATGGCCAGGTCGAATCGCTGTGCGGGAAGTCGTTGGCCCACATGAGTTGCTGGGGAGCGAGCCGGTCGGCGAACTGAAATGCGGTCCAGTCGTCCTGGAAAGTGAGCGCAATGTGGTCCCGGAAATACTCGGACGGCATCCGGGCGAGTTCCTTGCCCTTCATCCAGTAGCGGTGGCGCTTGTAGGCGTGGTCCATGCGATACATGAAGTGCGGCACCCAGCCCGCATCGGCCTCGACGCAGACGACGCGCAGTTTGGGATGGCGCTCGAACACGCCGCCAAACACCAGCATGCCCATGATGTCCTGGCAGCCGCGGATGATCGAAAGGAACCCGTTGATCTTCGGTCCGCGCGGCTTGGTCAGCGAATTGTCGCCCGACGTCGTCAGGATGTGCCAAGAGAGCGGCAAATCCAGCGCAACGGCCGCCTCCCAGAACGGATCATAGGCAGGGTCGTCGTAGTCCTTCTCACCCGGGTTTCCGGGCATCATGACGCCGCGAAATCCCATCGCCTTGACTCGTTCCAGGTCGGCAATCCCCTCTGCGACCGTGCGCATCGCGGTCTGCCCCAGCCCGATGAGGCGGTCGGGTGCATGAGCGCAGTACGATTGGAGCCAGCGATTGTAGGCGTCGAAGCACGCTTTCTTGTAGTCGAAATCGGGATGATTGCAGATCAGCATGCCGACCGTGGGATAGATGATCTCCGCAGCGATCCCGTCCTTGTCCTGATCGGCGAGCCGTACCGAGGGATCCCAGCCGCTGCGGTGCAGATCCTCGAACTTCGCGCCGCCGATCCGGATGTCCTTCGGCGCCACGCCGGCAGCGGCGATCAGCCCCATGGGCACGGGCGTCTTCATGCCCTCGACGACGTAGATATCGCCCATGCCGTCCTTGTGAACGACATGCGGGGCGCGCTCTCGGTACGCGGGATCGATATGGTCGCGGTAACAATCGGGCGGCTCGGTGATGTGCGAATCGGCGGAAATCGGGCGCCAGTCCATGCCGTTCCTCCAGCTTTCGTTGCGAAATCGTAGGCAGACGCCGGAGGGTACGGCAAGCAGCCGCACGACGCCTGTTTCGGCCGGCGGCAGCGGTTGAACGCCTCCCTCCCCTATGGCATACCCCGCCCGCGCGCTGCCGTAGCTCAGTGGTAGAGCACCCCCTTGGTAAGGGGGAGGTCGACAGTTCAATCCTGTCCGGCAGCACCAGCGCTGCCTTGATATTCAAGGAAGGCGAGAGCTTTCTCGCAGGGTGTGGAAAGCGGTCTGGGATGGCGCCAACCAGGAAATTCACTTGGCTCGGGGCCGGTGCCGTCGCCGTTCTGGTGATTGCAGCGGTCGTCGTCCTCGGCCTGCCCGACCGTCAGATCGGAAGCGCCCAGAACAAGTCCGAAGTCTCCGGTCCACTGATTTCCCGCGGCTACACCGATGCCCCGGCCGGCACGGCAGTTATCGCCGGCGACCCGGTGGTCGGAGGTGCCGTGCTGATCGAACTGCGCATCAAGGCCGGGCAGATGGTCAAGCGCGACGAAATCATCGCCGTGTTGAACAACTACCCGGTGGCCGACGTCGAGGTCCGCCGGATGCAGGCCGAGATTGCCAAGGCCCGGAAGCAGCGCGAGGCGATGGTATCGGGCTACCGAAAAGCGGAAATCGCCCAGCAGGAGGTGTCGGTGAAGTCCGCCTCCGAGGAGAGTCGGCTCAAAGACCTCGAACTCTCCCGTTCCAGCGTGCCGCCCGACCAGAAGCAGCTCCAGTCGAGCATCTCGCAGCAGGCGCTCGAAAAGGAACAGGCCAAGCTGAAATTCCAGAAGGAGACTCTGGCGGCCGATCTGGCGCAGGTCGAGTCAGACATCGCCATCAACACGGCAAAGCTCGACGAGGCGAAACTGGAACGCGAGCAGGCGCTGGTGCGTTCGCCGCTCGACGGTGTTGTGGTCGACATCTACACCCGCCAGGGCGAACGCGTCTCTGGCAGGGGCATCGCCAAGATCGTCGACCTCTCCCAGATACGCATCTTCGCCGACGTCGACGAGATTCACCTGCGCAACCTCAAGCCCGGTGGCAAGGTGGAGTTCACTTTCCAGGGCAGCCGGACGATCTACACCGGCTCGATCGTGAGGACGCCGCTCACGGTGAAGCGGACCAAGCGTTCCGAAGCCGATCTCGGGGAATCCAACGCCCGCCTCGTCGAAGTCGAAATCAAGCCCGACGATCCACAGGGCATCCCGCAGATGCTGGGCCGCGAGGCACGGGTCATCTTCCAGTAAGGTCTGCGATCAGGCGGGGCGAAGCCTCGCACGGTATTCATGGCCGATCGCGGTGACGAGTACGGCCAGGCCGATGAGGCGCGCCGCCACGAGGCCGCCGACCCAGTCGTCGATGAAGTCGGGGAATGTAAGAGCAATGCCCGCGAGGGCGAGGATCACGCGCGTGGCCGGCCCCAGGGGCCGCCAGAGATGGCCTTGCGCGGCGGCCGCCAGCGCCACGATGCCGCCGGCGGCGCCCAGCGTCACCCAGGGGATCCAGGCCCAGCTCATGCCCTTCGGCGTCTCGAGAAGAAGGCCGCTGCCGATCGGGTCGAGCACGAAGATGAACGGAACCAGGAAGGCCGGCAGCGCGTACTTCCAGCTCTGCAGCGTCGTCACGTAGGGATCGGCCCGCGTCAGGGTCGCGGCGGCAAACGGCGAGAGCGCGGTCGGCGGCGACACCTCCGACAGTACCGCGTAGTAGAAGATGAACATGTGCGCGGCATAGTCGGGCACGCCGAGCTTGATCAGCGCCGGGGCGGCGATGACCGCGCACATGATGTACGACGCCGTCACCGGCACGGCGAGGCCGACGACCCAGACGATCAGCGCGGTGTAGAGCGCCGTCCAGAAGACGGAGCCTCCCGCGAGATCGATCACGATGGACGAGAACTTGAGGGCGAGCCCGGTCTTGGTGATGACGCCGACGATGATGCCGGCACAGGCACAGGTCGCTGCGACGCCGAGTGCCTGGATGGACCCATCCGCAAGTGCCCGGAAGAGCCTGCCGGGCCAGAGGGCGGTGTCTGTGCGCAGGTAGCTCACGGCAATGGCCAGCAGGATCGACCAGAACACCGCATAGGTCGCGGAAAAGCCCCAGACCATGAGGACGACGACCGACACCAGCGACGAGAAGTGGAAACCGTAGCGCGTGAGAAGCTGGCCCATCGTCATGTCGACCTCCGGATCGACGGCGCGCAGCCCGTACTTGCGCGAGTCGATCTCGGTCATCACCAGCAGGCCGAAGTAGTAGAGGCAGGTCGGGATGAGCGCCATGCGCACGATGTCGAGGTACGACATCTTGAGGTACTCGGCGATCAGGAACGCCGCGGCCCCCAGCACCGGCGGCGACAGGATGGCGCCCAGACCGCCCGCCGCGAGCAGGCCGCCGGCCGCCGTCTTGCCGTAGCCCGCTTCCTTCATGATCGGCCACGCGACCGTGCCGATGGTCACCGTGGTCGCCACGCCGGAACCCGAGGGACCGCCCAGCAGGAACGACGACAGCACGACGGCGCGGCCGGCTGCATTGGGCTGGCCCTTCATCGCACGCAGGGAAAAGTCGATGAAGAAGCGGCCCGCGCCCGACGCCTGCAGGATGGCGCCGAAGATCGTGAACAGCACGATCAGCGTGGCGGAGACGTCGATCGCCGTGCCGAAGATGCCGTTCAGGGTCATGTACTCTTCGGCGATCATGTCGGAGAGCGGGTAGCCCTTGTGCGTCCACGGCGCCGGCAGGTAGTTGCCCCACAGGGCGTAGGCAAAGAAGATCATGGACAGGACCGGCATGATCCAGCCCGTCGCCCGGCGGGTCGTCTCCAGCACCAGCAGCAGCAGCAGTCCACCCACGATCAGGTCCATCGTGGTGGGCGACACGTAACGGTCGAGGAAATCGTCGGACGCCGAGAAATCCGTCCATGTACCGCCGGTCATCATGTACCAGATGATGGCGACCGACAGGCCGGCAGCGGCAATGTCCCATGGCGCGATCCGGTTGCGCCAGCTCTTCACCGCGGGAAACAGCAGGAACACCAGCGACAGCGCGAAGGCGACGTGGATCTCGCGCAGCGATTGCGTGTCGATCGTCGAGGCCGCGGCGTAGAGGTGGAAGAGCGTCATCAGGAAGGCGACGAAGGTGAGGAACTTGCCCCACCAGCCCGCGAACTTGTGGACACCGCCTTCTTCCTGCTCGATCAGCTCCTCGACCTTGCGTCGTTCCTCGTCGCTCAGCAGCTCGGCCTGCACCGTCATCGTTCTTCCCGTCCCCAAGAAAGCAAAAAGGGGCCCCGCGATCCGGGGCCCCGTTCCACGCGTTTCGGCCTTACGACAGCTTGATGCCCTTCTCGGCAAAGAATTTGGCGGCACCGGGATGGAAGGGCACCGACGAGTTCGCCTGTTTCTGGTTCTCCGCAGTCATGTCGGTCACCGCCTTGTGGGTGGCCAGCAGGTCGGGATAGGCCTCCCACAGCGTCTTGATGATCGTGTAGGCCTGCTCGTCCTTCATCGAGGCCGGAACGATCAGGATGTTCCAGATCGCGATGACCGGCACGTCGGCATCGACGCCGGGGTAGGACTTGCCCTTGATCTTGCTCGTGGCGAACACCGGCCCGTATTTCTTGTTCAGCGCCGGCACCAGCTCGGCGTTGGGGATCAGCTTCATCTTGACGCCCTGGGTGGCCGCAAGATCGGTGATCGCCGCGACCGGCGGGCCGCCGTTGAAGAAATAGCCGTCGAGCTTGCCGTCCTTCATGGCGTTGGTGCTCTCGGCGGGCGACAGGCGCTCGCGCTTGATGTCACCCACCTTGAGGCCGATCTCGTCCATGATCCTGAGCGCCATGACCTCGGAGCCGCTGACCGGCGCGCTGGTCGAGATGCGCTTGCCCTTGATGTCGGAGAGCTTGTTGATGCCGGTGCCCTCCATGGTCACGAAATGCACCAGGTTGGGATAGACCACGCAGAGCGTGCGCGACTCGACCGGCTTGCCCTTGAACTTGTCGAGTCCCTTGATGGCGTCGTAGGCGGTGTCGCACTGGGTGAGCGCCATCAGCGCCTTGCCGTCGCGCATCATGTGCATGTTGGCGACCGAGCCGCCCGTGGCCTCGGCCGTAACCGCGTAGCCGGGCAGCTTCTTGCTGAGGATGTTGCCCATGGCGCCGCCCAGCGGATAGTAGACGCCGCCGGTCGTGCCGGTGGCGATCGAGAACTGGTTCTGCGCCGCGACCGGCAGCGACCACCCGGCAAGGCCCAGCGCGCCGGCGGCCGAGCCGGCGGCGATGAATTGACGACGATTCATAATCTTACTCCGATGACTGATCCCACTCCCCAAGGGCGCGGAACAAACCACGGCTTCCCGAGCGAGGCAACACGCGCAAATCGCAGATATTACGGACTTTTGCTTCGCTGGACGGAACGCTCCCCGGATCGCGGCGGCTGTGATCGGCCGCTCTTCACCTGTAAGAATTGGATTGTAAGATTGGCGCGTGATTCACAATCTCACGCTCGTGCATCTGCTGCTTGCCGTCGCGGCGGCCGGCTGCATCTATCTCGCGCTTCGCGAAGTGCGGCGGCGGTACGTCTCGCAATGGCGCCTGTTCGCGCCGGCGTCCCTGGCCCTGTTCATCGCGCTGGCCATGACGCTCGCCCAGCTCGTCGCCGGTCAACCACGCTGGACCTTCGGCGTCGCCCTGGCGGCCGGCGTGACCCTGGGCGGCATCCGTGGATTCAGGATCGGCATCACGCACGACCTCTATCGCCCGCAGGTGAACGTCTCCTACCCCGCCAAGCTGGTCCTGCTCGCCGTGGCGATCTCGATCGGTGCGGCCACGGCCGTGGAGATTGTCGGCGCCTACGTCAAACCCGCGCTCGAGATGCCGCGCTACTGGGCGGCGCTCGTGGCGACGCTATGCGCCGGCGCCATGCTCGCCCGCGCCGCGGTCCTCACCTTCCGCCTTCACCGGCATTTCTGAGGGGTGCGGTCCCTGCCAAACGCGCCCACGCCACGACGCCGAACCACAGGACGAGCAGCGGCATGATCGGCACGTGCAACCGGTTGAGGATCATCCCGAAGGTCGGGATCAGCCACAGTCCAAGGTAAAGAATCCGCTCGCCGGGATAGAGGCCGCGAGCGACGCCGAGGCGAAACAGTGCCACGGCAGCCGGCATCAGGAGCAGCAGGTCGTAGTTCAGCGTATAGGGCGACACCAGGAACGTCGCCGTGGCCAGCACGGCGATCTGTGCGTCGCGCGGCCCCTCGCCTGTCGGCTGGCGGCGGAAGGCCAGCCATACGGCGGCGACGGCCAGCAGGGCACCAGCGAGCTGGAGAAGGCCCGCGACGCCGCTCGGCAGGCCAAGCAGACGGCCTGCAGCAAGCAGCGTGGTCATGTGCATGTAGATCCGCCGGTACATCGTCTCGGCGACGGCGGGCGAGCCCGCCTCGCGCGCGGCATCGAGGAACGACGCCCAGAAGGGCCAGCCGAAGACGCCGAGGCTGGCCAGCGACAGCACGACCACCGTTGCGGCAAGCCAGGCCAGCACCCGCCAGTCGCGCGCCGCCAGCAGCGCCAGCGGGACCAGCACCCAGATCTGCGGCTTGTAGGCCAGAAGCCCCAGCAGGATTCCCGCGGCGGCGGGAGAACGTTCCCGCAGGCGCAGCCCGGCATAGAACAACGCGGCGCTGAGGAAGGTGTTCTGCCCGGCCAGCACCACCCAGACCGCCGCAGGCGACGTCATGACGGCCAGCCACCCCCACGGATCCCGCCTGCCCTCGGCCAGCGTCGCCGCGCCGGCCGTTGCCGCCATGAAGACGGCGAACGCCTTGGCGACGCCGAGCAGCCCCAGCGGCAACAGCATCAGCAGCCAGATCGGCGGATAGAGAAAGGGACGGAACACGATTCCGGGCGGCAGCCGGTCCGGATAGGTCGCGATCTGGAAGCGCGTGAAGGCATCGATGTCGTAGACCAGCGCCAGCTTGCCCTCGAAGTAGGCACGCGCCGCCGCATGGAAGACGAGGAAGTCGGGAAACAGCACGCTGTTGATCGGGCCGATGACGGGCCCGCCCGACAGCGAGAAGGCGACATACAGGACGTCGTAGAGACCGACCACGCCGCAGAAGGCGGCGGCTATCGGGAGATCGGTCTTCGCTTGAGTCACGCGTCCTACACTAGGAGGACCGCCACCTCTAAAACAAGGGTCAGTCTTGGAGTCCCTGTTCCCACATCGCCCGTTCGGCTGCGCGGCGCGTCACGAGGCCCGGCAGCTTGCGTGCGCCGGCGAACACCCAGCGCTCGAACTGGGGGCCACATTCGTCGGCGCGACCGGCGTTGACGAGGCGCCGCAGGGTCGAGGCCTGTAGCGCGCCCTCGCCCAGGTTGAAGGTGAACGATACCAGCGCGTCGAAACACGGGTCGCTGAGCGGCACCCCGATCAGGCGGCAGACCGCCCCCTCGTAACGCGGCAGGTCCCGCATCAGCAGATCCTCACAGGCCGCCTCCGACATCGGCTCGTCGAACGTCTCGCCCGGCGCCACGACATGGCCGTAGCAGATCGTCGGATGGCCAGCGGGACAAATGTAGGTCGAGGGCACGAAGCCCTCGAAAGCCTTGATGAGGGCGCGGCCCGCGGCCGTCACGGAACGCGGGCTCATCCCCGGCCCCTTTCCCGGTTGAAGGTGCGGTTGCCGAACCAGAAGGTGATGATGGCGGCCCACACCGCCCAATCCTCGTTGCTCCACAGCGACAGGATGGTGGCCGCCGCGCCGGCATGGTCCTGGGCGATGATGAAGTACTGCGCCACCTTGACGGCGGCGTAGAGCATGAAGAAGCAGAGCGTCAGGAACGGCCGCATGAAGCCGTTGAAGGCGTCCACCCACCGGATGCCCACCGGCTTGCCGGCGGCCGCGAAGGCGGCGAGCTCAGTGCGCATGTCGGCGGTGGCGTTGATCTCGGCCATCCGTGCCGTGTGGCCGGCCGTGATCATCTGCAGCTGGAACTGGCCCTGCACCTTGAGCATTTCGAGCTCCTGCACATGGTTCTGCCTCTGCTCGAAGAGGCCAATCAGCCGCGGTGCAAGCGAGCCCAGCAGGCCGAGAATCGATCCGAAAAGAGCAAGCATTTTTGTCTCCTAGAGTTTCAGGGTCTTGGCGAAGAAGAACCACGCCAGGAAGGCGAGGCCTCCGACGGTCGTGGTCATGGTGGCGGTCAGGATCGACCAGCCGAGGGCCTCGATCCGGGTGACGCGCGCGCGCAACGTGCCGTAACGCTCGGCGCACACCGCCTCGTGGCTCGTCAGGCGCTTGTCGATGTCGTACAGATCGGGTGCTGTCACAATCCGTTCCTTTGGCAGAGTTGCAAAGTTGTGGCGGAATAGTTTTTTGCACGTCCGCAGGCCGCCAGTGGGAGCCGTACGCTGTCGCGCACTAACGGCGGTCCAGAATGAATCGATTTGTCATCAGCTTGAGGCTGGACACGAATGCTGACGCTCGGTGCGCGACATTTCCGGCCACATCGGTGCGTACTGAGACTTGCGCATATCCCTCCCAGTACGATGGGCCCGCGCTAGGCATGTTGCAGTTGTTTGCTGTTACTGGAACATCTGCTTCTCCCGGATTCATCACCCGGACATACCATTGGGAACTGGTATCGTAGGCAGCGGCGGTCAGTTCTGTCGCCACGGGCAATCCTATCGGCACTCGGATAGTTGCCATTGCACGTACCGTGGACGACGTAGTTAAGACATCTTGTATCGGCGTCTTCCAGCAGTAGTCCAATCCGCCGCCTGCAATTTCGTATGCTAGGAAATCCACGATCGAGCCGCCGCTGCGCTTCAGCCAGCCGAAGACGCGCCGTTTGGTGTAGTCCGCGGGCATGGTCGGCGCCGTGCGCGAGAGCGACACGAGCGGCTTCACAGTGCCGGTCGACAGATTCTTCACCAGGTGGAGCCAATAGTCGGCATTCGCGATCGATCCCGTGTCGAGGGCGCCCGAACCGGTGCCGAAGGGCGTGTCGATCACCACGCCGGCGAGACCGGCGAAGGACAGCCAGTCGGTACCGTCCTCCGACATGCAGCCGCCCGCCGCGACGTCGATCGTGTTGGCGGCGTTCTTCGAGTAGGTCAGCCCGTGGATGTGCATGACGGGCATCACGATCTCGCGCCAGGCGAGGTCGCTGCCGCCGCCGAGCACCTGGGTCGCGCCGCCGCGCGGCAGCCGCCGATAGGCCGAGCCGTCATGCGCCAGCAGGTCGCCCTGGGTCGTGAGCACGTCCATCGGCTGCAGCTCCTGGATCAGCGCAAGATTGCTCTGCTCGGTCGTCGGATTGCTGAGCGCATAGAGGCTGGCCCGGCCAAGCCGCTCCTCGAGCTGCTGCAACGCCATGTAGATCTCGTCGAAGCGCCGCTCGACGACCTCCGGATAGTAGCCACCCTGGTTGCTGAGTACGGTGCCTTGCGTGAACGGCACGGTGCGCAGCAACGTAAGCTTCGTGCCCGACTGAAGGGCGGCGCCGGTCAGCGGGTAGGTCACGCTGCCGCCCGAAGGCGCGCCAATGCCGGCGACGCTGTAGGTGCTGGCAGCGAGAACGGTCTCCAGCCCGCTCGCATCGGTGAGGATGACGCCGAGATGTGCGGCGTCCAGCACCGGAAAGGAAAAGGGCCACACCGTGGTGGCCCCGTTCCCGGAATAGATGACCTTGTTGGTCGTGGACGAAAGTGACATGGCAATCTCCTGATCGATCAGATCCAGAATCGATGAAACGGGCGGCCCTCGACGCCCCACGGCGCCGGCGGGTCGATGGTGAAGCCGAGCCACGCGAGCCAGCGCACGGACCGGACATTGCGGGCGTCGACATGGTTCTCGAGCCGCGGATAGAGACCGCGGACCACGCCGAGCCATTGCCGCGAGTGACGGGCGACATCCCGGCCGATGCCGTCGAAGGCATCCGATGCCAGGAGCCAGGGACAGCCCCTGCCGGAAATCAGCGACAGCGGACCCACGCCCCAAACGGCGATCGGCCTCGCCTCGACATCGCGCGCAACCCAGACATGGGTGCTGAAGGCCCACGACCTGCGCAGCGCATCCGCCGGCCCCAGCCCGGATGCCGCGCGGATCTCCTCGAGATCGACCGGCCGCAGACGATCCGCCAGCGCCTCGAAATCCTCCGGCGTTGCGGCCGCGATAGTGGGGGCGATGGTGGGCGCGATGGTGGGCGCGGCCGTCATTCGCCCACCTCCAGGCGTGGCATGATGGCAACGACCGTTGCCGGCAGCGGAAAGGCCTGGCGGACGAGCACGCGACCGTTGGCATTCCACGACGGATCGACGAGCACGCGCTCGTCGCCCGTCGCCAGGGACGTCGGCGTCCCCAGCGGCTCGCTGCCGCGTTCCTTGATCTCGGTGAGCCGAGCGGCGTCGGGGCCGACGCTGAGGCCGCGACTGCGGCGGACACGCAAGACGACTTCCTGAACCCGCTTGGCCCGCCCCTGCAGGGTCGGAGGCCCGCCTTCGAGATCGAGCGTTTCGAGATCGCAGACATAGCCAAGCCCGGCCAGGATGCGGCCCGCCGCCCGCGGGATCGCGACCGTGCCGCCGCTCACCACGGCCGGCGGCTGCACGGAGCCGTCCGCCAGGATCGCGACCGGGCGCCCCTCGAGATGCCACAGGCCGGAAAGCGTGGCGGCGCCCAGGGCCCAGTCCGACAGTTCCACGTTCTGAAGCGCGGACGGCGCCGCGGCGTCGAGCGTCGCGGTCGCGTGCGCCGCGTCCGCCACCGACACGATCGTGGCCGCCACCTGGAACTGCCCCTTGCGAAGAAGCCAGGTCCGCCCGACGCCAGCGCCGGCGAAGGGCGCATGCCCCGACGCCGCGAGCGAGACGCTGGCGCCAGCCTGCCAAGTTGCACCTGTCATCGTGAGCGTGCGGCCGCCGTCGTCGTTCCAGCCGTCGTAGCGGATGCCGGAATCGACGCACCATGCAGCCTCGACATCGGAGAATTGGCGCGACGCCATCCGCTCGACGTAGCGGACGGTCTGGCCCTGCACGATCCGGCGCACGAGGAGATACAGCGCCGTCTCGTTCCTCTCCTGGATGGCGCAGACGCTTTCGACGGCGCCGTCGGTGACATGACGCGACCAGGCGTAGACGTCGTGCTCCTTGAGATAAGTGAAGCCCAGCAGCACGCCGTCGGACCGCACGCACCAGACGAGGGAGTCGGGATCGCGGGCGTAGGCCCACTCCTCGATCTCGCATCCCTCGAAGAGATGGCCGGCCAGGATGCCGACGTCCCGTCCCGCCCAGGAGTCGGCGCCGAGATCGTAGGTGATGTCCCGCACCTTGCGCCCCGAGGGCGTCACGAACAGCGCCGCGTTGCCGCTCACGATCGGCGGCACGTGCGCGATGCCGGTGTAGCCCTGCGGCTTCAGGGCCGTGTTGGCGGGCGTGATGACATCGGACTGGCTGCCCGCCCAGCATTTCCATTCGCCGCCGGAAGTGAACACGAGGAGCGCGTTCAGGCTCAGCAGGAAACGGATCTCGTTCACCTCGCGGCTGGCGATCGTGCGCGTGAT
>Ga0172374_1000237_pt1 | contig 44529 bp, 54 predicted proteins | sample LakKiv3m_FD_114536 | JGI IMG/M metagenome (GOLD analysis project Ga0172374, IMG submission 114536) | Freshwater microbial communities from Kabuno Bay, South-Kivu, Congo - kab_092012_10.3m | ecosystem: Environmental > Aquatic > Freshwater > Lake | place: Democratic Republic of the Congo... | reverse complement strand
TTTGTAAGATCGCGCCGCAGAAATCATGCGGCGCCTTCGTTTTGAGGCCGGTTGGCAGAGTGGTTATGCAGCGGATTGCAAATCCGTGTACGCCGGTTCGATTCCGACATCGGCCTCCATATTTAGAGAACCCTAAGTAGTTGATCTGCTTAGGGTTTTTTCTTGTCTATTATTCCCGCTTCCGGTATCTTCTCGCCACACCAACCCCTGAAAGCCCCATTTGGTGTGGATTTTGGTGTGGATTCTGGTGTGGATCGTGGTGTGGGACTGAGCCACGCCCTTCCTATCATCAAGGCCTTGAGCGCCCGCCAGACCAGCCGGTTTGGTGTGGATTGGTGTGGATTTTTGGTGTGGATTCCAGAACCGGGAATGACAACAGGTAGATTCCCTCACTGAGAGGGATGGGCTATTGCCCCATCATCTGGAAGACCGAAACACACAACAACCAAGTGAACCCCTGAGAGGGTCCTGAAGAGGACCGGAACGGGGGAAGTTGCGTCCAGACCATCCCGCTTCCGGGATAGACAACATGGTTATAAGGAGACCGCCAGATAGAACGACCGATTTACCCCCAGTAATAGCTGAGTGTCCTTAAAGACCTCCGCTCAAGACCATGGAAAGACAACAGCAAAGACATCTCTTAGAGGTTCCTTCAGGAGCCCTACGAGACCCCCTCAAGAACTCGGGCAAAGGCCCTGGAGGAACACATGACCGACCGTATCAAAGGCACCGAAGAGATTCAGGTAGAGCTGGAGCGTGGTATGCAGGAGGCTGGCCGTCTGCGGTATCAGCGAGCAGTCGATGCAGCCATCCTGCGTGGAGTCGAAGCACAGACCCCGTATGGCCAGCGTCTGCTGTCGATTCACACTGAGGCCTTCGCCAACGCCATCGATGCCTTCATGGAGGAGGCCAAGGCCAAGCGAGGCCGTCGCCACTCTGCCATCGAGTACCTGCAGCAGATCGACTCCCGCACAGCCGCTTGGATGGCCCTGCGTGAAATCGTCAGCCGCATGAGCAACCCACGCCTGAAGATGACCAGCCTCGGTCTGTACATCGGTCGTTCCATCCTCACCGAGATCGAGATGCGCAAGCTGCGCAAGGACCACAAGGCGCTGTACACCGGCATCCTGCGTTCCACCGAGCGCAAGACCCAGCAGTTCCGCAAGGAGGCCACTGCGCGCTTCCTGCAAGAGAAGGAGAACCTCGACGTTCAGAGCAAGAACCGCGACCACTGCGAACTCATCGGCGTGAAGCTGATCGAGATTGCGGTCGAGAAGCTGGGCATCATCAGCCTGGAGCTGGAACACAAGCACTCTGCGCGTGGCCGCAAGGTCACCCATGAGCGGGCCTACATCGTGCGTCCGACCATGGAGCTGGTGAACTGGGTGAAGGAGGGGCACACCATCTTCAGTGAGCTGGACCCCATCTACGAACCCATGGTCGTCCCGCCGGTCCCGTGGTCTCACCCGCTGGTGGGCGGCTACCTGACCAACGAAGTGAAGCCGCTGACGCTGGTGAAGACCCGCTCCAAGCGGTACTTCCGCCGTCTGGAGAAGATGAACATGCCGCAGGTCTACGAGGCGGTGAACCGCATTCAGGCGACCCCGTGGCGCATCAACCATCGTGTCCTGGAGGTCATCGAGCAGATCCTGCAGACCAACTCCGAGCTGGGCGGTATGCCCCGCAACGAGGCCTATGAGCTGCCTGTGAAGCCGGCTGACATCGACACCAACGAAGAAGCACGCGAGGCCTACCGGAAGGAGGCCTATGCGGTGCATCAGGCCAACGTGAAGCTGGTCTCTCGCTGCGCCAAGGTGCAGGGCATCATGCGTACCGCCCGCAAGTACCGTGACTTCGAGGCCATCTACTTCCCGTACCAGCTGGACTTCCGTGGTCGCGTCTACCCGGTCACCTCCCTGTCTCCGCAGGGCGAGGACTTCGTCAAGGCGCTCATCGAGTTCGCTGAAGGGGAAGAGCTGGGCACCGAGCAAGCCGCTGACTGGCTGGCCATCCACATCGCAAACCTGTTCGGGGTCGACAAGGTCCCGTTCATCGACCGCGTCCTGTGGACCCACCAGCACAGCGACATGCTGCTGGCCATCGCCGAGAACCCCTTCGACAACCGCGAGTGGTGCGACGCCGACAAGCCCTTCCAGGCCCTTGCCGCTGCGTTTGAATGGCAGGGCTATATCGAGCATGGGCTGGCCCACGTTTCGCGCATCCCTGTGGCTCTGGATGGCTCCTGCTCGGGTCTCCAGAACTTCGGCATGGCCCTGCGCTGCGAGGTCACCGGCAAGTCGGTCAACCTGCTGCCGTCGGACAAACCGGCGGACATCTACCAGGACGTCATCGACAAGGTGCAGGCGAGGTTGATTCAACTGGCAGGGGACAACTACGCCCAAATGACCCCGGAAGCGGTAATAAACCGGGCGCGGGAAGCCTGTCGGGCTATTTACCCCCAGTACAAGACAGAACTGCCCTTCGACGTCTGGTTGGCCCAAGCGGTCGACCGTCAGTACGACGAGGAGGGCAAGGTAGTGAAACGTGATGCAGAAACCCAAGCCGTCTACGACACCTACTGGAACATCATCGCAGCCCATGCGTGGCTTCGTTTCGGCATTGATCCCGCAACCGGGAAGATGTCGAGAAAGATTGCCAAGCGCGCCGTGATGACTTTCCCGTATGGCTCGAAGGAGTTCGGCTTCCGCGACCAACTGAAAGAGGACATCGTCAAACCAGACCTTGAGAAACACGGCGAAGCCAGCCCGTTCTACGGATGCGACTGGCAAGCCATGGGCCTGATGGCCAAGCTGCTGTGGGAAGGCGTGAACGAGACCGTGGTGAAAGCCGCCGAGGCAATGGACTGGCTGCAGAAGGCAGCTGCTCTGGTTGCCAAGGAAGGCCAGAAGGTCTCTTGGCGCACTCCGCTCGGCTTCCTGGTGGAGCAGGGCTACATGAAGACCGACGAGCGTCTCATCGAGACCACCTTCGCAGGAGTCGGTCGGATTCGCCTGACCGTCCACAAGGACACCGACACCCCTGACTCCCGCAAGCAAGCCTCGGGCATCGCCCCGAACTACGTCCACAGCCTCGACAGCTCGCACCTGATGCTGACCGTGGCCCGCGCACCGGACATCAAGAACTGGGCGCTCATCCACGACAGCTTCGGTACTCTGCCGAGCAGGACGCAGAACCTCTTCATGTACGTTCGGGTGGCCTTCATGGAGCTGTACACCCAGCACGACGTACTTGAGGAGTTCCGAGGACAAATCCTCGAACAACTGGACAGCGACAAGATCAAGGAGCTGCCCTCCCTACCAACGAAAGGAAACCTGGACCTGACCTCCGTACTGCGGAGTGGGTATTGCTTTGCCTAATAGTCCCGCATCCGGGACATAACCACATCAGAGAGGATTGACCATATGAACGCTCAACAAGCACTGACTCTGGCCTTCGCACCGTTCTTCATCATGTTCGGTGAGGACAAAACCATCGCTGCCATCGAGGCCTACCGCGACCACCTCGTCGCCTCTGGCCAGCAGCAGTTCTCGCTGAACGAGGCGGTGGACTGGGTCATGGACCGCCTGGTCGCTGAGCTGGTGGGGGAGGGCTTCTGATGAGCCTGACCTCCGTGAACAACCTGGACTTCGTCGAGCTGGCTGCGCGTGGGCTTCAGGCCCACCTGCAGGAGGCAGTCATCAAGAAGATCGTCGATGACGCCGTCCGCGAGTTCGAGCAGCGCCTGATGGAGGCCATCACCCGCGCCTCCGTGGGCATCTCCCTGAAGCACATCGAGACCGTGAAGGACGTAGCCCGTCTGCGTGACGAGCTGCGGGTCCACCTCGGCATCCACTTCAACGAAGAGTTCGTCGCAGAAATCACCAAGGAGATTCAGTAATGACCAGCCTGACCACTCACAACTTCATCGGCCTGGACACCACCTTCCCGGTACGCATCGTTGAACAAAACGGCAAGCCCTGGTTCGTCGCTGTGGATGTGTGCAAGTCGATTGGATACCAAATCAAAGCCGACGGCAGCGTGAACACAGCCAATGCGATGCGGTATCTAGCGGCTGAGGAAATAACCACTGCTCGGCTCAGTGGTAACCGTGGATCTGAGATGAAGCTCATCTCCGAGTCCGGCCTCTACAAACTCATCATGCGCTCGGATAAACCCCAGGCCCGCCTCTTCCAAGACTGGGTCACCCGCGATGTCCTCCCGGCCATCCGCAAGGACGGTGCCTACGTCATGGGCGAGGAAAAGGTGGCGAGCGGCGAGCTGGATGAAGACGAGTTCGTCCTGAAGGCCATGAGCATCCTCCAGAACAAGGTCGAGCGCCTGAAGGCTGAGAAGGCTGTTCTCCAGCACCGCGTCGACCATCTGACCGTCCGCGAGTACGAGCGTGAGCTGCGCTTGTACATGCAGCCGGGCACCAAGCAGCGCTTCAGTCGCATCGCTGGGGACTACTGCCGTGCGAAGAAGCTGGAGATTGGTAAGACCCCGATGAAGCTCATCAGCGGCGGGGAACTGGTCGAGCGGGAAATCAACGTGTACCCCCGCGAAGCCCTTGACCACGCGGCATTCCTGCTGCGCCTCGCCTGATTTACCCCCAGTACTAGCTGTATCGAATCTGGAGGCAAATCGCTATGACAAACCTGACCCGTGCATACCTCTTCTACTGGGACAAAGGACTGCGAGTCCCCGCCGATCTGGCAGCCAAGCTGCTGGAGGAGGGAATCGACGTCGAGGCCCTGGAAGCGAAGCACGTTTAACTATCACCAACCCAAGAGGAGCCATATGGCCAAAGTAATCCGCTCCCCCAAAGGAGTCGCAAAGTACCCCTACCTGTCCGAGCCTGACTACAAGTTCGACGCTGATGGTCTGTTCAAGGTCGACCACGTTGTCCCCCTGAACGATGAGACGCAGGCCTACATCGACAGCATCCAAGCGATGTTCGACGAGGCCTACAAGGCTGAATGTGCCAGCAAAGGCAAGAAGAGCCTCAAGCGCGCAGAACTGCCGTGGGAAATCGACGAGGACGAGGGCACGGTCACCTTCAAGTACAAGCTGAAGGCCAAGATCGAGTCCAAGAAGAAGGGCAAGGTGATTCACCGCAAGGTCGCCATCTTCGACGCGAAGGGCAAGCCGGTGAATCCGAAGTCCATCAAGATCGGCGGCGGCTCGGTCATCAAGATCGGCTGGGAACCGTACTTCTGGTTCAGCCCCTCGGTCGGCTTCGGTCTGCAACTGCAGATGGGCGCCGTCCAGGTCATCGAGCTGAAGGAGTTCGGCGGTCGTGACTACGGCTTCGGTGAGGAAGAGGGCTTCGACGGCTCCGACCTGCCGGAAGACGATGACGACGCTCCGTTCGACGCTGACGAAGGCGAAGCTGACGAAGGCGACGACGAAGACTTCTGATGCCCAAAGCCAAACCGGACGTCGGGCTCAAGCTCGGTTTCCGCTCTGGCCTTGAAGAGACCACCGCAGCGCAGCTCACTGCTGCCGGCGTTCCTGTCCGATACGAGGAGAAGCGGCTGGCATACACCAAGCCCGCAACACCCTCGACCTACACCCCCGACTTCATCCTGCCGAACGGCATCATCATCGAGACCAAGGGCCGCTTCGTCCCGGAAGACCGGAAGAAGCACCTGCTCATCAAGGAGCAGCACCCGGACCTCGACATCCGCTTCGTGTTCTCCCGATCCAGCACCCGGATCAACAAGACATCGAAAACGACCTACGCCGCTTGGTGCGAGAAGTCGGGCTTCCTGTACGCCGACAAACGCATCCCCCAGGCGTGGATAGACGAGCCCGTCTGTCCGCGCCGCCTCGCTGCAATCGCCAAGGCCACCAAGTAACCCTCACTCCCTGAGAGACCCACTATGACTCAGATGCAGACCATTGCACGTCATATGGTCGAGTACGGCCATATCACTCGAAACACTGCCATCGGCATGTACAACATCACCCGCCTCGCTGCTGTTATTCAGAAGATGGAGGCAAAAGGCATCCCGATCATTGCAGAACCCGTCATGAACGGTAAGCGACTGGTCGACTACCGCTACGCCTACCGCCCCGACTACTTGGAGCGCATCCGCGCCCTCAAGCAGGCCAATGACCTTCTGGAGCGGTTCGGATGGAAGAAAGCCAGCTGATCCGAAAGGAGCCGTGCCCAGCGTGCGGCTCCCGCGACAACCTCGCCCGGTACTCAGATGGTCACGCCTACTGCTTCACTCCCGGCTGCGAACACTATGAGCCGGGGGAGGGGCAGGAGGGCACCGCCAAGCCTTCCCGCAAGACCCCCAGCGACCTCCTGCAGGGCACCTACACCGCCCTCAAGGCCCGTGGAATCACGGAGGAAACCTGCAGGACCATGGGATACCAGCGGGCGACCCACGGCGGTGAAACCGTTCAGGTAGCCAACTACTACCACCCCGAGACCCGCGAGCTGGTGGGTCAGAAAATCCGCACCAAGGACAAGACGTTCAAGGTGTTCGGCAAGCTCCACGACGCTCTGTTCGGCTGGCAAGCATGGCCCGTCGGCGGCAAGAAGATCGTCATCACCGAGGGCGAAATCGACGCCCTGACGGTCTCCCAGGTACAAGGCAACAAGTACCCGGTGGTGAGCCTCCCCAACGGCGCATCGAGCGCCAAGAAGGCCATTCTGGCGAACATGGACTACCTCAAGCGGTTCGACGAGGTGGTGCTGATGTTCGACATGGATGAGCCGGGGAGAACCGCTACAGAGCAAGCAGCCAAGCTCCTCGGGCCTCGCGCCCGGATTGCCGAGCTACCCCGCAAAGACCCCAACGAGACCTTCCTGGAGATGGGCGCCGAGCCCATCATCAAGGCGATCTGGAACGCCAAGGTGCGCAAGCCTGCCGGCCTGTACACCGGGGAAGAGGTCCTCACGATGGGCGAGGTATCCATCGAGATGGGCAAGAGCTACCCGTGGGAGTCGCTGACTGCGGCCACCTACGGCAAGCGCCCCCATGAGATGTACCTGATCGGGGCCGGCACCGGCTGCGGCAAGACCGACTGGATGAAGGAGGACATCGCGCACAACATCGCCGTCCACGGTGAGAAGTGCATGACCATCTTCCTGGAGGAGCCGAGCCTCCCCCTGACCATTGCCACCATCGCCGGCAAGATCGACGGCCAGCTCTATCACATCCCCGGTCGTGAGTTCGACCGCGAGCAGTACGAGCGCACCAAGCGCCTCGTCGCAGAGAACCTGCTGCTGTTCAAGGTCGAGGACTCCATCGAACCCGAGGACGTCACCGAGCTGATCCGGGAGGCGGTCGAAGGCTACGGGGTCAAGCACGTCTACCTCGACCACGTCACCTACCTGCTGGACTCCAGCGGCGACGGCGATCTGGCGGCTACCAAGCAGCTCATGCGGTCCCTGAACGACCTCAACAAGTCCCTGCCATTCACCCTCTACTACGTTGCCCACCTTCGCAAGAAGGACAGCAAGGCGCGGAGCCATGAGGAAGGCGGGCGCATCACCCTCGACGACTTCGCCGGGGGCAAGGCCATCACGCAGTACGCCAACTTCGTGTACGGCCTGGAGCGCTCCCAGCAGGACCCCGACGAGAAGGACGTGACCACGTTCCGAATCCTCAAGGATCGGTACACCGGCCAAGGCACCGGACTGACCTTCTATTTGCGGTACGACCCCACAACCGGGAGGAAATCGGAGGTGGAACTGTTCGACGACGACGAGGACGACAGCCCCGGCGTCGACACCGACTTCTGATTTACCCCCAGTACTAGCTTCAACCAAACCAACCCCCCACGACCCCCGACCGGCACCCGCTGGCTCGGGGGTTTTCTTTTCTCCAGCGAGAGGCCCCCGATGCGATTGGTATTCGACATCGAGACTGATGGCTTGCTGGACCAGATGACCAGAATCCACTGCATCTGGGCGGCAGACATCGACACCGGGGAGTTCTACGACTTCTCCCCACTGACCATTCGGCAAGGCATCGACCTCCTTGAGCGAGCCGACGAACTGGTCGCACACAACGGCTTCTGGTTCGACTACGAAGCCATCCGAAAGCTGTACCCCGACTTCCGTCCGAAAGGCCGACTGCGCGACTCCATGGCTGAGTCCCGTCTGGTCTACGCAAACCTCACGGACATCGACTTCACCCGCCTGCGCAAGAAGCAGGGTGACCTGCCCAAGAACCTGATCGGCAGTCACTCGCTGAAGGCGTGGGGTTACCGCCTCGGCCTCCACAAGGGCGAATACGCCGACATCATGAAGGAGCGAGGTCTCGATCCATGGGCCAACTGGAACGAGGAGATGCACGACTACTGCCGTCAGGACGTAGCCGTCACCCTGGAGCTGGTCCGCAAGATCGAGGAAAAAGAGTACTCACCCGCTGCGCTGTATCTGGAGAACCGCATCTCGGCTCTCATGGCGCGGCAGGAGTTCAACGGCTTCGTCTTCAACCAGACGGCTGCTGTTGAGCTGTACGCCCGACTGGTCGCTCGCCGCGACGTCATCCAGCGAGAACTGGTCGAGGCATTCGGTTGGTGGAACCAGCCCACTGGGATTAAGAACCCGACCCGCACCGTCCGTTACAAAGACCCTCTGAAGGCAGACCAGACTGAAGGCGCTCCGTACTGCACGTTCACCCAGGTGACGTTCAACCCGAGCAGTCGGCAGCACATCGCCAAGCGGCTCAAGGAGCTGTACGGCTGGGAGCCCAAGGAGTTCACCGAGAACGGCCAGCCCAAGATCGATGAAGCAGTGTTGTCTCGACTGGACAACCCTCACGCCAAGCTCCTCGCGGAGAGCTTCTTGGTGGAGAAGCGGATCGGTCAGCTCAGCGAAGGCAGCAACGGCTGGCTGCGTCTGTGCCGCAAGGGACGGATACACGGTCGCGTCAATCCCAACGGGGCTGTCACAGGCCGAGCCACCCACAGCTACCCGAACGTCGCCCAAGTGCCAAGCACACGGGCCGAATACGGAAAGGAGTGCCGCGAGCTATTCACGGTTCCTCCGGGCTGGGTGCTGCTCGGCAGTGACGCCAGCGGTCTGGAACTGCGCTGCCTTGGTCACTTCATGGCCAAGTACGACGACGGCGCGTACATCCGGGCACTGCTGGAAGGGGACATTCACTGGGCCAATACCCTGGCCTTGGGGCTGGTTCCACCGGGCACTGAAAGAGACAAGCACGACGCCCAGCATGAGTGGGCGAGGGGAGTGGCGAAGACCTTCATCTACGCCTTCCTGTACGGCGCTGGCGACGAAAAGATCGGCTCTATCGTCAAGCCCAACGCCTCACCCGAAGAGCAGAAGAAGGCAGGCAAAAAGCTCAAGGCCAAGTTCCTGAAGAGCTTCCCCGCACTGAAGCTGCTCCTGGACAACGTCAAGGCTGCCGCCAAGCGCGGCTGGCTGAAGGGGCTGGATGGCCGCAAGGTCTACGTCCGCTCCGAACACGCCGCCCTCAACACCCTCCTGCAGTCAGCCGGTGCGCTGATCTGCAAGCGCTGGCTCATCGAACTGGAAGACCTCCTCTTGGCCCACGGCTACCGCCACGGCTGGGACGGCGACTTCTGCTTCTGCGCCTGGGTTCATGACGAAGTCCAGATCGCCTGTCGCACCCCCGAAATCGCGGAACACATCGGCCAGCTGTGCAAGCAGGCCATGGAGAACACCGCTGCCTACTTCAACTACCGCTGCCCGCTGGAGGCCGACTTCGCAATCGGCAAGACCTGGGCGGATACCCACTAAGGAGAAACCATGAACGAGCAACTTCAAAAAGCACTGGCCGACATCCTGAGCGGCGTCACGTCCAGCCTCAACACCGCCAAGGACTTCCTCTTGGCAGAGACCCCTGAAGTCATCCAACAGCTGCTGCTGTGGAAGTTTTGGGAGGCCATCTTCGAGGTCTTCGTGGGCGGCATCATTGTTGGCGTGACGGTCTTTGCTGTGTGCCGTTTCGCCAAACACCTGACGCTGTCCTTCCAGGCCAACCGCGACTACCTGCGTACCAATGACCGCAACGAGGAGCTGGCTGCGAAGGCGCGGGAGGACTACCACGACGTCCGAGTGATTGGGTTCGGTGCATTAGGTGGTGTGGGCGTTCTGATGAGCCTGTTCGGCGGTATCCCGGCGCTCTACGTCTCCACCAAGACCGCGCTGCAAATCTGGCTGGCACCGAAGCTCTACCTGATCGAGTTCAGCGCCAGTCTGGTCAAGGAGGTCGCCAAGTGACCTTCGTCGTCTACGGCACAGCCGCCTGCGCCAACTGCAAGGCCTTGGTCTCGATGGCCAAGGCTCGCGGCATCGAACCCGTGTACCACCTGATCGATTCCGATCCGGCCCTCTACGACCAGTTCCGTGAGCTGGCCGACCTCAACTTTGGCCTCGGTGCCACCGTCCAGCTGCCCTTCGTGGTCATCACCGGCAAAGACGTTTCGTCCGTCCACACCGGGATGCAGGGGGGCATGGAAGCCCTGAAGTTCTACCAGTCCATCAAGGAGTGACCATGCGCGTCGTCTATCGCAAAACCATGACGGAGCAACTCTTCGAGGCCATCGCCAAGGCCAAGAAGGAGAACCGTGAAATCGAGAAGTTCGTCCTGAGCAATGCCGAGATGGACCGCCTGAAGGCCGAGAACCACCGCGATCTGCTTTGCCCGCGCTACCCGATGGTGAGGTACTCCACTGGCACCGTCTTCTGCGGCATCCCGGTCGAGGTCGAGGAGGAGTTCTGATGAAGGCCGAGTACGTTGACCACATGGGCAGCGACCTCAGCATCGTCAACGCTGCCCGCGTGTCCTTCGACAAGACCTCCGAGTGGGACTGGATCGACGACGACCTGGGCGGCTACCCGGTCCTGAAGGCTGCTGACGAGCGCCTGATCCACTACCTCGCCAAGCACGACCACTGGACTCCCTTCGCCCACACCAGCATCACCCTGCGCATGAAAGCTCCGGTGCCGATCCGCACCCAATGCTTCAAGCACAAGCAGGGTCTGGTGGAGAACGAGGAGTCTCGCCGGTACATCAGCTCGACCCCTGAGCTGTACGTCCCGGACCACTTCCGCTGCAAGCCGGAAGGCTCAGCGAAGCAGGGAAGCGCCGGGGTTCACCCCAACAACGTCGCTTGGCGTGAGACCTACATAACGCTCGCTAGGCACGCCATCGACATCTACGAGCTGATGATTCGGGACGGCGTCTGCCCCGAGCAGGCCCGCTTCATCCTCCCCCAAGGCGTACAGGTCAACTGGATCTGGACCGGCAACCTCTACGCATTCGCCAACTTCTACCTCAAACGAACTGACGCTCACGCTCAGAAGGAAGTCCAGCAGCTCGCCGCAATGGTGGGCCAAGTCATCGCTCCTCTGTTCCCCGTGAGCTGGAAAGCCCTGACCCAGCAATGAACACACCCATCAAAGTCGACTACGACCGAGATGGACTGCTGACCCCTCAAGCCCGCGACCTCCTCACAGAGTTCTACCTGATGCCCGGTGAGCATTCTCCCCAGGATGCCTTCGCTCGCGCTGCGGTTGCCTTCTGTGAGGGGGACTTCGGCTTGGCACAGCGTATCTACGACGCCGTGTCGCAGCTCCATTTCATGTACTCCAGTCCCATCCTCTCCAACGCCCCGATGGTTCGCCTGAACACTCAGGGGGAAATCATCCACCTCGATGTCGGCGCGATGCCGATCAGTTGCTTCAAGTCCTTCGTCCCGGATACCCGCAAGGGCCTCATCGACCACCAGTCAGAACTGGCTTGGCTCTCGGTCATGGGCGGCGGCGTAGGCGGGCACTGGGATGCCATCCGGGCCATCTCGAAGAAGGCTCCCGGCCCCATCCCGTTCCTCAAGGTCGCCGACAGCGGCATGTTGGCGTGGAAGCAAGGCACCACCCGCAAGGGCAGCTATGCGGCCTACCTCGACGTCAGCCACCCGGACATCATCGAGTTCCTGCAGATCAGGGTCCCGACCGGCGGCGACGTCAACCGCAAGACGCTGAACCTGCACCACGCGGTCAACATCCCGGACGCCTTCATGGCGGCGGTCTACGCCGATGCCGACTGGCACCTTCGCTGCCCGCACAGCGGGGAGGTGAGGGGAACCATCAAGGCCCGCCAGCTGTGGGAACGCATCCTCGAAGTGCGCTTCCGTACCGGTGAGCCGTACCTGAACTTCATCGATGCGGCCAACCGTGAGCTGAACCCGTTCCAGAAGGCGCTGGGTCTGCGCATCCATGGCAGCAACCTGTGCAACGAAATCCATCTGGCTACCGACGCGCAGCGCACCGCTGTCTGCTGCCTGTCCAGCCTGAACCTGGAGACGTTCGATGAGTGGCCGGAAGGCCTGGTTGCCGACGTCACCCGCTTCCTCGACAACGTCCTGACGTTCTTCATCCGGTACGCCCCGGAGCCGCTCAAGAAAGCCGTCTACTCGGCCACCCAAGAGCGCTCCATCGGTATCGGTGCGATGGGCTTCCACAGCTATCTGCAGAAGCATGGCGTCCCGTTCGAGTCCGCGGTGGCCGTGGGCATCAACAAGACCATCTTCTCGCTCATCAAGGCCGAGGCTGCCGCCGAGAGCGAGCGTCTGGCTCAGGAGCGTGGAGAGCCGGGTGACCTGATCGGCTCAGGCCGTCGCAACGCGCACCTGCTGGCAATCGCCCCGAACGCCAACAGCTCCATCATCGCTGGCTGCTCCCCGAGCATCGAGCCGTGGCGTAGCAACTACTACGTCCATCGGACTCGCGTCGGCTCTCATGTCGTCAAAAACAAGCACTTACAGGCTGTTCTTCAGAAGTACGGTAAGGACGACAACGAGACCTGGACCAGCATCCTGGAACACGACGGATCGGTTCAGCACCTGGACTTCCTGGACGGCACCGACAAGGAGGTCTTCAAGACCTTCCCGGAACTGGACCAGCACTGGGTCGTCAAGCACGCCGCCGACCGCCAGCCGTGGGTCTGCCAAGGCCAGTCGGTCAACGTGTTCTTCGCTGCGGGTTCGCCCCGTTCCTACGTCAACAGCGTCCACCTGTCTGCCCACAAGGGCGGGCTGAAGGGCCTGTACTACCTGCGCACCACCACCGGCCATGCAGCCGAGAAGGTGAGCCGCAAGGTGGAGCGTCAGGCGCTCGGTGAGGCCCCGAAAGAAGAGGAGTGTCTGTCATGCCACGGCTGACCGAGTACGCCCAAACCTACAAGCCGTTCCACTTCCCTTGGGCGATGGAGGCGGCAGTCAACCATGAGCTGATCCACTGGCATGAGCAGGAGCCCGAGCTGCAGGAAGACGTTCTGCAGTGGAACACCGGGGTCCTGTTGCCGCATGAGGTCAACCAGATCACGCAGATTCTTCGCCTGTTCACGCAGACGGACGCTCAGGTAGGGCAGAACTACTGCGACCTGTTCATCCCGTACTTCAAGAACAACGAAGTCCGCTGCATGTTGCTGGCCTTCGCGGCCCGTGAGGGCATCCACCAGCGCGCCTATGCACTGCTGAACGACACCTTGGGTCTCCCGGACGAGGAGTACTCGGCTTTCCTCGGGTACACCGAGATGGCCGCCAAGATCGAGTTCATGCAGGACAACGACGTCAGCACGCCGGCAGGCATGGCTCAGGCCTTGGCTCAGTCGGTCTGCAACGAGGGCATGAGTCTGTTCTCTGCTTTCGTGATGCTGCTGAACTACCAGCGCTTCGGGAAGATGCTGGGCATGTGCAAGATCGTCGAGTGGTCCATCCGCGACGAGACCCAGCACGTCGAGGGCATGAGCAAGCTGTTCCGTGAGTTCTGCCGTGAGTTCCCGGAGGTGCTGACGGACGAGTTCAAGCGCTCCGTCTACGAGATGTACCGCACCGCCGTCGCCCTGGAGGACAAGTTCATCGACTTGGCCTTCGAGCTGGGTGAACCGGAAGGGCTCACCAAGGCTGAGATGAAGCAGTACATCCGCTACATCGCAGACCGTCGACTGATCCAACTCGGCTTCAAGGCCAACTTCGGCGTCAAGGACAACCCGCTTCCGTGGGTCGCAGAACTCCTTGCCGAAGGTCACACCAACTTCTTCGAGCAGCGCGTTTCCGAGTACTCGGTTGCCGGCATGACCGGTGGCTGGGGATGGGAAGCCCTCGCTGCGTAAGGAAACGACCATGTTCGGACTCTTCAAGAACCGCCGTCGGCAGCGGCCTGTTGCTGCGCCTGTCGCTCCTGTTGTTCACCACCACCACCGCCACCAGACGTCAGGCCCTGACCTCCTGACTACCGCTGTGGTGGTCTCGGCGCTGAGCGATTCGAGCCACTGCGAAAGCAGCCGCTCCAGTTGCTCCAGCGACTACAGCAGCTCGTACAGCAGCTCCTCCGACAGCTCTTCCTGTTCATCTGATTGGTAACCCTCTATGTCCACCGTCCTGCTTCTGGACGCGGACATCCTTTGCTACCAGACCACCGCCTCGGTTGAGACCGAGGTGGACTGGGGCGATGACTTCTGGACCCTGCACTCGGACCTTCAGGAGGCGATAGACCGCCTGGGGGCCGACGTTGCGTACCTGACCGACAAGCTCAGCGCCGACGAGGTCATCCTCTGCTTCACGGATGGCGAGAACTTCCGCAAGCAGATTTACCCCCAGTACAAGACAAATCGCAAAGGCGTCCGCAAGCCGCTGGCCTACAAGGCCTTGGTGGCTCACTGCAAAGAAAACTACGAGACCTTCACCCGGCCAAACCTGGAAGCGGATGACGTCATGGGCATTCTCGCCACATGGCCGAAGTTCCGACCGGGAGCCAAGAAGGTCATCGTCAGCGAAGACAAAGACCTCAAGACCATCGGCGGCGCATGGCTGTTCAACCCGGCCAAGCACGACGAACCGGTCTTCAACGACCCCCACGAAGCCTACCTCTACTTCCTCGAACAGACCCTCACTGGCGACACCACCGACGGCTACCCCGGCTGTCCTGGTATTGGCCCGGTGAAGGCCAAGGCTGCCCTTGAGAAAGCCGATGAGGGAGCCGAGTGGGCCGCAGTCGTTGCGCTCTACCTCAAGGCAGGCCTGAGCGAGGAGGTCGCGCTTCAGCAGGCGCGCTGCGCCCGAATCCTCCATGCAACCGACTACGACTTCAAAAGGAAGGAACCGAAGCTATGGCTCCCGCCGCAAACAATTTCCGCGTCTACGACGTAGTGACTGCGACCGATCGTTCGATCCAGTTCAGCCACGACCACGGGCTCCCCGTCCCGCCGACTGATGAAGTGACCGTCCTCGCAATCGACTACGACGGGGTGCTGACTCTCTCCGATGGCTCCAATTGGCATCACAGCCACTTCCGTCTGGTTCGCCGCCCGGACGTCCCGGAGCTGGACCAGGACGAGTCGCTGGTTGGCGAGTTCAACGAGTTCGGCATCCTCGACGAGGTCCGCGAGTACATCGCCAAGACCTACGGCGAACACTACGCAAAGGACGGCGTGCAGGCCTTCGCCCTCATCGCCAAGCGCCCCGAGCGTGGTCTGCACTTCGCCCTGAGCAACGTCATCAAGTACTCCGACCGCTTCGGTGAGAAGGGTGGCCGCAACCGCAAAGACCTGCTCAAGGTCGCCCACTACTCGGTGCTGGCCATCTACTGCCTCGACAAGCTGGAGGGCCGGGTATGAAGACCAAGCCCGTCTCTCTCGGCGACATCCACCGGCACCTGATGGCTACCCACGGCCATCGGGTGAAGAAGGCCCAACAACCGCTTGTCATGGACATCCACAGTCCTCACTGGCGTCGCCCTATCACCGCAGCAGTTGCTGTTGCTGGCGGACTGATTACCGGCTTCGCTGCCCTCGGCCTGCTCTGGCTGCTGATTGGAGTACTGCCGTGAACTTCGCCGAATACCAACAGAAAGCTCGCAAATTCGCGCAGTACCAAGACGAAATCTATCCCTTTCTTGGGCTGGCCGAAGAGGCCGGGGAGTTCCTCGGCGTCATCGCCAAGCTCAAGCGGGGAGACGATCTGGTAGCCCGCTACGGCTCCAAAGAAGCTGCCCGCGAGGCGGCACTGAAAGAGGCTGGCGACATCCTCTGGCAACTCTCGCAGTGTCTCGAAGAACTCGAAATGTCCCTCCAGGACGCTGCTGAACTCAACCTCAAGAAACTCGAAGACCGCCTTCAGCGCGGCGTAATCAAAGGACAAGGAGACAACAGATGACCAACACCAACATGAACACCACCGAGAACGTAAACGCCGCTCAGCTGATCGACCAGATCATCGGCCAGATCGCCGAGAAGCAAGGCCCGGTCGTGATGCGCTGCGAGAAAGAGATTGGCGCTGTCGAGCTGTTCATCGGCATCGCTGCCATCCAGCCGAAGGGTGAGGAGCGCACCGATCTGATGCCGATGCTGCTGTCGGAAATGATGGAGCAGATGGGCGCCGAAGCGCTGGTGGAAAGCCTCATTGGCACCCGCCACTGATTTACCCCCAGTACTAGCCAAAAGCGAAACAGCCAAGTCATTCCTCCAAGAGTGACTTGGTTGAGGCAACCCCTCCATGAACATCGACATCAGACGTCACAAAGACCTGATCGAACTCCTCGACACTCTCTACCCCCGCAAAGCATTCGGCCCTGACGTTCCGCTGGACATCATCAGGTACGAGTCCGGGCAACGCTCAGTCGTTGAGATGCTGAAGAACGAGCTTCGGTATCAGGAGGAGAGGGCAGACGAGTTCCAGGCCCAAGTCTTAGGTAACCACGACTATGTGTAGCGGTTCCAAACCCAAACCAGCTCCGCCGCCACCTCCAGCTCCGCCGCCACCGCCCGCCCCGCCGCCTGTAGCCGAACTGGATGTGGCGATGGACAAGAACCCTGATTCGCAAGCCGCCAAGAGCGCCAAGCAGCGTGAAGGCCGTGCAAGCCTGCGAATCCAACGCCAGACTGGCATCGGTGGAGGCTCCATCGGCGCTGGCCTGAGTATCCCGAAAGGATAACGAATGATTCTCCCTGCTTCCAAAGCCCGGAAGCGGTACGAGACCCTCAAAGCAGAACGACAGCCTTACCTCGACAGAGCAAGGGAGTGCGCCAAGCTCACCATCCCTTCGCTGTTCCCTGAAGAGGCCTCCACAGGCAACAACAGCTTCCCGACCCCCTACCAGAGCATCGGCTCGCGTGGCGTCAACAACCTCGCCTCACGCCTGCTCATGTCGCAGCTCCCGTCCAACGCCCCCTTCTTCCGCCTGAAGCTGTCCGACTTCGACTACCGAGTCCTGGGCAGCGAGGAAGAGCGGGGCAAGATGGACGCTGCTCTCGCCATTGTTGAGCGCACTGCTCTCGACGAAATCGAGAACCAAGCCCTGCGCGTCCCCACATTCGAGGGACTGCGTCACCTCCTGGTCGCCGGCAACTCGTTGCTGGTCTACCTCCCGGAGGGTGGCGCAAGGGTCTTCCGTCTCGACCGCTATGTGGTCAAGCGGGACCCGATGGGCAACATGCTGGAAGCCATCACCCACGAAAGCGTTGCACCTGCGGCCCTGAAGAAAGACCTCCTCGATGCAATCCAGGAGTCGAACACTCAGACGGGCGAAGACGCAGATGACCTCTCCAACCAGAAGACGCTCGACCTATACACCCACATGCGCCGCAACGGGAATGGTTGGGAATCCTACCAAGAGATCCGAGGCCGAGTCGTACCCGGCTCCCGTCGGACCTATCCGCTGGACAAATGTCCTTGGCTGCCGTTGCGATTTACTCGCGTCGACGGTGAAAGCTATGGGCGTGGTCTGGTAGAGGAATACTTCGGTGACCTCCGGTCGCTCGAAACGCTGACGAAGGCAATCGTTCAAGGCTCTGCCGCTGCTGCAAAAATCCTCCTGCTGGTGAGACCGAACGGGTCCACCAAGATCAGAGAGGTCCGTGAAGCCCCCAACGGTGGGGTCATCTCCGGTGATGCAACCGACGTCACCGTTCTCCAACTGAACAAGTACGCTGACTTCCGCGTGGCCAAAGACCTCATGGCCGAGCTGGAACAGCGCCTTGCTGCGGCCTTCCTCATGAACAGCTCCATCCAGCGCGATGGAGAGCGGGTGACCGCAGAGGAAATCCGCTTCATGGCCCAAGAGCTTGAAGGTGCCCTCGGTGGGCTCTACTCGATTCTCGCTCTGGAACTCCAGCTACCTCTGGTGCGGCTCATTCTGGCCAACCTGGAGCGCCGCAAGAAAATCCCTGCACTCCCCAGCGACAAGGTGAAGCCGCAAATCACCACGGGCATCGAGGCCCTTGGGCGCGGCATGGAGCTGAACCGACTGGCCCAGTTCCTGAAATTCCTGGAGCCCTTCGGGCCAGAAGTCCTGGCTCGGGAGCTGAACCTCGCTGACTACATCGCCCGTGTTGGAGCGAACCTCGGCATCGACACCGCCGGCCTGATTAAGACCCCCGAACAGAAAGCTCAGGAGGCACAGGCAGCTCAACAGGCACAGATGCAGGCAGGAGTCATGGATGTCGCCGGCAAGGCAGCGCCTCACATCGTGAAAGGAATGATGAATGGCGAAGGCCAACAGTGAAAAACCCCGCGTCCGAGTCCGCGCTGGCGAGAAGCCGCGAGTCCGGGTTCGGGGTAGCGGCATGAAAACCCAACAGGACAAGCCTGTAGCCCGCGTCCAGCCCAAGACCGCAACCGGCTCTGGCGGCTCCGGTAAACCCCCGGTGGCCACCAAGACGTCCGCTCCGGGCGCCTCCAAGTCCACCCTCCCGGCCCGCGTAGAGAAACCTGCAGGGCGCGTCGAGAAGGACATGGGCAAGGCCGAGCGCGTCCCCAGCAAGGCTCTGTCCGGTCCTGCTCAAGCAGCCAAGAAGCCCGGTCTGCTGTCCCGTGTTGCCAACGGCATCCGTGGTGCAGTCAACGCCGGCAAGGGCAAGGCAGGCCCGCTGGGTCTGTTCCTGACCGGTGCTGCTCTGTCCATGGAAGCTGGCCGAGCCGTCGACAAGGCCATCGCTGCGAACCGTAGCGAGGGCAAGAGCGAAGGCCCCCGTGGACGTAGTGGCCGCAATGGCCGCAACACCAAAGCAGCTACCGCGAGTACGACTGCCTCCTCGCAGAAAACCGAGGCAGCCAAGCCGAAGGCGTCTGGAAAGACAGGGTCGGCAAAACCCGCTGCCTCCAAGGGCTCCGTGCAGACCAAGGGCGGCAACTACCCGGTCTATCCCAAGAAGTCGTCTCAAGCCGCCTCTTTCCGGTCGGCCTTTGCGTCTGCCCGTAAGGCAGGCAAGAAGACCTTCACCTGGGAGGGCCGTCTCTACAACACCAAGCTGAAAGGCGAGTAAATGAGCGACGAGACCGTGATTGTCAGCCAAGAGGCTGAAGACGCAGAAGCTACCCAAGCAGCGCTGGACGCAGCTGAGAAGCTGAAGGCAGGCGTTGAGGGCGACGAACGCCCCGACTGGTTGCCGGAAGAGTTCGACAGCGTCGATGCGTTTCTGCAGAGCTACAACGAACTGAAGCAAGGCCAGTCAGCCGATGAAGACGACGCCGAGGGCGACGACTCCGCTGATGGGAACGAAGAGCAGGATGACGAGCAGGAAGACTCCAGCCAAGAGGAATCCGACGGCATCGACTTCGACTCCCTGACCGATGAGTACGTCCAGACAGGCACCCTGAGCGACGAAACCATCGAGAAACTGGTTGAGCAAGGCATCCCGCGTGAAGTCGTCCAGATCCATCTGGATGGCCTGAACGCCCAAGCCGAACTGACCCGCTACCGTGCTGCCGAGCGTTTCGGCGGTGAAGAACAGCTCCAAGCCGTCCTGCAATGGGCCGGTCAGAGCCTGTCCGAAGCCGAAATCGACCGCATCAACGGTCTGGTCGCGGCTGGTGACTTCGAGGGCTACCTGTTGGCCATGGAAGGTGTGAAAGCGCGCTACGAGGCGAACTTCGGTTCCTTCGCACCGCAACCCGTCCAAGGCACAACCACCCCAGTCACCGACCTCTACGAATCAGCAGAAGAGATGAAGGCCGACATGCGCGACCCGCGTTACGCGAAGGATGAAGCCTTCCGTTCCCGCGTGGCCGCCAAGCTGGCGCGCACTCGCCGCGCTGGCATCCTGTAAGGCCTCATCTCCCTAGTAAGGAGGTGGTCCTCATATCTCCGGGTGCAGCTACGGATACTGCACAGGCGTCGCAAGGCCCGATGTGAATCGCCCTGACGCCAATCCTCCCTCCCAAGCAATACACCCGTCAGGCCTCTGGCGCGGCGTTTCCCCCGTCCGCCATTAAGCGCCACGCCCAAATCGCACGGGTTTTTCCCATCCCTCCCGCCCTCCTTATCTCGCACTGGCAGCAGCCGGTGGGGGAGGGCTCTGTTCGCAAGGAACATCCATGGCTTTTCCGCAAAACCAAAACGTCTCTTTCCTGGGCCAGCAGAACCTGAGCGGCGACCAGCGCGCTCTGTTCATGGACCTGTTCGCTGGTGAGGTCATCACCCAGTTCGAGCAGAAGAACCTGATGATGGACAAGCATCGGGTCAAGACCATCAAGAACGGTCGCTCGTATGAGTTCCCGATGGTCGGTACGACCGGTGCGAAGTACCACGTTCCGGGTGAAATGATCCAGGCCGACAAGCTGGCTCACTCGAAGCGTCGTGTGACCATCGATGAGCTGCTCATCAGCCCGGTGTTCATTGACCGTCTCGACGAGGCGATGAACCACTTCGACGTTCGCTCCATCTACACCAAGGAGTGCGCGAACGCCCTGTCGAACGTGGCTGACCGCAACATCCTGCGCACCGCCGTGAAGGCCTCCTTCATCACCGACGCAGCCGCTGCTACTGCCGCTGGCCTGAACCCGGTGAACGGCGAAACCTTCACCACCAACGTCACTCTCGGCGCTGCCGGTGACGAGCTGAAGGGCGATGCCCTGGTTCGCGCTCTCTTCAAGGCCCGTGAAGAGTTCGACAAGAAGGACGTGACTGGCGAGCCGTTCGTCATCCTGCGTCCCGAGCAGTACTACAGCCTGTTCAACACCACCGACACCTCCAAGCTGTTCTACATGAACAAGGACGTCGGCGGCGTAGGCTCGATTGCCACCGCTTCCATCCCGATGGTTGCTGGCATGAAGGTCTACATGAGCAACCACCTGCCGAACGCCAACGAGTCCACCGCACTGGCGGGTGACCCGGAGTCGGCTGTTCGTCCCGGTGCCTACCGTGGCGACTTCTCCAAGGTGGTTGGTCTGGTGATGACCGAAGAGGCCATCGCAACTGTGAAGCTGTTCGACCTGGCTACCGAAATGGAGTACCAGATCGAGCGTCAGGGCACCCTGATCGTGGCGAAGTACGCCATGGGCCACAACATCCTGCGTCCGGCCTGCGCCATCTCCATCCTGAAAGTCTAACCAATAGGGGGGTCGTCTCTTTGACGGCTCCCCTTTTTTTTCGGTACGAACAATGCCTCTGACCACCAAGATCGATGCGGTCAACGAGGTGCTGGCCGGTATCGGTGAATCCCCCGTATCAAGCCTGAGTAACGGTTTCGTGACCGCCTCCATGGCCTCCTCGCGGATCGATGTAGTGAGCCGCGAAGTGCAGGAGACAGGCTGGTACTTCAACACCGAGAACGCGGTGCGTCTGGCTCCCGATACTGAAGGGAACATCAAGCTGCCTGCCAATACCCTCCGGGTGGACAGCAGCGACGTTCGCCGGGGCACCGTAGTTCAGCGTGGCCTTCGCCTCTATGACAACCGCAACCACACCTACACCTTCAAGGTCGCTGTCGAACTCGACCTCGTTGTAGAGCTTCCCTTCGAGGAGCTGCCCGAAGCAGCCAAGCGGTACATCACGCTGCGCGCCAAGCGTCTCTTCCAGGACGACCTGCTGGGCTCCGGTGAACTCCACCAAGCGCAAACCCCTGACGAAATCGCCGCCCTCCAGATGCTCAAGCAGATGGACAGCGAAGTAGGGGACTACAACATCTTCGACAACTACGACCTTGCTGACTGGATTCGACGGGACATCTACTGATGAGCCTAATCAGCAAGACCATCCCGAACCTCATCAACGGCGTCTCTCAGCAGCCCGCAGAGGTTCGTCTTCCCTCCCAATGCGACGAGCAGGTCAACTTCCTATCATCTGTCGTTGACGGCCTGAAACGTCGTCCTGGGACCCGACATCTGGCGAAGCTCCTGGACTCCCCGAGTACCGGTGCCTTCGTTCACATCATCAACCGCGACCGCTTCGAGAAGTACGTCGTTGTGGTCATTGGCGGCAACATCCGTGTCTTCGACTTCGAGGGCAATGAGAGGACCGTCAACAAACCCCATGGCGTTGGCTACCTCACCGCCTTCAACCCGGCCAAGTCCATCCGGGCGGTCACCGTGGCCGACTACACCTTCCTGGTGAACCGTGAGCGCATCACCCGCGCCTACGACCCGAGCGCTGGCCTGACCCTGAACCCGGTCAACCAGAAGTTCCAGACGCTGCGCTTCAACTCCCTCTCCAAGGGCCGCGTCGACAAGTACTTCTCCGAAACGAACACATGGCACAGCTGCTGGGGACGCTACTCGGTGACCATCGCCGGGAAGACCTACAGCCAATCCTCGGAACTCGGTGTGGGCTCATTCGCCGCCTACCTCGCCGCCAAGCTCACCCAAGACCTTGGGCGTCCTTGCGTCGTAAATGGGGTAGAGGTGGACATCCCGCTCAACGGGACAGAGACAGGCTGGACAGTGACCGACAACTCCGGCAACGGCTCGCCTGTGGTGTACTGCGCCCGCTGGCGTCAGACCCACAACGAAGCTGGCGACATGGAATGTGTGTCCTGGCAAACCGCGTGTGAAATCGCCCCTGAGAAGGTCCTGACCTCTCTGGTGCAAACCAAGGTGGTCGGCTACGCCTCTGCCAATGGCGACCTTGTTCCGGCAGCGGAAGTGACCAACAAGGAAGGCATCGTCCACATCCGTTTGGGCGACTACGGGACCACCTACAAGATCCTGGTCGACGGTGTGGTACGGGCCACCTTCACCACATCCACAACCGACCGATCCACCATCGGCACCGACAACATCGCCACCCAGCTCTACAACCAGCTGGCTGCTGCAGGGCTCTCCAACATCGCGTGCAGTGTGAAGGGCAACGCCATCCTGCTGCGGGCGACCACAACGTCCCGAGACTTCACCCTCACAGTGCAGGACTCCAACGGCAACAAGTCCATCGTTGCCTGTAAGGGCCGGGTCCAGCAGTTCACGGACCTCCCGGCGACCGGCTTCGAGGGTTTCACGATCCGCGTGGCTGGCCAGGACGGCGTCGAGGCGGACGACTACTACGTCCAGTACTCCGAGTCGACCGACGGCGAGAAGACTTCCGGTTCGTGGAAGGAGGTCGCCAAGAAGGGCCTTCGCACGCGCCCGTCGCCCAACACCATGCCGCACCGTCTGGTATCCAACGCCGACGGCACCTTCACCTTCGAGCGGATCGAGTGGAATGGCCGGGTAGCCGGCGATGAGACTTCGGCGCCTGAGCCGAGCTTCATCAACAAGGCCATCAGCGACGTGTTCTTCTTCAAGAACCGCTTGGGCTTCCTCGCTGACGAGAACATCGTCTTCAGCGAATCCGGGAGCTACTACAACTTCTACCCCACGACCGTCATCCAGTCCCTCGACACGCATCCTATCGACGTCGCAGTGACCAACGACAAGGTCTCGATCCTGCGCCATGCAGTGCCGTTCAACGAGACGCTGCTGCTGTTCTCGGACCAGACCCAGTTCATCGTCCGGGGCTCTGATCGGCTCACCAAGGAAACCATCAACGTCGACGTCACGACCCGCTTCGAGGCCTCCCTCGATGCCAAACCGGTCGGCGCCGGTAAGAACGTGTTCTTCGGGGTCCGCCGAGGGCCTTACGCCAGTGTGCGTGAGTACTACGTCGACCCGGAGGCCAAGGTCAACGACGCCGCCGACATCGCCAGCCACTGCCCGGACTACATCTACGGCAGCGTGGTACAGCTGGCCGCTTCCTCCAACGAGGACGTGGTTCTGACCCTGACCGATGCCGACCCCAGTACGCTGTACGCCTACAAGTACTACTGGCAGGGCAACGAGAAGGTCCAGTCCAGCTGGTCGAAGTGGCAGTTCGGTGGGGTCATCCTCGGGTTCAGCTTCGAGAGTTCCGATCTGGTCCTGGTCATCTCAAGGGGTGGCAAGGTCTACCTTGAGCGCATGTCGCTGGCCACCGACGACGAGGCCGTAATGCGCGGCTTCAAGACCGGCTTCCTGCTGGATCGCCTGACGTATCTGGATGCCAACCAGACGGCTCCGTGGACGTCCGAGGACATGGCCGCAGTCGACACCAAGGGCAACGTCTACAGCGGCGACTCGCTGAGCAAGGTCTTGGTCAACGGAGTGGCGAACACAAAGCTGTGCATCGGCAAGCGCTTCAACAGCTTCTTCCAGTTCAGCCGCCTCGTCCTCACCGACTCCGATACCCGTGTGGCTCCCTTGGCGGGACGTCTGCAGCTCCGCTTCATGACCCTGAACTACGTCGACACTGGCTACTTCCGGGTGGGCGTCAGGGCCTCCACGAAGCCTGAGAACATCGCTGAGTACAACGGACGCCGCATCGGCGGGGCCAACAACCTCCTCGGTGAAGTCCCGATTGACGATGGCCGCTACCGGTTCCCGATCCTGGGGGACGCCAAGGACACGACCATCTGGATCGAAAGCGACTCCCACCTGCCTTGCGCCTTCCTCTCTGCCGAGTGGGAGGGCCTCTACCAGCGTCACTCGCGGAGGGTCTGATGCTTCGCCCAGCGAACATTGAAGACGTCTTCGCTCTGGCTCCCCGGTTGCGCTCTGCCGACCGGGTCGAGCAGGCGGCGCAGGGCTATGCAGATGTGGAGATTGCCCTCGGTGAATCCATCGTCCTCAGCGAGGAGGCCTGGGCATTCGACCACGGCGGGCAGGTTCATGCCGTCGGCGGGGTGGTAGCGGCTGAGTGTGGCGTCCCTTGGATGCTCGGGAGTGAGGAGCTGTTCAACCACCGAAAGGCTCTCATGACCGTCCCCCTCAACTACATCCCCCGCTGGCTTGAGCGGTTCGGGTTGCTGATGAACATGGTCCACGCAGAAAACCACCAAAGCATCCGGTGGCTGCGCCGGATCGGGTTCACCATCCACCCGGCTGTTCCCTTCGGCAGCGGGCTCTTCCATCCATTCACCATGAGGCTTCCCTGATGTGTGGACCCGCCGCAGTACCCATCGCAATGATGGCGATGACCGCCGCTTCGACGGCCTACTCGATTCACGAACAGAACACCCAGGCCAACTACATGGCCGCAGTGGAAAAGCAGAACGCTGAGCGCAACAACCAAGCGCTGATGGACAACTACCGGCTGCAGACTCACCAGATGAACATGCAGCAGCTCCAAGAGAACGAAGCGACGGCTCTGGAGAAGCACAAGCAGAAACTGGCAGTGCAGAAGGAAGTCGCCACCCAACGAGTCACAGCGGGCGAGGCGGGTCTCTCCGGTCTGTCCATCGACTCCATCTTCTCGGACATCATCCGTGAGGGTGCCAACAACATGACAACCCTCGACCGCAACCTGGAGGACTCCAACCACCAGCGTGCAACCGAGATGAAGGCACTGCAGCAGAACACCTCTGCGGGCCTCCAGAGCCCCGCCTTCTACAAGGGCAGCAACAACATGCTGGGCGCTGGTCTCCAGATCGGCTCGGCGGCTCTCAGCGGCTACGTCGCAGGGGGCGGTAAGTTCGGGAGTAAGAAGACATGAGACAAGCCCCTCAATCTCTCGGGCAGGTTCAGCGTCAAGTAACCGCCCGACCGGTGCAGCAGCTCCAGGCCTACCAACAGCAAGTCACCTTCGACCCCAACTCCGACAGGCTCGCCAAGGGCCTGATGCAGTTCGTCGACGTCACCGCCGGTATCGCCAAGCAGGTACGCGACGAGGAGCTGGATGCGCAGGCAGCAACTGCTGATATCGGCCTCGACGGCTACCAGCGGGCCATGAAGGGCGCTATCGACGCCGATCCTGAGCTGTTCGACCGTCCTGATGAGCTGAGCAAGCTCGACCAGGAGATGCGCCAGAAGTACCTCGGATCGGTTTCCGACGAGCGCATTCTGAGCCGCGCCAACCAACGCATCGACAACTGGCTCTCGGCTGAGACCGTCTCCTACGGGTATGCCAAGGCCGACAAACAGCGCCTTGAGCTGGGCTCCAGAACCCTCCAGCTGACCGTCAGCAAGATCGAGGAGCAGGTAGCCAACGGCGCTGACCGGCAGCAGGCCATCACCGCCATCAAGGGTATGGTCAAGCACCTGCAGGAAAGCCCGTCCTTCCGGTTCTCCAAGGAGCGCACCGAGGACGTCATCAAGGAACTGCAGGAGCTGGGCATCGCCGACGGCAGCCGCTCCGTCCTGCTGGCCGAGGCCTTCATGGATGACGAGGAAGTCTCCCTCGACACCCGCGCATGGCTCAAGGCGAAGTACGCCAAGGCCATGGAACTGACCTCCGCAGAGAAGGAGCAGCTGCAGCTGGAGGTTCTCCGCGACTGGGACGCCCGTATCCAATCCGGTCGATTGACCTGGGAGTACGGCAGCAAGGCTGTTGCCGCAGGTCGAGTCACCGCAGAGCAGCTCAACAGCGCCATGAGCAAGCAGCGCAAGCGGATGGAGAAGCTCGCCAAGGAAGCCGAGGAACGCGCTGCGCTCATCAACGGCGACTGGGCCTACCTGACCACTTCGCAGGTCAACAAGGTCATCAAGAGCTTCCGGCAGGAGTCCGAGCAGAACGGCACGATGGGCCGTTTCTACGATGTCCTGCGCTCCCGAGGTCTCTCCGATCCGGTCACCACGCGCAAGGCTGAGATGGCCTTCGCGGGTGTCACTGCGCCGGTCGACGATGCCAGCCAGATTCCCGCTGCCTTCCGGTCCTTCATGAGCAACGAGGGCGCCTACCTGTTCGGGCGCGGCGAGCTGGGCCAGCACCTCCCACCGGAGAAGCTGGTCGATGCCTACGACTACCTCTACATGACACAACATCTTGGGATGAACGAGGCTGAGGCATACAACCTATTGGTGGCATCGCCGCACGCCAAGTACACCGACATCCCCAAGAGCATGATGCTCAAGATGAAGGACAGCATCAGGGAGGACCTGGGCGTATCCGGTGACCAGAACACCGATGCTGTGGACATGGCCATGAGCGTTGCCATGCGGATTGCCAAGCACGGCCAGCTCGACCCCGAGGATGCCTTCGACTACGCCCGCAAGCTCGTCAAGGACGCCTATGTCCAGACTGACTACGGCCCGCTGCCCAAGGCCCGCTTCCTCTCGTACACCAACGAGCAAGGTCTCAACAAGCGCCTTGAGTGGGCTGCCGAGCAGACGGCCAAAGAGCTGGAAATCGACACCGACGACCTGCAGGTCATGCACCTGCCTGATGGTCGCTTCACCTTCACCACCAAAGGCGGCTACGTCCCTGTGTATTCCAAGTCGTTCAGCCTGATGACTTCCAACCAAACGGAGGCTGACGGCCAGATGACCGTCGAGGGCGAGCGCCAGGAATCCATTATCGATGAGCAACAACGACTCGCTGCCAAGCGCCTCAAGCGCGACCGTAGGGCGGCAAGACACGGTATTCGGGAGCCTCGTTAACGGGGTTCCCCGCAAGCAGAGCTTCATCCCCGACATCTTCACGCGGGACGAGCAGAAGGCTCAGCAGGAGGCCCAAGAGGCCGCAGAGAAGCAACGGTGGAAGGAATCGTCCATCACGGACGTCGCCACCGAAGCCATCAACCTCAACCAGATCGGCCCGATGATGCTCCGTCAGGCCAACCGGCAGGACCTTGAGGACGACCCTACGTTCTTCCTGAACAAGGAAGTCTTCAAGCAGGAAATCCAAGGGCAGATCCCGGAGGACTACTGGGACGAGTTCGACCCGCTGGAAATCCGCAGCATGGGCCAGCTTCAGCAGAAGCGTCAGGAAATCCTGGACTTCATGGAGCGCCAGAACACGCTCATGTCCATGGGCACGGTCACCGGGGTATCCGCCTCGGTGCTGGCCTCCATCCTCGACCCTGTAGCGCTTGGTGTCTCTGCCGCCTCCTATGGCGCGACCGCTCCGCTGATCTACGGCTCCAAGCTCACCCGGCTGGAGCGTGCGGTCAGGGCTGGTGTGCTGAGCATGGGCGTTACTGCACCGATTGAAGGCTACATCGCCTACAACGACCCGACCTACGACCTCGACGATGCCGTCGTATCCACGATGGCTGCAGGGGCCATGACGGGGCTCTTCACGGGCCTCTCCCGGTCCTATGACGAGCCGCTCAAGGAGCTGTACCGCGCTGCCGCCGCCAACGAGGCGAGGGAAGCAGGGGCACTCGCCGCTGAACGCGGGATGGTCGAGTACAAGGGGCTGGTGAACGCGGATGGCTCCTTCAAGACAGTCGAGCAGGTCAACACGGACTTCTTCGAGCGCAGCAAGGGCTGGAAGACGTTCGCCTCTAAGCTCCGCATCGACCGAGCAGCGGACAACTTCTCGTCTGTCTCGGCCAAGATCAGGGGCCTGTCCGGGGCGTTGTTCGAGGACTCTGCGCCGGCTAAGGGTTCCGTCATCGGGGAAACAGCCTCGCTCTGGAAGCGCCGGGAGCAGGGCAGGGTCATGCGGGCTTACCTCAAGTCGCAGAAGGCCACCTTCCGGGATTACCTCGAAGAGACCGGGCAGGGCTGGACGCAGAGCTTCGCGGCCAAGCGCCAGTTCAACCGGGACGTCACTCGGGCTCTACGCGGTATCGAAGTCGAGAGTGCAGCGGTCAAGAAGCACGCTGCAGAGGTCCGTCGGCTCTACGACGAGATGGCCAACATGGCACGCAACCCGGCAGGGAAGGAGCGCATTGAAGGCGCTGTACCTGTGAAGGGTGCCGAAGGCATGACTGTCGACGACTACGTCAACCGTCGGTGGAGCGCCGCCTCGATGGACGCCATGATCCAGAAGCTCGGGAGCAGGGCAGCTGTGCAGCAGCGCATCGCCTCGGCCATCCGTGGCATGGACCCCGACATGGCCATGGAAGTCGCGGACCACCTCATGAAGGTCGTCTCCCGGTCCCGCCAAGGCGGTCTGGACATCAGCGGCCTGAGCCGTCACGGCGACAACCTGCAGTGGTTCCTTGAGCGCGAGCATGGGCTGGATGCCGGCGAAGCCAAGAACATTGCCGAGAGCCTACGCCGCCTCACAGGTGGTATGGATGCTGGCAAGGCTGCCAACCTCAAGTCCCGCCTCGACATCGACGAGTCCGTTGTAGAGGACCTGCTGGAGAACGACATCGACGTCCTGTTCAGCGGCTACGCCAACACCATGCTCGGGCACATCGCTCTAGCACGCCGAGGCATCGATAGCGAGGACACCTTCCGGCGCCTGTTCGCCGAAGCCCAGGACGAGCTGTACTCGACCCCGGTGACTGGCAAAGCGGAGGAACTGAAGCGCCGTCGTGAGCTGCGCAACCTCGAAGAAGCCTACGACCATCTGGTTGGCCGTCCTCTCCGGGAAGACCCGAGCAGCGGCTATGCCACGGCTGGGCGGTTGCTGCGCAAGTACAACTACTCCCGGCTGATGAACATGGTCGGTCTGGCTCAGATCGCAGAGTTCGGCGTCATGGCCTCGCATGTGGGTGTCAAGAACATGATGGCCAACATGCCCGAGCTGCTGAAGCTGCGCCGGAAGATGAAGAGCGGAGACTTCAGCGACGAGCTGGTGGAAGAACTCTCCGATCTCATGGGCGGCTGGGCGGACTACCGGCTGCTGCACCGTAGCGCCCAACGCATCGAGGAGTTCGGTGACGCCGGGGCCATGCGCGAAGGCATCCTCAGTCGGATGGAGCGCGGCCTGGATACGCTCAACAACGTCACCACCGACATCTCCGGCTTCAACTGGGTCAACCAAGTCCTGCACGTCATGTCCATGAAGAGCATGGCACAGACCTTCCTCGACGCTGCTCGCACCGGCAAAGCCCACCACCTTGGTGAAGCCCGTCTCCGCGAGCTGGGCATCGACAAGGAGCTGATGGCCCGCATCAAAGGCGAGATGCTCAAGAAGGGCGGGGCATCGTTCGGTCCCTCGGGGAAGCTCAAGAGGCTGAACCTGGAGAACTGGGATGACGAGGTCCGGGTGAAGTTCGGCAACGCTCTCCGTCGCTGGGGTGACCAAGTGATTCAGGAGAACGACTTCGGAGCCCTCCCAGGCTTCATGTCGACCACCCCCGGCAAGCTCCTCATGCAGTTCAAGAGCTTCATGATGGGGGCCTACACCAAGCAGCTGCTGAACAACGTCAAGCACGCCGACCGGGTGACCACGATGATGTTCCTCAACGGAACCTTCGCGGGTCTGGTCAGCTACCTTGCCTACGTCGGTGCGTCCAGCGCCGGCAAGTCCAGCTACGAGCGTGAGCGCTACCTCGACAAGATGCTCGATCCGATGCAGATGGCAGCGGGTGCGTTCCAGCGTTCCAGCATCTCCACCATCATCCCCGGCATCATCGACATGCCAGCCATGCTGGGTCTCTACGACCCTCTCTTCGATACGCGGGCATCAGGCCTGCAATCCAACCTCATCACCGGCTCTGCCTCCTATGACCTTGCGATGAAGACTGGCCAGTTCGGTCAGGAAGTCGTCGAGGCCATCAGGGACGGTGAAATCACCTCCAACACTGCCCGCAGCTTCTTCTCCCTGCTCCCGTACCAGAACGCTATGGGAATCAGGAACGGCCTCAATGTGCTGTACGACGAGCTGCCTCGGGATTACAGCTACGAGTAAGCAATGGCACTTTCCTTCGTTGAGTATCAGGGGGACGGCATCACGAAAGTGTTTGCCGTTCCCTTCGACTACATCTACAGGGATGACGTCAAGGTCACCCTCAACGGCCAACCGGCCACCTTCAGTTGGCTCAGCCCCAACTCCATCTCCCTCTCTACTGCGCCCACCTCCGCGCAGCTACTCAAGATCGAGCGTGACACCGAAAAGCAGAACGCTCTGGTGGACTTCAAGAACGACTCCGTCCTCGACGAGGCCCTCCTGGACCTCATGTGGAAGCAGGTGTTCATGATTATCCAAGAGGCGCAGGACCAGTCCGACGTCTCCTTTGCTGTCTCGGACAACGCCAGATCGATTGCCACCGAGGCCAAGGGCATCGCACAGACCGCTGAAACGAAGGCCGACACGGCTATCGCTACGGCCAACGGTGCGGTTGTTACGGCGAACTCGGCAGTCTCAACAGCAAATGCCGCCACCAGTACGGCGAACGGTGCCGTGGTAACAGCCAACAACGCAGTCTCCACGGCTGGGTCTGCTCAGAACACAGCGAACGCCGCTGTGGCGACCGCGAACTCAGCAGTAACCACGGCCAACGAAGCGAAGGCTACAGCGAACAGCGCCAACACCACGGCTCTACAAGCCACAGCTACCGCTAATCAGGCACAGAACACCGCCAACCAAGCCCTTGAGCGGGCCATCAACGCGGAGGCCAGCGCTAGTACAGCTCAAGGGGCCGCTCAGACGGCTCAAAGCGCTGCTGAAGCTGCGGCGGCGGATGCTGAAGCGGCGAATGCCTCGGCAGAACAGGCCAAGACGACCACCGAGCAGATCAAGCAGGACGTCCAAGCGATTACCGGCGCGGACTTCACAGACTTCGCCAAGAACTCGGAAAACCTCGCTGCCCTGACAGACAAGACGGCTGCACGCTCTAACCTCGGTCTCGGTAACGTCGACAACACCAGCGACTTGCAGAAGCCGATTAGCACAGCCGTGCAGGAGGCGTTGGACTACAAAGTCACCTACATAGAGATGAACGAGGCGCTTCAAGGCAAGGCCGACGTCCAGGCTCTGGTGGATGGGTTGGCCGTGAAGGCGGATACCCAAGCGCTGACTAACGGGCTCGCCACGAAAGCTGACAAGACCGCGCTTCAGTCCTTCCAGGCTCAGGTAGCTGACCAGCTCGCCCTCAAAGCGGACAACACAGCATTGAGCGCTGGATTGGCCACCAAACTGGACACCGGAGCGACAGCTGCTGCTGCCACGAAGCTGGCCACCGCCAGGACGATCAATGGCGTGTCGTTTAACGGCACAGCAAACATCAACATCACCGACCCGACGGCCATCGCCAAAGCTGGTGACACCATCACTGGCAAGATCAGCGTGGACGCAGCCAGCCGCTCAGCTGGTATGTACGGTATCTATGACTCAACCAAGATCGGCCATGTGTGGTCGATGGGCACCGGTTACGCCATCCCAGACGACGGCTCGACTTTCGGCAGCTTGTATGGAATGGCCTATAAGCACACGAACAACACCACCGGCGGCACCATGGCAGGTGGGCATCAGATCGTGTTCTGTTCATCAGGCACACCGGGGGCAGCCATTGGGCTGGCTGGAGGCATCTGGACGTCTGGCAACGTAACGGCTTACTCGGACATTCGCGTAAAGACCAACATCCAGGTCATCCCGAATGCGCTGGAGAAAGTCCTCCAACTGCGCGGGGTCACCTACGACCGACTTGACCGGGAAGGCGAGCGTCAGACCGGAGTTATCGCGCAGGAAGTTCAAAAGGTACTTCCCGAGGCAGTCAGCGGCGATGACATGCTCTCCGTGGCCTATGGAAACATGGTCGGGCTTCTGATCGAAGCCATCAAAGAGCTGAAAGCGGAGCTGGATGCTGTAATTGACGAGCAGCGGAGGGTCGCATAATGGCCCTCCCTACAAGCGGTGTTCTCACCATGAGTGCGGTGAACACCGAACTCGGAAGAGCTGCAACTACCGAAATCAGCCTCAACGAGACCGCCGTTCGCACCCTTGCTGGGGTGCCGAGCGGTGCGATTTCAATGAGCAACTTATACGGTAAGAGCAGTGTTGCACCTCCCACCATTTCGTTTGTTAGCGAGCAGAACTACAGCGAATACACCTACCTGAATTACAGTGTCGGAGGAACCTCTCCGACGACTTCAGGGAAGTTTGTAAGCGGTGGCGGGTATATCACTGCGCAGAAACAGTCGAACACTAAGTACTATCTGTACGGAACTGCTTATGACCGGAGCCTCTCCGGGGTCTACAGGGTTACAGCCACAAACTCTGCTGGCAGCGCATACGTCGACAGGAGCGTCTACCTATACCTGTCTACACCGAGCTGCTGCTTCACCGGGGATTCTCTGGTGTCAATGGCTGATGGCAGTCTCAAACGGATAGACGAAGTAGTGCCTGGAGACCGCGTGAAAACACCTTTTGGTGAGAGCGAGGTCGACTGGGTTCGTTTGCCAACACTGGGGTCACGGAAGCTGCTCGCCTTGGAAGGGGGGCGGTGTAAGACGTCCGGGGAACATTGTCTTTGGGCTAAAGACCCGTCTACTGGCCGTGAGTTTTGGGCCACCCGAGATATGCAGCAGTGGAGTCTTGAAGCCGCCGAGAACTTCGGTCCTGGTCTAAACGGGCAGCAGCCGATTGACCTCACTGGACTGGAAGGAACAGCGGTCTCCTTCGCTAAAGAGGATGGTTGGGAAGAGACCACCTGGAGCGTGGTAGAGGCCTGCCCGTCTACGCCCTTGTATCACTTGTATCTAAAGGACCACGCGAGCTATTTCGTGGATGGCTTTTTAGTTATTGGTGAGTTGCCTCGTCTGGAATCGCTCATTGATTGGACTCAGTTTAGTTGGTCAGCGTGCGAGGAACTGAAGCCGGTGTACATGGAATACGACTACGAGCTTCCTGAGATAAACAGGGAGCGCTTCGTCTCAGTGATGAAAGTTGAAGATATAGGTTATGGATTTCAGATACCTGATTGAGTACCAGAACAAACAACAACGAACTGTCACGGTTGTTTATATCCCGAGCGATAATCGGGCTTTAGCTGTGGCGCGAGTCATTAGTTATAACGCGGATGACACAAGCGAAAGTCTACATAAACGCATTGTGGCAGAGGCGCCAATCGCAGAGTGGGAACAGGCGTGTTGCAACCAAGATAGTGAGTTTGCGCTCGGGGAGTTCCACAGCAACACAACCGAGGTTGCTACGGCGATAGCGTCGCTAAATCCTCCACCGACCTTTGAAGACCTGAAATGGCAGAAGAGCGTTCAGATTGACGAGTGGAGGGTGCAAGCGGAGCGCCGGGGGATGCCTTATACATTCCCTGACGGAAGTCAGGATGTCGTGCAAGTCCGCCACGAACGCGACTTGGCGAACATCAATGGCTTGGTGGCCACCGCAATGGTCCTTCAAGACCAAGGTGTTTCTGAGCCCGTATTGGCGTTCCGCGCAGCCAGTAACTCGACCTACAACATGACGCCTGGGCAAGTAATCGAGCTAGGAGTCGCTGTAGGAGAGTTCACTGCCCAACAGTACCGGATCGCGTGGGGCCTAAAGGAAATGGTCCGAGAGGCCCAGGACCTTGAAGCGCTGTCGGTGATTCAGTGGCCGACTCCTGACCGGAGCTGAGTATGGCCGACAGAGAACACCACGAACCGTCCTCCGTTGCCTACCTCCTCGGGCAACTGACCGCAAAGGTCGATCTTCTTCTCTCCAACCAAAAGTCCTACAACGAACGCCACGACGCCCTGGAGGAGCGCGTCTCCGTCCTGGAGCGGGACAAAGCCAAAATCCTTGGCGCAGTCCTGGTCATCTCCACCGTCATTGGGTTCGTTGCCAACTACTTCCTCTGACACATGCAAAACCTCCGCTCCCTCCTCAGACACCATGAGGAGGTCCGGGCGAAGCCTTACCTCTGCACTGCAGGGAAAACCACCATCGGCGTAGGCCGCAACCTCGATGACCTCGGTCTGTCCCCGGACGAGATCGATTACCTCTTCGAGAACGACCTGCGCCGCGTGGAGCTAGAGCTTCTCCGAGCCTTCCCGTGGGCGAAATCCCTCGACGCTGTCCGCTACGCAGTCATGGTGGACATGCTCTTCAACCTCGGCCTTCGCCGCCTCCAGAACTTCCGCAAGTTCCTCGCCGCAATGGAGAAGAACGACTGGAAGACCGCCTCCATCGAGATGATGGACTCCCTGTGGGCCAAGCAGGTGAAGCGCCGTGCCACCCGACTGCGGGACATGGTTCTCACCGGCCAGTGGCCCAAGGACTGACATGGCAAAACGCAAACGCGACTACGCCAAGGAATACCGCGAATACCACTCCAAACCGGAGCAGATAAAGAGACGAGCGTCTCGCAATGCAGCCCGACGGCTGATGATCCAGAAGGGCAAAGCCCGCAAAGGCGACGGCAAAGACGTCGACCACAAGAACCGCAATCCCCTCGACAACTCCCGAGCCAACCTTCGGATCGTCTCTCAGAAGACGAACCGGGGATGGCGACGCAATGAAAAAGGAAAATCCTGATGCTGCTGAAACTTCTCCTGAAGGTCCTCACCACCGAAGCCGCAAAGCAACTGGCTGTGTACGCCGCTGCTGAGCTGGCCAAGCGCACCGACAACGACATCGACGACACCGCTGTACGCCTCATCGCCAAGGCTCTCGGCGTTGCTGCCCCGGAGGTGACCCGTGGCTAAGCGCAAGACCGCAGACACCGGCCTGACTGACCTGCAGAAGCGCGAGGAAGAGCTGAAAGCCGCTGGCCTCGAATACGAGGTCTTCGAGTACCCGCATGGCTACCTCGACCTCCTGTACCGCGACGCCGATGGCAACCGCGTGAAGCAGGAGTACCGCCCGGATGGCCGGGAGATTCTCCGTGACAACTATGGTGTAGAGGTCCAATGAGCGACACCCTGAAGGATGTCCTTGACCTGCTCCATTCGGAACTGGCCCGCTCTCTCTTGAAGCGGGTCCAGTCTGGTGAGGCCTCGGCCAGCGATCTGAACGTGGCCCGCCAGTTCCTCAAGGACAACAACATCGATTCCTCGGTCAAACACGACCCGCATTTGGCCGCTCTGGCCGCCGCTGCAAGCCATCTGGACGAAGACGACGTTCAGACAGGCCCTCTCCATTGACCCCCGCTTGAGACGCCTCTGAGGCCCTCTCCGGGGCGTCTGGAGTCCCGCCTTACATGACCCCTCAAGAGCTTGATCGGAAGATCAGGAGCAGCTTCGGCTTCTTCCTGGTCATCATCTGGAAGCACCTCAACCTCCCCAATCCCACCTGGATTCAGAAGGACATTGGAGACTACCTCCAGTACGGCCCCACACGCCTCATCATCATGGCGTTCCGTGGGGTAGGGAAGAGCTTCGTTACCTCTGCCTTCGTCCTCTGGCTCCTCTACTGCAACCCCCAACTCAAGATCATGGTGGTGTCCGCTTCCAAGGAGCGGGCAGATTCCTTCTCGACGTTCACCAGACGTCTCATCGATGAAGTGCCCATCCTGCACTTCCTGAAACCCAAGCCCGAGCAGCGGGACTCGAAGATAGCCTTCGATGTTGGCCCTGCCACGGCTGACCACAGCCCCTCAGTCAAATCGGTCGGTATCACCGGCCAAATCACCGGTAGCCGCGCAGACGTCATCATTGCCGACGACGTTGAGGTCCTGAACAACTCTGCCACCCAAGGCGCTCGGGACAAGCTCAGCGAGCTGGTGAAGGAGTTCGATGCGGTCCTCAAGCCGCTGCCGACCTCCCGGATCATCTACCTCGGTACGCCGCAGTGTGAGATGTCCCTGTACAACACCCTCTGCGAGCGCGGCTACAAGCGCCGTATCTGGCCTGCACGGTTCCTCGACGACGCCGGCATGGCCAAGTACAAGGGTGACCTGGCTCCCTGCATCAGCGATGCGTTCTTCAAGGACCCGACGCTGGTAGGGCAGACCACCGAGCCTCTGCGCTTCTCCGACGAAGACCTGGACCGACGCCTTCTCTCCTACGGCAAAGCTGGCTTCGCCCTGCAGTTCATGCTGGATACGAGCCTCTCGGATGCCGACAAGTACCCGCTGAAGCTCAGCGACCTCATGGTCATGTCCATCGACCACCGCAAGGCACCCATCGACTTCACTTGGGCCGCTGGCTCCAAGCAGGTCCTGGATCTGCCCACGGTGGGTCTCCAAGGGGACCGCTACCACCAGCCCCTCTGGATGGCCGACCAGACTGCCGAGTTCCAAGGCACGGTGATGTTCATCGACCCCTCTGGTCGAGGCAAAGACGAAACAGCGTTTGCAGTGGTGAAGTTCCTCCACGGCTTCCTGTTCCTGGTGGCTCTCGGAGGCCTCCGTGACGGCTACACACCGGAGACCATGGAAACCCTGGCGAGGACCGCCAAGGCCCACTCGGTGAACTACATCCGGGTCGAGAGCAACTTCGGTGACGGCATGTTCACCGAGCTGCTGAAGCCTCACCTCCAGCGCATCTACCCGTGCGCCATCGAGGAGGAACGCTCTGTTGGCCAGAAGGAGCTGCGCATCATCGACACCCTCGAACCGGTGATGATGCAGCATCGCCTCATCGTGGACCCTCGGGTCATCGAAGAGGACTACCGGCAGTGCGAGCAGGACCTCAAGTACTCTGCCTTCTACCAGCTCACACGCATCACCCGAGACCGTGGCGCACTGGCCCACGACGACCGCCTGGAAGCGATTGCAGGGGCCGTAGCGTATTGGGTGGAGCAGATGGCTAGGGACGGTAAGGTCGAGGCTGAGAAACACCGGGAAGAGCTGCTGCAGCGCGAGCTGGAGGGCTTCGTCCACGGCATCATCGGCTTCCCCTCGGTCGACGACGACATGGGGTGGCTGCACCTCTGACACCACGGAAATTCCACTCCTCTGGAGCCCAGTATCCATGCGGGTTCCAGGGGAGGGTATTTACCCCCAGTACTAGGGAAGGGGGAAAGAAAGAAAAAAGGAAAGACACCTATAAGATACCTCTAAGAGTCCTCCCCGACATCGCTCCTGACATCGCTCTGTGCTGACGCACAGACCTCAGCCAGGAGCAGTGGTGTAGGTGTTTTCCCTTTGCTCTCTCTTTTGGTCATGGTCTCTCCTCACTTACCCCTGCAGGTTCTCCTGTGGGGGTTTTTTTGCTACCGTAAGACAACACACAGTTGTCCGCTCAAGAGGTAGTCGTTGCAGTGTCTGACCTAAGCCTTTCCTCACTGATGATTGCCCTCAACTCCTTGGGAGAGAGGTACTCCAAGAGGCCCTCACTCACCGAGCTTGTGCTGCTGACCATCATTGCTGAGAATCCTGGCATCACCCAAACGGACATCCGTGAGCGGTTCAACACAGGCCTCACCAGACAGTCCATGGCGACGTACATCGGACGTCTTCGGGACGACTATGACGACCCCCTGGTGACAGACTTGGAGGACCCTGCAGGAGGCCGGAAGAAGTTCATGGCCGTCACCAAGGCAGGGAAGGGATTGTATGAAGAGCTGCTAGGAGCTTTGAAGAAATGAAGTGGTTGGTTGCTGTTGCTGCTGCGTTGGTGACTGTCTCTGCTCAGGCCAAGGTACTGGAGTGCCGTCTACCGGCCCTCAAGGACCCCACTGAGACACTGCAGAAGATGGTCCTCAATGTGACCGACACCTCTGCGTTGGTGCGTCATGAGATGAACTACCCGAACCTGAAGATCCACCGTGAGGGTGTTCGGCCAGTCCTCTACAAGTACGACGCTGATGTCGCTGGTGTTCAGTTCACCTTCCTAGTCCTGGAGGAGAGATTGGGGCGCCTCAAGTTCGCTCCTCTGCTGGCCAACGTGGATTGGGGCAAGGGAACCCTTCGGACATCCATGGCCACGGACGATCTGTGGGAGCAGCGTTGGGTGTGCAACCGGTTGGACTGAAAGGGCACACCGGGACCTTTTTGGCCGAAAAATCTGAGCGGTCTTTTGTAATGGCCGCGAGCCGAGTGTCCCCCCGTGGGGGGCCTGGGCGGGCTCTTTCCGGGCACCCTGGGGCCTCCATCCACACCAAAAGCCACACCAATCGCCGCTAAGTCATTGATTCTCAAGGGTTTTCCACGGATTAGCTATCCGTTGAGGCCCGATCCGATGGGCTGCAAGGGCTCATCAGGACACAACATCTAGGGCCTGCTAGGGCCTGCAGCCACTACATCTAGGGATGCACTTTTGCTCCCCTGTAGTTTTCTTTTCGGCATCCTCCCGACTCCCGCCAGGATTGCCACGCCAGCGCCCCACAAGCGCCCCACAAGCCACGCAAAGACCATCGGCCATGCTTCCCTATTGGCTCGCCTTTGCGCGCCTCCTATCGCCTCCTATTGGCCCACATCCGGGACTATCATCAGGCTGTTGACATGCTCAGCCGTTCGCGTAGAATGCGCAGCCATCCCGGCACGGATCGCCGGGGTCGAATGAACCGGAAACGGGACTGACGACAAAGGGTTGACAAGGTCACCCGACGGGCTCTAGGATATGCCCAACGCTGCAGAGAACGCGGCACGCAAGGCAAGTCGACAACGTCGAACGCCACGCTAGAAGTGAAGGCTAGGGGCCTTCGTAACGCGGACAACGGGACACGCGGCTTCTACCGGATCGCAGGAAGCGACAAGGCAAAGACAACGGCGAGTTGACAAGCAAAGCGAAAAGCGTAGAATCTGCAGTCAAGAGGGACAGCAACATCGGCCCTCACGTCCGACGGAGGCGACGTTAAAGGTGGATTCCGCAGGCCCGCAGGTGCCGAGTAAAACGAAACCTGCCGCGACACCCGCTCTTTAACAATTCGGATATGACGCATGGCAAGCAGTGGGCTTAACAGAGCGTCTTGGTGACTTCTCCAGGACGCTCGATTAAGTCAACTGGAGGAGTGTGCCTCAGTGAAACTCTATCTCGCTTACGTCGCAGCCATCGGACTCGGTGCCCATCAGCTTCTGCAGGTGGCAACGGCTTCGCTTGGCCTGTAATTCCCACAACCGGGACAGTCAACAACATTCGTAGGAGGTGCCGTCATGGCCAAAGCTACTGGTTTCATCATCTATGAAGGTCCGTCTGTACTCGACGGTGAGCCCATCGTGGTAATCGCTACCATGCACAGCGGCAACGTGAAGACCGGCGACATGGTCCAGACCTGGATCATGCGGTCGGACGTTGAGCCGCACACTGCAAGCAAGCTCATGCTCGATGGCTCAGTGTGTGGTGGCTGCCCGCATCGCCAGTCCCTCGGCGGTGCCTGCTATGTCACCTTGCATCAGGGTCCGCTGTCCGTGTTCCGTGCCTACAAGCGCGGCAACTACAGCCGTGACTGGGATGCTGCTGCCTTCGCTGGCCGGATGGTTCGCCTCGGTGCCTATGGTGACCCTGCAGCTGTGCCTTTCGACGTCTGGCAGTCCGTCCTGAGCCAAGCCAAAGGCTGGACCGGGTACACCCACCAGCTCGCCCATCGCCAGTTCGATACTCGGCTGCTGCGCTGGGTCATGGTGAGTGCCGACACTCCCAAGCAAGCCAGTGGCAGTCACCGCTTCGGACGCCGCACCTTCCGAGTGAAGACCGAGGGTGCCCCGTTGCTGCCCGGTGAGATTGAGTGCCCGAGCGCCAAAGGTGTGAGCTGTGCCGACTGTGGCCTGTGCAACGGTGCCCACAACGAAGGCCCGAGCATCGCCATCGATGTGCATGGTGCCCGTGCCTCCAAGTACACCGCCAAGTACGGCAAGGTGAACCTGATTCCCGCCCTTAGTCTGTCCTAATAGTCCCGCTTCCGGGATGTTCGCTGATCCGAAGGCATCCGAGTGGTGCCTTCCAGTGAGCGAATAACCAACCGAGGAGAGTGCCGCTATGGCCCAGCAACAAGCACAAGGCGACTACCAATCTTATGAAGTGGCTGAGTGCATCGAGTACTTCGATGCCGCTTGCAACTCAACTGCCGTGACTGCAGTGGCCTATGCCTCAGACGTCCAGATGTCCAATGCTATCGACCGCTTCTGGACCCTATACGGGCGAGGGGAGGACGGTCTTGCCGTAGCGCTGCTGGATGGACCGTTCCATGTGGTCATCGCCCGTGCCTCTGAGCTGATGGACGCCGGTAAGCCGGTGGTTCACCTACCGAACCCTGATGAACTACGGGAGTGCCAACCATGAACGCCTTCAAGCGTGACCTGCAACGCCAGACCCGGCGCGCCTATCACCAAGCTCGCCAGCAACGTGCCGCCAAGCGCTACCAGGACGGCGACTTCGATGACATGGGCCGCGAGGCAGTGGCATCCGCCTATCACCGTCGCCGTCGCAGTGGCCTCGGCTGGGTTCTGTAGGAGGCCCCATGCAGCTCTCAATCAAGCCCGGTGACCGGGTGTGCTTCAACGCCGACACCATCCGCCGTACCGCTCATGACCCTTGGACAGTGGCCTTCGTGGGCACCGTCGAGGGCCTCTACTGCGGCGGCAGGGTGGCCGAGATTTCCACCATCGAGGGCATCCGTTCGGTGCCCGTGAACAACCTCGCCAAGGTCACGAAGGACCACGGCGTAATCGATCCAACCTACTGAGGAGAAACACCATGGCCAAGACCAAAGCTGAAATCCTGCAAGCCGCTCTCGACCTGATCCAGTCCGCCGCCGAGGCTGACGCGCTTTGTATCGCTATCTGCCGCGACGCAGTGTCGCAGGAGCCTGTGCCGGCCCTGTGCGTTCGCTGGCAGGTGGGCGAAGAAACCCGCATGATTCCTGTGGCAAAAGTCTTCGATACAGACCCGTTCGAGCAGCTGCTGCCCCCGACTGACGACTTTGAGCTGAAGCATGAGGTGGCCGCATGAATGCTGCACACCAGCTGTACAAGCCGGGTGCGCTACTGCAAGAAGGCCCCTTGATTTCCGTATTGGTAGCGGCAAAATGCTGGCACGTCCGAGGCATCCGCACCGGTCTGACACGAATCCGGCGGGGTGTCTGGCGCATCGACCCACGAATAAAGTCCGCAGAGGCAGTTCATGGACAAAGCCACACTATCGCAGCACCTGGAGCGTGAAACACAACGATACCTGCAAGGAGGCGGGGAGGTGATTCGCTACGCGAGTCCAAAGAACCCGACCAAGATCAAGCTCGGGGCCTACCGCCCGATCCACAACCTGAAGGAAGAGGCGTGGAGGGCAGAGCTTGAGCGATTGAAGAACCCAGCAACAACAGCAACAAGGCAATAAAAAGGGGGAGTGCCGCTATGGCCAACACAAACGTACTCGTCCAATCGGCTCGCCAACTGGTCAACATGGCTGGGGGCAGCTTCATGACCCTGGAGTTTCGCAAGGCAGACGGACGCATTCGCCGTCTCAACGGGCGCCTTGGTGTCTACCGGCACCTCAAGTCCCCATTTAGTGACCCTGACACCGCCGACACCGAGAACAAGGTGACCGTGTGGGAAGCCAACCGCGAAGGGAAGGCCAAGTACCGGTCGGTGCGACTGGATCGCATCGTGTCCCTCAAGCTGCGTGGTGTGGAGTTCAGATTCCATCCGCGCCCGTAGTACCAACCGCTGTGAACGCTAGGCAATTTTCCAAGTTACGAGATGGGCACATAGAGGTGCCCGAGATACAGAAGCAAGGTGTGAAGGAAGATGGAAGCAGTGAGTCTAGTGGACCAGTACCTGTGGAATGAGCAGACAGATATTGTCGAGGTGCTGTGTCCAGAGGCGTTCGCGGTACATGAGGGAGATGTAACGCTCTGGTACGAAGTGAAGGATGGACTGGAGCGGTTCAAGGAACGAGGTGTAGCAATCATCGAGTGGGGCTACTTTGCTTGGCTCGGATTGCCCCACAACCGGGACATTGAGGACTACTTGTCTGAAGTGCTCGGTTGATATTGTCCCGGATCAGGGATTGTGATTCCATCGGCGTACACAGGCACCGATACCAGCAAAACTACTAAGCCTGTGTACGTCAACGAGAGAGGAAAGGAATGATGAGTATCACCGCCATGACCACACTCAAGCGAGTGCTTGACGCTGTCCGTGCCGAGGCACCTGAGCTGCCCACGCAACAGCTACACGCGCTGCTGGTCATTGGGCTAGACGAGGGACTGTCGGTGCAGGATGTGCAGAAGCGCACCGGCATGACCAACTCCAGCGGCTCCCGCAACGTGCGTGCATTGATGGAATACGCGGGAGAAGGGCGGAAGGGTCTCCATTGGGTTGACTGGAAGCCGAACCCGCAGAACCTGCGAGAGAAGCTGCTGTACCTGAGCCCGAAGGGTAAGGAAGTGATGGACAAGATGATGAAGGTGATGGAGGGATGAGATGGCCACCCGCAAGCGCGGTAACAAGTGGCGGACGGAGTTCATAGTCGAGGGCCAGCGGTACGTCCGCTACTTCGATGACGAAGGTGAAGGCAAGGCCTGGGAAGCATACGTCCGCCTCCAGGTCGCAAGAGGACAGCCGCTACACGACGATGTGCTTGGCGGTGACAAACCGATGACCCTTGGCGAGGCCTTCAAGCTCGCCTGTGCAGCATGGGAGGGAACGAAGAACCGCAAGATGGCCGTGAGCAACGCTGAGGACGTGATGGCCTTCCTCGGCAAGGACTTCCCGGTGGCCAAGGTCGGCAAGGTTGAGTTCGATTCTTTGGTCAAACACTTCCGCAACCGGGACCTTTCCGATTCCACGGTCAATCGAAAGATGGCCTCACTGAGCAAGATGATGTCCCTCGCCGCTGAACACGGTGAGCCCATCAACTTCAAGATCAAGATCCTCAAGGAACCCGAAGGACGCCTACGCTACCTCACACCGGAGGAGGAGGTGGCTGTACTGCAGGACCTTCAAGAGAACGAGGGTGGTGTTTACGCTGACTTCGTGAGGGTAGGCATCGACACTGGTGGTCGCCTGTCTGAACTGCTGGCGATGGAGCCTCGGTGGCTCAGGAAGGACCCACAAGGTCGTCTGCTGTTGACCTTCCCAGCGCGTGTCACGAAGAGCGCCAAGAGCCGTACCATCCCTGTGCCTGCCCGCTCGGTCGACATCCTGCTCAATCGAATGGACGGCAAACAGGTGTGGCCTGAGCATTGGAACCAGCACACCATCACCCACGCATGGGCACGCTCCCGGTCCCGGCTACAGATCAGTGACCCCGAGTTCGTCTTCCATGCCTGTAGGCACACCTGTGCCACCCGCCTGCTCCAGAAGACAGGCAACCTCGTCCTGGTGAGGGACTGGTTGGGTCACTCCGATATCCGTGTCACGACCAGATACACCAAGGTAGTAGGCGACACCCTGCTGGCCGGAGCTGCGGCTCTCGACAGCTTTCACACCCCATCCACACCAACTTTTTCAGGTGTGGAATCTGGTGTGGATTTCGAGCCCGTTTGAGGGACTCGCCAAATTCTCTAGTGGAGGCAACCCGTTGATTTCATTGCGGTTTCGTTTTGGCAGGTATGCGGACTGACGGTTAGGGTACGATTGCAAATCCGTGTACGCCGGTTCGATTCCGACATCGGCCTCCATATTGAAGAGCCCCAAGCAATTCGTTGCTTGGGGCTTTTTCTTTTGCGTCCCAGAACTCGCGGCCACCGGTACTGCCAGTGAGTGGCGGCAAGCGATTCCGCCGCTGCTATCTATACTGCATGGGCGCCTCTCGCTCAGGAGAATAGCCATGCGACGCCTCTCAGCCTTTGCCTTCGCGATTCTGTTCAGCTCGCCACTGCTGGCGATGCATTGCCCCATGGACATGGCCAAGATCGACGAA